>Ga0315899_10002353_pt1 | contig 20969 bp, 14 predicted proteins | sample LakEriMetagenome_2_FD_203518 | JGI IMG/M metagenome (GOLD analysis project Ga0315899, IMG submission 203518) | Freshwater fungal communities from buoy surface, Lake Erie, Ohio, United States - Buoy 4 MA112 | ecosystem: Environmental > Aquatic > Freshwater > Lake | place: USA: Lake Erie, Ohio... | reverse complement strand
ATCGATCGTTTTTGGCCTGGACCACTGACCTTGGTCTTTCCGAAAAGCCCGCGTATTCCCGACCTTGTTACTGCGGGCATGGACACGGTCGCAGTACGCATGCCGGCTCACGAATGGACGAAGGAGATATTGCAGCACGCCAATAAACCAATCGCTGCACCGAGTGCAAATCGGTCAGGTTCTCCTAGCTCCACAACTTGGCAAGCGGTCCAGCAAGATCTAGACGGGCGAATCGAGGGAATCGTATGCGGACCACCATGTTCGGTAGGCCTCGAAAGTACGGTACTAGATTTAACGGGAAATCAGCCTCGTATCTTAAGACCCGGTTCCATTTCGCACGAAAAAATCTGCACCGTTCATCCGGGGGCGTTACCCTATTCAAGCAAAAGCACACCAACGGCTACCGAGTTACTAAACTCACCCGGATTGCGTCACCAGCACTACAAACCGCGAGCGCGAGTTGCGTTGGTTAGCCAGGATCAACCTTGGCATCCCAACCCCAGTGAGCAGTGTTGTCGAGCTTGGTACATCGGAATAAGCTCTCCCCAAAAAATTGATTTATTCGAGCGAACACTCGTTTGCGAAAGTGTCGAGCAGTATGCGTACGAGCTATTTCATTACTTTCGCAACGCGGATGCTAACGAGGTGTCGCTCATTTGTTGTGAAGCTGTCGATCAAACCGGCCTAGGTACCGCTCTTATGGACCGCATCCGCCGAGCTTCTAGCTAGAAGTCTACTTTACCGACGTGGGATTACGCCAACTTGCATTGGGATCTTGTACGATGCCTGAGGAGGAAACAATTGGTGCTGGAGTGATCGGGGCTGGAATGTTGCTAGCCTCCTCCAAAGAATTTGAAATGATAGCACCCGCTTGAACAACCCCGTCTCCAATGCGATTGACCTGGGCGCTCGCTTGTTCAACTCGCGAGTTCAATGCACCCGTGGTTCGGACGACTCCATCGCGTACTTGATTAGAGGTGTCCTGGATTCGAGACTGAATCTGATTCACACTCGAAAGAACTTGGTCGCCGTAAGCAATACCCGACCCTACGTTGCTGGACTGTAACGCACCCAAGGTTGGACTCGAAGGGCCCGTGTTTGACGGATTTACACCTGAGACACCATTAGCGCCGGTCGCGCCATTGGTGTATGAATTGGGGATTGTAAAAGAACCCGTTGCCGGCGGTGGAACTCTGCTGGCGGAATTTATGCCTAAACTGTTGGACAGTCCATTCATTCCCGCGCAACCTGTTAGCGAGGCTATTCCTACGCCGCAAACAACCAAGCTCCAAGAACGGACAATGGACCTAAGCCGTCCTCTCAAAAACAAGAAGCCAGAATGACCTAGTAAACAAACGCGGGAGCTTTGATAGCTAACCATGATGTGATGATCCACCAAATACTGGACTCGAACTCGCCGACTCGACGAGTTTACTCAACTAATCGGATAACGAATCCAGCATGGTGACTCAACTCTCAATTGGTAAGCCACGCTAAATAGCTAATTCAGGCAACGAAACTTTCTTGAAATTTTTAGAAAAAGATTCAAGTTACGACTACTTGGGGCCATTCGATCGAAGGTAATCGAACAAGGTTTTGATCTCCGCCTCCGACAAAGGACCGAGCAAGTCGGCTGGCATCATGGACTGCTCACTTTGCTTCTTTTCGTCGATGTCCTGAGTGTAGATGACCACTTCTTCGGTTGCGGTCTGAAGCCGTATCGATGACTCAGTTGCTTCTCGCAGGAGGCCCGTGAAGACTTGATCATCAACAGTACGCACGATCCATGGCTGATATTCTTTAGCCATGACCGCGGAGGGATCCATGATGTTTTCAAGCAGATAGTTGATGTCGCGACGGTTAGAGCCGGTCAGTTCGGGGCCAATTTTACCTCCCTCGCCAAACAGCACGTGACATTGCCCGCAGATCTTCTTGAAGACTGCTTGTCCGGCTTGTAGATCGATCTCGGGCTTTTCGCTCTCAACGATCTTCTTAATCGCCAACACTGCCTTCTGCTTGTCTTGGTCTAACGTACGAACATTGCCCCATACTTGTGTTACTTTTTCCATCAAGCTCGGTTCGCTGAGTCTTTGGATTTGTTGTACCATGTCGGCAGTAAGCTCGGATGGGCGGATGGTCTTTGATTCAATCGCGTCTAGCAATACTTTGGTTGTTCCGCTTCGACGCAAAAGTGCAAACATCACTCCTCTGCGATCTGCAGCAGTCTCCCATTTTGAAGCCATGGTGACGAGCTGTTTGGCGCTGGCTTCATCCAGCGAGTCGGCAATGGCGGATACCGCCGCCGCACGCAACTCCGGTTCATGGATTAGTTCAAAACCAATTTCTTTAAGGCCTGAAGCTTGAACTTGTTTCAAAATACTCAATGCCGAGGCTCGTTCTGCTGCTTCGCTCTTCTTGTTTCGAACCAAAGTTCGCAAGGTTTCCAAAGCAGCCGCGTCGTTAAACTTACTTGCTAGCTGGGCGCCTCGCATCCTGACATTGCTGTCGCGATGGTTGATGAGAAGTTTCGATACCGATTCCCAGCCTTTTGGCGCATCGGTCGTTCGCTTGCCTTCGAGCGACCTCAAAATGGAATCCAACATGCGAGTTGATTGAGCGGTATCTTTAGTGGATGCCGCAGTGGTCATTAACTGGACTAGGCTAGCGCTGCGTGCATCGTTCACCTCTGCCAACCAAACTTGGGCAATTTGCCTCGCAGCAAACTCACCCACAATCGGGATTTGATTTCGATTCAGTTGAGCAATCATCTCGGCAGGAATAGTTTCTAGCAATCGAGAGACTGCGTACCAAACCATTAACGGTTGATTGTGGTCATTGCTATCTTCTCCATGAGTCATCAAGGAGGATACGATACCAAGAGAGAGTTTGGGCTCGATGCGCTGAGCTGCTGATGCTAACTCCAATCTAACTAAAGCGGACTTTTCCGTCGCAGCAAGCTTGGCCAGTGAACCAGAGTTGAGCAGCTTCGTGTAATCAGTAGGATTGGTTGTTGAAGTCGGTTGAACGAGCAATCGCACCCCCCAGCCTCGAACGTGTTCGTCCGAATCTCGCAAGGCTTTTTCTAGATCCGTGGCAGTGAGCTTCTGGCATGCAGCCAATGCCCATAATCCACGTAGTTTGATACGTCCCTCGGCGTGGTCGAGTAGCTTTCTCAGTTCGCCGACCGTCGACGATGCAAGTTTGTTCGCGCTGGCTCGCTCCATAAGTAACCGGCGGGCAGTTCTCACGTACCAGTCATTCTTATCAAGTTGATAGGCGACCAGTTGCGAATCAGATGCTTTGGAAAGATCTACTTGAACTGGTTTCGCGTTGTTGTAAGCAATACGGTAGATCCGCCCGTTGCTTTGATCGTGATTGGCTGGATCATTGGTATGGCATTGATGGGCGTCGTACCAGTCGATTGCGATCACTTGTCCATCAGGGCCCGATCGGAAATAAAGGATCTGGCTGCTTTGGTCATTGGTCAAAAGAAAGTCTGGAGCACGGTCGCCGGAATAGCCACTACCGCTTCTGGTTAGCTGATCCTGGTTCAAGCGAGCACCATGGATGTTGTTCATGAAGATCTGATTGCGATACTTGTCTGGCCAACTGCCACCGAGATAAATCATAGCGCCGCTGTGAGCGTGACCGCCGCCGGCACTGTCGCTTCTGTTATTTCCTGCGTGAGGATTGTCACCCAGCCAATGGCGGTGTTTTGCAATCGTCACAATATCTGCATAAGTGTATGGATTAAAGTGCTGGCCCGCTTGTCGTTGGTAGCGAGCCATAGGGATGATGTGGTACAAGTGTGGGATGACGCAAGCTGTTAAAAAGACATCACCTGTATCATTAAAATCGACCCCCCAGGGGTTGCTGGTACCATGTGCGAATACTTCAAAAGTTTCGCTTTGCGGATGGTATCTCCAAATCCCAGCGTTGATGGGAGTACCATTGGTCACGTTACCATCTTTTTTGAGAACGCGAACGTTGGAATGGGTAAAGATCCCATGGCAGCCGTACAGCCAGCCGTCTGGTCCCCAAATGAAACTGTTCAAGGTCTCGTGAGTGTCTTGTAAGCCCCATCCATCCAGCACCTTGCGAGCGGGACCGTCCGGAACGTCATCGCCATTTTCATCGGGTAGAAACAGTAGATAGGGTGCGGCACCAACCCAAAGACCGCCGAAGCCAACTTCGATTCCGCTAACAAGGTTCAAGTTGTCAGCGAAAACCTTGGAGGAGTCTAACGTGCCGTCTGCGTTGGTATCTTCAAAAATGAGAACTCGGTCTTTGCCTTCATCACCTGCGGCACGGATGGGATACTGGTACGCTTCGGCAACCCAAACACGGCCTTTGTGATCAATGGTCATGGCGATTGGTTGTCGAACCGCAGGCTCGGACGCGATGACTTGTGCTCGAAAGCCATCTGGCAAAATCATTTCCTCGGCCGCTTTATCGGGAGTAAGCGATCGAAAACTGAGTTGGTCAAATGCGGGTAGTCTTTCATTTTCGGGAATTGCTGGTTCCGTAGCGTGTAAACGGAAATCATCAAAGTTGATGTGCCCCCAGCCGTCCTTACTGTTGTCAGTCAAACGAACGCGAACGGTCTTGCCTTTGGCTCGTTCCAGGTTGAGTACTGCTCGCTTCATGGCTTCGGTGTTCGCGCCACGTGAGGTTGCAATCACTTCACCCGACTCGGCATCCATGATATCGACTTTGGTTGCCGAGCCGGAACCACCTCCCTGAAGGAATGAGACCCATGGCTGTGACAACTTGAATGGTTCGCTGGTGAGAGTTCCCAACGCGATATCGCCAGCCACCTCGTAGGAACCGATCCAGAACTCACCTTGGTGTGCACTGGTCATATCATTCCGACGTGCTGCGACAGCATCACCACGAATAGGTTGATTGAAGAACGCAGCTCCCGATTCAGACCAGTGTCGCAAATCACCAGCTTCAAAATCTACATTCATCGGCTTGTCGTCTGCCCATGCAGGGCGGAAGCCGCCTAGGGAGTCCGCAATGGTCACCACTTTCTCTGCGACTCCAAGCTCCGGTTCCGATGGAGCTTCTCCTGGCTTTTGAACAAGCAAATGGACCCCCCGTTTGCTAACCGAAACGATGTCGTTCTTTCCATCAGAGTTAATGTCTTTGATGGTAATCTGGGTTCCTACTCCAGAGTCCGTATCGACGATGTTCGGAATAAATCTGAGTCCGCTTGATGATGCCACCGCTTTGAACCAAACCAGTATGGCGGGTTCGTTTTCGCCCCGATCGCTTCCATTGTGAGCCCAAAAGCGTTTTCCTGTGACGATGTCCAATTTGCCATCCCCATCCATGTCTGCAAGGTCGATGGCATGCAATTGTGAAACAGCTAAACCTGTCGGGGAGGTTTCGGCCTTTTCGGTCATGATGTCGATACGTACCCACTCGTCTGCCTTGGTCTTGCTCTTTTGATAGACTGCCAATCCGAAGCCGTGGGCTGCCAGTGAGGTGATTACTTCTGTCTTGCCATCTCCATCAAGGTCGACAGCATACATTTGTGCGCCACCAGGTTCTGAGAATTGGTAAGCGTGAAAGCCCCATGGCTCTGCAGATCGTTGCTCAGGGTGTTCCCACCAACCATCTTTCGACATGACATCGAGACGACCGTCGTCGTTGACGTCACCGACACCGATACCGTGCGTAAAGCGTTGATAACCATTGTTAGTGCTGACTGGCGTAAAGGTCCACGGGTCGAGTGGATTGGCTGGAATCTCGGCGAAACCGAAACATCCGCTATTGCAGCAAACCAGTTCAGGCACTCCATCGCCGGTCACATCCGTGAGCATGGGAGATTCATTGTCGACTTGAGCCAGGATCACATGACGTGACCAGATTTCTGTTCGGGATTTGGTTCCGCCGGGGTTCTTACACCAGTAAGCTTCTTGGCCTGGGAAACCAACAATAACAACGTCAACGAGAGAGTCTTTATCAACATCGTAGTCGAACGCAAAAAAGAATTGCGAGTAGCCAATGATCGAATAGGGTTTACAGTCGACTAGATCCTTTTCGACTTTGTAATCAGGTCCAAAGAAGACCTTGGGGCCAGCAATTACATCCATATGGCCATCGCCATCGAGGTCGGCAGCCGTTCCCCCTTCGGCCCAGAACAAGGGACTTAATTTGCTGGAAGTCCAGTGCGATGAGTCTTGGCCGAATGAGTTTGCTGCTGTAACGTGAAGCAATGCCAACGCGCCAAGCAGAATCGATTTAGCTTTCATGCGAAGAAAGTTCCGAGAGGTTTATGGTGAGGAAGGGCATTTGGTGGGAACGTTAGTTTAACTCAAACGAACGACCGTGAACAGCAAATGGCAGAAAGCAAGTCGCTCCAAGGTCAATTGCTTGTCCCGCCCACTTAGGCTAAGTTTTGGTTCTTCAATTCAATTGCACTTTCGAACTGATGGCAAACATGGGGACTGATGACCCGAAACGACTGCAAAACCTGGAATTTGTTCTTACTCATCTGCAGAAATCCTATGATGAGCTGAGCTTGGTGGTTTTTAATCAACAGAAAGAGATCGAGCTTCTGCGGCAATCGGTTTCAAAGCTCAACTCCGGTCTCCAGAGCCTCGCGGAATCAGATCGCAGCCCGCGATCCCTCGCCGACGACCGTCCGCCTCATTATTGAGAGATCGCTTTGGCGAATCTAGGTTTGGTGAAAGTTGCCATCTAACAGAGATTTGGGCATGGAGTAGCCGCTTGGACGCATGTAGTAGTGATGTTAGAGACTTCTTCGTCCAACACGTCGCTGCAGTGGGTAGAAGAGTTCGACATGATAAAGCACCTATTCCGACCTGAACGTTTCGCCGCGAACAAGGCCTCGTCTGCACGCTTGAGCATCTTCTCTTGCGAATCCGTAGCGCGAGCAGCCGTGACCCCGATGCTAACCGTAACGGGTACCAATTTATCGTTGAATAGAAAACTGGCCTTCTCGATAGCCGACCGCAATCTTTGGCCAGCGAGTGCTGCTGCATCCGCGTTCGTTCCAGGTAACACGATTACGAATTCTTCACCTCCCACACGGCAGATGACGTCCATATCGCGCAGAGTAGAACGTAGCTCCTTGGCTACTGATACAAGGATCGCGTCGCCTGCGTCATGACCTAGGCCATCATTGATTGCTTTGAAGTGATCGATGTCTACCAACAAAGTGGAGAAGGGGGCATTCTGTCGTTTAAGCTGAGCAATCCGTTGGTTGATTTCGATATCCAGCCAACGTCGATTGCCAACCCCGGTAAGCGGGTCTGTCGTCGATTCTGCTTGAAGGACGTGAACTTTGTTTTCAGCTCGTCGACGGCGCAATTCCGAGAGAGCAAGGCAGGAGGCTAACCCAGTTGTGCTGACTGGCCATACCATCTGTTGCCCGATCTGGCTTAGTATCGGGAGTTGTATCGGGATTTGTACAAGTAGAATAAGCCCCACGCTTATCCATGCTGCGATAACCATTGCGTCCAATTGCAGTAGTTTACGAAAATGTGATTTGAGGACTTTCACAGTACAGTAACCAAGGTTCAGAGCTGTTGACAAAAGAAATGCCCGATACAAGGTTTTTAGCTCAGTTTTTCCGCAACATTGAAAGTGTGTTGCAAAACGGTGCACAATGCATGACGTCGTGCTAGACGGTACGGATCGTAGCGAATATGCGGGGGCATAATTCGGCTCGAATCGCATCTTCTAATTCGGATTGTTTTCTTTCGCGACGCTCCATTGCTTCTGCAGGTCGGCAATCCTACCTTAGCCGAAGTACATCAGAAGTGCTGGACTCTTTCATCGCGTGAAAATGGGTGATCGGGGTAGCATTTGGGATTTTGGCGATGTGCGGCGATCGGGTGGATTGTGCCGGTCGTGGCGTCTATTTACGGATTGGTTTACCGGTCGTGCCGAATAAAAGGTTTGCAGGCAAGTCATCTCTTGGTTTCGACGAATAAGGCCCCGAAAACTAGTGAACACCAGATTGATGCTATTTGCCGCATTGTTTGCAACGCCAATCTTGATGCTTCAGTCCAGCGTCTTTGGTCAATCTGCTACTGTCGCCATTCCCGGGCAATCGCCTGTTAATAGTGCCGGAGGCGACGAGCTTAAGGTGGATATTGTCGAAGCTATCCCGGTTCGTTACTTTCAGCCAACCCCGCTGGTAGAGCCTCGCATCAATAATATGACTCGCTCTGCGGATGATCCATTGCGATCGCGCCCCAGGCGAGAGGTCGGCGGTAATCAAACTGCTTCGCAAAACGCGTCTATTACGTTTCCGACGAGGGATAAAGTCACAGGGCAAGAAGCATTGCCATTGTCTGCGAGCGATGTGGGGAGTCTTATCAAAAAATCCAAGTCTTCGCTCAGTACTAGTGTGCAATCCAAGACGCCGGTTGTAAGTGATCCTCGGATTCGTGGTTCACGCGCAGGGGCTCTCGCCGCATCAGGTTCGCATTGGGTTCCTGCGCGAGCGGACCTCGACACGATACTAAGCAAATTTGATTCAAGACAAATAGATTCCGTTACGATTATTCCAGGTCCCTTCTCCGCTTTGTACGGACCAGGCTTCGGGTTTACCGATGTCCGACTACTCGAGTCGCCACGATACGCAGAGGGATCGCAATGGCATGGCAGCTCCGGTGCCGAATACAAAGTTAACGGAAACCAGTTCTTAGGACAGCAAGGGGTCTATGGCGGTGGCGAAGACTGGGGGGCTAGGTTCCATTACATTAATCGCTTTGGCGATGATTACTATGCGGGTGATCGCGAACTCATTCCAAGTAGCTATTCGTCGGAAGAGTACCTCGCTTCTTTCGGCAAAGATTGGAAAGGAAATTCTCTTGAGGTTGGGCGCGTTCACGTCGGTTTGGGTGACAGCCTTCGTTATGAGCGTTGTTTGGGGTGCAGAGAAATCCAGCACAAAGACGTCGGTAATTGAATCATTGTCCCCTGGAACAATCTGGTTCATTTCCGACATGTAAGTAATTGCATTGCCGCTAAAGTCGATCGGGCAAGCTGCATACGTCCCATTACCGAGTCCATTGATTCCCGTGGGCACCACTCTTTCGAAAGTGCCACTAACGCGATCAAAGCGGATAACATCTCCCAGATTATTGGTATCATTACTCAGGAAATCGGTTGCCCAACTGATGAAGGCTATATAGCGTCCGTTTCCGCTAACCATCGGAAACTGACTTGTTCTATTGGCAGAGACACTACCCGAACCGGGCGTGATCATTGTGGTTTGCGACGTAAACACGTTGTAGATGAACGTATCGCTTCGACCCCAAATTGCACCAGCGTCTCCTCCAGTCGTATCACCCGGCACGAGGTTGTTCGCCGCAGACGTATAAGCGAGAATACCGCCGTCAAACGAAAGCGATGGGAACCTACTTTCACCATTTCCAGCCAAGCCGTCCATTGCTCGGCTTACTAGTTTCGTGGTTCCAAGGAGCCGATCCTCGGATATACACATCATAGAAGTCGTTGTTATCTCCGGTGTCAAGATTGTTTGCGGTTGTTTCCCATGCTACGAACCGTCCGTCTCCACTGATGTTGACCTGATATACGGTGGCTCCATTGGCTTGCTCACCGCTGCTGGAGATACTGATACGTTCCATGCGTCCATCCGCGCTAATGTGCGGAGCATCGCTGCTACCATTTGCTTTCCCACCGTCCATTGCTCTAGAGATGAGCAGCGTTGAATTGGCGACGTTGACGAGACCCGAAGTTGAAGTCAATATCCCTCCGCCACCTTGTTGATATTGAATCGGATAGATGCCAGCATCGGCCACATTCTGTTCCAACGTGCTCGAATCAATTTTCGCCGTAGCTCCATTGGTAACGAACACACCTCCACCACCGATCGCTTGGTTGCTGTCGAGAGTCGAGCGGTACAGATTGAGGTTGCCGTTCCAATGTGCGATGCCACCGCCGAGCGAGACTGGGCCGCCCATGGCTTCGTTGTTCTTGATCGTGACCAGGTCCAAGGACAGGTTGCCCGAGTTGAGGATCGCGCCGCCGGAGTGATCGGTAGGCGCTTTGCCGCCTGTGAGTGTTAAGCCTGTCATTGATACCGTCGCTCCGGGATAGACTTTCATCACCCGATCGATGCCTGCCGCGTCGATGGTGGTTCGATTGACGCCCAAGCCGACCAAGGTGATGTTGCCTAGCAGGTCGAGGTCGCCGCTGGTGGCGTTGGACCATTGCAAGCCGGTAGGCGCATCGTAGCCCGAGCCTGGCGGTGGTACTGGGTAATTCGCTCCCGCATCGATCACGGATGCGATCGTGAGTGGATAGGTGCCGGTCTGCAGGAAGATCTTTACGGGCTGAGGCTTCAGCGCATTGGCTTCCTGAATCGCGGCTCGCAAGCTGGTCCTGCCAGCGGAGTCTTTTGCTTGGCCATTGCCCACATTTGCATCGACCGTGTCGAGGAACGTGTCGACGTAAAAGATATTGGCTGCAGCGATCTTCACCTGAAAACTGCCGAGCGTAGTTTCACGCGAGGCGAGTCCAGACAACGATCGCGAAGCGTCGGATTTCGCCGTGATAACGTAGTTTCCGTAATCTTCCGCATCCCAGGTGCCACCGACAGCACTGAGGCGATAGATCGCTGTCACTTCGGTCTTGCCGGGGTTCTCGTTTAAGGATTCGTATGAAGTCGCAAGGGTTTCATCCAGCGATGCTTGACGTGTGACGATGAGATCGCTGTTGCCGAGACTGGATTTGTCGACACCGAGCCGATTCTTGTACTTCACTGTAATCAACTGATCGGTACCACCCGCAGTCGTGATGTTCGTGGCGCTGACAAGCTGCGCAGTCGGAGCGAATACGTCTGCAGCCAGAGCTTTGGTTGCATTAAGCCGTCGGCTAGTGCTAATCTGGGAACCGAGTGAGGGAATCACGTCGCCCTGTTCCAATATGGCGCGGCGAATCTCCGATACGCTTGGTTCTGTTTGCAACGACCAAACTAATGCTGCCGCTCCTGCAACATGAGGCGTGGCCATACTGGTGCCGTTGGCTTCGCCGTAGCGACCACCGGGCAACGTGCTTCGCACGCCAACTCCCGGGGCAGCAATATCCACCGAACGCAGACCAAAGTTACTAAACGGGGCTAGACGATCCGTCGCATCACTGGCGGCTACCGAGATGATGTTGTCCGATTCGTAACTGGCGGGATAAAACGGATTGCGATCGTTGTCCACGCCACTTCCCAAGATATTGCCATTACCCGCAGCGGCCACGAACAAGATTCCCGCGTTACCGGCCGCGTCGATCGTATTCTTGAGCAACGGATTGAAGCCTCCCGGTTGTCCCCAACTGTTGTTGAGCACTCGAACATTCGTTTGAAACTGCGATCGCATCATGGTCGCATAATTCACGGCCGCAATCGCAGAAGCTAAATCTCCTTGGTTCGATTCATCGAGGAACTTCAACGACATAATCGAGGATCGCCAATTGACCCCAGTCACACCCCGCGCGTTGTTACCAATAGCTCCAATCGTTCCCGCCACGTGTGTTCCGTGTCCGAGATTGTCCGATGGATTGTTGGGGGCGAAGACTTCGTTGGCGTCGTTGCGGAAATTCCAACCAAAGAAGTCGTCGGTGAATCCATTGCCATCTGTATCCCGACCATCTGCCCACAAGGGATCATCCAAGAGATCGGCGGCATCGATGTAACTATTGGCATTGCGATCTCGAACTCGCGAACTATTGGCGGACGCATTGAGATCGTAGAATGTGATCAACCCATCGCCATCGGTGTCGACTAAAGATGGAGGCAGTGCATCGGGGATCTCGCCTTGGTTAAGCCAGATATTGAGATAGAGATCGGGATGTGTAGGATCGACTCCAGAATCGATCACACCGACGACGACACTAGTGGAACAGCGAGTTACATCCCATGCTTCCGGTGCATCGATATCGGCGTCATTGGTTGCGCCGAACTCTCCGACGTTGTGCAAGTTGGTCATATTTCCAAAGTCGGAATCGTTGGGCAGTATTTGACCGCTGACTCGTTCGTTCTTCGAGAACGAAACCACTGCGTCGTTGGCCGACAGCGTATCCCGGACCGCTTGTTCGGACAGCGAGAGGCTACTGATGTGGACCAAGCCTGGAAGTCCGAGTCCGGCGGCAACTCGGAAGTGAATATCCGATTGGTTCAGTCGAGCGACAGCGTTTTCGAGTGACGTGATGGACTGTGTTGCCTCTTGTGACAATCTTACGATCCAGTCCCCTTGGGTATATCGTCGAGGACCTACGAACTGCGAGAACCATTCTGTTGTGGACTGGCCTGCGGCGATCGAGGCGATCTCTTTTTGATCGATATCAATGCGTTCATACCACGCGGGAGAAACTGTGTTGTAGTCTTGTGCGAGATCTGAGGCTAAGAGTTGTCTCGCTTCGAGTCGTTCGACTACAGGTCGGAGTTTTATTTGTTTAGCAATACCACGACGAGGATTGGAGGGGCTTGGCATGTTGTGCGGCGGGGATGTTTGAAATGAAGATTGAAATACCCCCCGGATTTTAGTTGAATAATTAGCTGCAGCGAGAAGTTGAGAAAAGCAGGTAACGTCCAATGAAAACAAGTCGCAGCGGTTTGCTTGAAAATTATTGCATTTCTTTAACGTTTTCGCAGGTGTCGCGGTTTTCTCTATATCCTCAATCCAACCAAAATCTCAATTTTGAGGCATTCTGGTTGTGTGGTAGAACTCGCCATTGCTCTTGATAATCGCATCATAGAGTGCTCGCGATAGATCTTTCTCGCCTCGGGACTCTTGGATGCAAGCAACAAAAAACGCGATATCGCGGTCTAAATTGTTGGAGTTTAAATTGCGAAGAGTGTCAATCGCTGACTCTTGCTCTCCAGCTTTATGGTATGCCCATGCTAGCGTTGCGATTGCAACTTGGTTCGAGGCATCGACTTGTTCAAGAAGAGACTTGGCTACGCTAATCGCGTTCCGCCTTTCTTCCACTTGATCGCTGTCGGATAACGCCCATACTAAATGTAGTTTAGCGGCCTTTTGGCTTTCATCCGCATTGATTAGCTCTCTTAGGACTGGTATGGTCTTTGAGAAGTCGCCTATCATTTGAACTGCTTTTACATTGAGTAACTTAAAATCTGGACGATTCTGGCTGTCTGTTGAAAGACCCGCAATCAGGTTTCCAACCTCAGTTGGTCGACCCTCGCGAAGCATCCACATGGCATACTCCTTTGTCGCTGCTTCCGGATCACCTCGCTGGAGACTTTTTCGAAACCACTCTTCTGTTGCCTTAATGTCACCAACTTCATCGTACCATTTCGCGATTACGACTTCCGCCAGAACCAGGGGCTTTTGTGCTTGTTCGAGAAGCCGAAGATTCTTCTGCGCAAGATCCAGATTGTTGGTGTGGAAAGCTGATTTGGCGAGTCCGAACCGAATGCTTACGCTTCCCGGTTTTGTTGCAATAAGAGATGAGAAGAGTTCAAAGGCTGTTTTCCATTCGCCTCGTCGCTCCGCAATCTTCGCTTGAAGCTCTCGAACTGAAGTGGTGAACTGTTTGCGGTAGCCGTCACTCCACTTACTTTCAAAGGGGAGCTTTTGAATTTGTTCAACGTGAGTCGCTGCGTCAAAAACTCGGCCTTGTCCGAGAGCGATCCACGCGAACGTGTAGTGGATATCCTTTCTTGGGGGCGAGTCAGCCGCGAGTTGCTCGAGAATTTGAACGGCTTCAGGCATTCGACCCGATTGGATTAGCCAATCAGAAATTAGCAAATCGTGATGAGGTAGGTCGTTGTTTGTCGCGAGTTGTTTTTTTAGATATTCGCGAGCGCCAGCAACACCTTTTGATGAGAACAGCTGTAATGTTTGTGACCTGGTTGCATCATCAATCGAGGTTTCGAAACCAGACGTGGTGTTCTGCGTAGCACCTGGTCCAAAAGTGACGTCCGCTCCATTAGCAAACGTCACCGACAGGCATAACACAACGATTGTAGCGTAAAGCATCGTCTTTATTCAACCTCGTCGAGGATAATGATTACTCGTTCATAACATCTGCTTCGCGATTTTTGGCCAGCTCTCCGACAGAGTTTTCATACTTTTTTGTGAGCTCTTGGATCTCGTCTTTGGCTTTATCTCGATCGTCTTCGCTGATCAATTTATCTTTTTCAGCGGTCTCTACCGCCTTGTTCGAGTCCCGTCTGACGTTTCGAATGGAAACTCGTGTTTCCTCGGCGAGCTCTTTGATTCGTGCTACCAATTTCTTGCGAACGTCGGTGCTCAATGGCGGAATGTTGATGCGGATGATTCGTCCATCGTTTTGTGGATTGAGTCCGAGTTCGCTAGTGACGATAGCCTTTTCGATGTCTTTGATTGTGCTAGCGTCGAACGGGCGAATCACGAGTTGCTGTGGCTCGGGAGCTCCAACGCTCGCAAGTTGCTTAAGTGGCGTCGCGGATCCATATACGGTTACCTTCACCGAGTCCAGCAATCCTGGTGTCGCGCGACCAGTTCGTATACCGGCCAAATTGTTCTTCAAAACACCGAGAGCTTTCTCCATTCGCTCTTCTGCATCCAATAGTACGTCTTCTACGGACATTTTCCATTTCTCCCGTTCGAGTTAGTAATGATCAAGTTGTTTTGGATCGGCAGTGAATCAAGTTGCGTTAATAAGGATTCGCTCGCCTGAGTCACTTCGCGGACTGATTCGAGTTCCAACTTTTTGACCGCTCACGGCTTTGACGATGTTCCCTTCCTTTTTGAAATTGAACACCAAAATCGGGAGCTTGTGCGTGCGGCATTGTGCAATGGCGGTTGAGTCCATTACTTTCAAATTCTTTTCGATGACCGTGTCGTAATCCAGTTCGCGATAAAGGACGGCGTGTGGATTCTTCTCCGGGTCGTCGCTGTAAACCCCATCAACGCGCGTGGCTTTAAGGACAATATCGGCGTCTAATTCCAGGCCGCGATTGGCAGCACAAGTATCCGTCGTGACGAAAGGTGCGCCGGTGCCAGCGGCCAGGATTACGATTCGGCCTTTTTCCAAATGCCTAATTGCACGTCGGCGAATAAAGGGTTCCGCCACGCCGTCCATTTTGATTGCCGACATCACTCTGGTCGCGCAACCGATGTTTTCCAGAGCGTCTTGTAAGGCTAATGCGTTGATGACCGTCGCGAGCATCCCCATATAGTGAGCGGTTGCTTCCTGAATCATTTCGCCGCTCGAGCCTTTGAATTGAGCCCCTCTGAGGATGTTTCCCCCGCCTACAACCACAGCGATTTGGCATCCCTTGGAATGGGCACTTTTGATTTGCTGGGCGATGGCGGTGACCTCGTCCATGCTAATGCCTCGTTCCCCCGTATGGGCCAAGCTTTCCCCACTCAATTTGAGGATGACGCGGTTGTAATAAGGACGGCTGGAATCGCTGGAATCAGATGACATTTGGATCCAAGATGTAGGAAATGACTTGTGGAATACTAGGGAGTATCCCCTCAGCAAGTGTACATTACAACACGGGAACAAAAATTACAGAATGTCCGTTTCGCTCAAATGATATTTTTTGTCTAGAATGCACTTTTCCTAAGATTCTCTCGCCGCAAAATTTGACTCGATGGCAATACAAGTTACTTGTCCCGGATGCTTGGCTCGATTTACCGTTAGCGACAAATATGCCGGTAAAAAGGGGCCTTGTCCCAAATGCAAAAAAGAGATTGTTGTTCCTGACAAAACTCAGGAAGTGGTTATTCACGCCCCTGAGACGGAGGGCCCAAAGGATTCGAAGGGGGTTTCCGTCCTTAAGCCGATTAAGCGGGAAGATCTCAATGTAACAGGTTTGCAGATTGGGATCGCCGTCGGAATCGTTGTTGTTTCCATCGCTCTGGCCATTGGGATTAGGATCGCCACCGATTCTCCACCTGTGGCGTTGCTTGCCCTCGGGGCTATTGCTTTGTCCTTTCCGTTGTCTTGGGTGGGGTACCGATTCCTGCGAGACGATGAGTTAGGGGGGTACATGGGAAACGAACTAAATGTTCGCGTTGCTGCATGTGCTGCCGTTTTTTCGGTGACATGGGGGCTCTATTGGTTTCTCGCCTATTACCTCGGTAACCCGACCTTGGCGACAGTGAGCGGGCTGTTTTTTGCAGTGTTTCTTGCTGTAATGATTGGGGTGGGGACTATCGGCTCGCTCGTATCCCTCGAACTCGAATTTGCACAAAGCCTCTTGCACTATGTTTTGTATTTGGGAGCAACTTTATTGCTCGCAATCCTATGTGGTGTAGAACTGGCCGAACCATTATCGAGTTCGGAATCTAAGCCTAAGCCGGGGCAGATGAATCTGGACCAACTGTATAAGTAGCGCTACGCAAATAGCACAACGAGCCGTCAGAATCGGCCGTCGGCGGCATGATCATCGGTCGGTTATTTAAGTGTCACGAATTGAATGGCGACCGCGTCGGACATGTTCATGGAGTCGTTGGCGTCACGCAGTTCGAGCTTGCGGCCGAATATGTACCCCACCTCAATGGATTGGATACCATGTTTTCCTTCTCCTCGCGAGAATCCCAACAATAGTCGGTAGTCCCGGTAAGTCACCACATCTTCGATTCCATTCGGTAATTCAAAGTCCCAGGTCCCGCCTCCTAGTCGCCCTGCGATATGAAACATATGGCCACCCGGTAAAGCGAACTGCACTTTAGGGCGTGGGAAAACCAGATCCCATCGAACGTTAGGCATCAGATCTGAATGATAGCTAAAGCCTACGATTGGCAGCAGTTTGATATCGTCTCGATGCAGGTAATCAACCCCAACAACCCAGTCTGATTCGGGAGTAACGTGCAATATGCCCGCAAAGTGTCCGGGAAAGAAGACTCCCTCCCTCGAACTCCCCTCGAAATCGCTATTTACGGTCACTGAGACGTTGCCATCATACGAAAGGTATTCTGACATTCGGCCTCGAGACTGATAACCCATCGCAAACTGGTATAAACGGGAGGGCAAGTCGATTTGCTGCGGACCGGACAGAAAGTGGAATGCGTAGCCAATGTTCAAGTCGCTGCCGTAGCCGCTCGCGCTGTTTGCTGTGGATTCCAAGCTCGTTATCCCGAAGCGATCTCCTTTTTCTGGAATGATCCCAAAGGTGTTCTCCTTGGAGCGATAGTTGGTGTACCGAAACTGCTCCGACTGCCTTATCCTGGGCAATAGTGCGCGACCCCGAGTTCCTTCAAATAAGACAGATGGAACATCCACCTCCTCGGTTTCTCCATCAAGATCCGTGAAAAGCGAGTTCTCTTCCCCGTCCGAACCGACCCCATCGATTTGTACCAATCGACCTTGCTGGCTCGATTCACCTCCGCTTGAGATTAGCTGAGTCTGCACTGGTTGTTCACGGCTGTAAAATGGGGCGGAAAGTCGCTCGATCAGAACCGTTGCTTCGGAGCTGTCGGCACAAAATGCTACCGAAGGCAAACCAAGCAGCCCAACAAATAAAAGGAAAAACGCCAGAAACGCAATTCGCATAGTCAATTCTGAACGTGGTATTGTTTTGTCCTCAATGCACCCTTCCATGGAACTTCTTTCGGATTATCGGGATTGTAGGATCTATACTAAAGCAATTTAAACTGAAGCAATATCGACGGTTGATAGCATTTTCGAGGAGACACTCGAACCCTTTCTACCTTTTGCGTAAAATTGAGATATCGACTCGACTGAAAATCACCGAATAATCCTAGGTATGCAGACTTCGTAGTTTCCGCACTGTCCCCGATTGCAACGATCAGCGAACCAAAATGCCATTCCTAAAATCTGAACCTTGTATTTGGCCTGAAAATCTTCTTGATCTGGCAATTCCGGGGGATACCGGCGGCCTGGTTGACGCGAACTTGTTAGCAGATACGCCCGCCTCATTGGCTTCCTGTGCCGTTTTGGAGCCAGAGGTGTCCGTTTCCAGTGCCGATTCTAGAAGTTCAGCTCCCCAAAACGAAGGAGATGCGAATGCTAGCAAGTGGTGGGCGATTTATACCAAGCCACGGTTTGAAAAAAAGTTCATGCGGCAACTCTTCGAATCGCAGGTTCCTTTTTACGGACCAATGATCTCTCGGCGATTTCGCTCTCCAAACGGAAAGCTGCGTCTAAGCATCGAGCCACTGTTCCCGAACTATGTGTTTATTCATGGAACAGAAATGCAGCGCTACACGGCCGTATGCACAGGAAGCGTTAGTCGCTGGATGCCTGTCATAAATCCTATCGAGCTAGTGACTGACCTTAGGCAGATCCACAATCTCATTTTGACCGAAGCGCCGTTAGCCCCCGAACTTCGCTTGCAGCCGGGCCAGCGAGTCCGCGTGCGGTCCGGCGTGTTTAAAGGATTCGAAGGTGTTATCTTGCGCCGAGAAAACCAAGTTCGACTATTGATTGCAGTCCGATACATGGGGCGAGGGGCAAGTGTTGCGTTAGACGATTGCCAACTAGAACCGATCTAAAGCTGGAAGGCGTCCTCTTCTTTTTGCTCGGAATAAATGGGCAAGTATCGATAGTAAACCTCGAGGATCATGGTTGCCATACAAGTGGTATAGAATCGGCCGCCTTGTTCGGTGCTGTGTCCGTCATTCCAGTACCAGCTGCCGGCTGATGGGCCCGTTTGCATTTGCATACCCAAAAGCTGGTCTCGCATCTTCTCGTTCCACCGGTCCCATTCTTTACCTCCTACTTGCTTCATGACTTGAGTGGCGTAGTAGTTGTAGTAGGTGTTAGTCGAGCTCGGTCCAGTACTATCAAATTTGGCAATGATACCTTTCAGTGCTTCGTTATCTTTGGGCAAGCCGGAGTACATTCGGCACAGCAAGGCGCAAGCCGTACAACTCGGGTTGTAACCAGCCCCTGAGCTAACGGAATTAAAGTCGTAATGGTACGACGTGCCGCCATCCCAGGCCATTTGGTCAAGAAAGAAGTTCGCTTTTCGGACCACTGAGAGATCAACAGCAATGCCGGCCATCGATGCACTCTTTAACGCCATCATTTGCCATCCAACGACCGAAGTGTCTCCACGCCCTTTCGGACCGTAATGCCAGCCGCCGGTGTCGGGGTTCTGAGCGTAGGTCAAAAAGTTGATGCCAGCTTGGGCTGCTTCTAACAAAGCCAAATCTTTTGTCATGCCATAGGCTTCACACAAAGCGATCGTGGCGATGCCGTGAGAGTACATGTCATCCGGGCCTTGACCTCCCCCGCCTACGTACCAGCCGAGATGGCCACCATGGGGCTTGATGTTGCGAATCAAGAAGCTAAGCCCCATGAAGACCGTTTCTTTGTATTCGCCCTCGAGGTGAGTTTGGCCGGCGCCGAGAAAGCACATGAGGGCTAGTCCGGTCGCTGCGTTATAGCTTTGTAATCGTTTGCCTGGATTGTCGGGGCCGTGTGCTAGCGACCATGCACCGGTTTGTTTGTTCTGTCGATCAGCAAGCCATTTTAGAGCCAGCGCGACTGCCTTTTCGGTAGCATCACTTCCTCCGAATTTCTTGAGTAGATCTCGTTTCGCTTCTTTGGATCGACCTTTGAGTGCTGCTTTGATCGCATCATTTGCGCTCACGGAAAGTCCACTTGTAGGCGCGAGGCTTTGCGAAACGCTAGGCATGCTAATCGCAGGTGCTGAGACGACTACCTCGGGAACGACGAGGGATGAGGTCTCTGTCATGACCGCCTCTACAGCGACGGCAGGGGCAGGGGACTCGGCTTCGACCGGTTCAAGACTTTCGCTGGAGACTTCAACGGACTCAGCTACATCCAAAGACTCTGAAGAATCGAGCGATTCCGATGAACTCAAAATCAGCTTCAGCTCTTTCTTGATCGGTTCCAGGTGTACTGCGGCCAATGTGATAATGGCTGCGGTGTGAACGACCATGCTGATCATCCAACTCGGCATCGATTTCAGAAAGGTCCGTTCGCGACGTTCTGATCCTTTCAGAACAACCTCGCCGGTATGCAGGTCGGTCGCTGCTTCCGTTCCAATTGGCTGGTTCGCAGAACTGGCAGAGGGGCTACCCATAGCGGCAACGGACTCTCGGGGTTGCGAAGGTTGATTGCTCTTAGCCATGTAAGCCCCTTGGATGATGAGAAATCCGAAAACTGAAAAGGTGGGCAGATGCAAACGAAAGTCGATCAGTCGAGAAATACGAGGATCTTCTCCTTAAGGCGATGATAAGGAGCAATCCTCGAGTCTAAGCGACATAATCTAATAGTAACCGTTTTGGAGCCCGAATTGTACTCAGGCTCTCACGATTTCCGCGGGCAATACTCGGGACCAATTGCGTCGACCGACCTGTGAATCCATACTGAACATCAGTCTCGCACCATCCGTCGCATGCTGCCCAGTCTAAATTCGACCAATTTGAAAAACCAAGTTGACCATGAATAACCAAGCTGTTTTGAATCATCCGCTCGTTCAGCACCATTTGTCAATTTTACGCGACAAAAGCACGCCCCCGCAGCTTTTTCGAACGCAAATCCATTTGATTTCGATGTTGATCGCGGCAGAAGCGACCAAGGATTTAAAGCTGCAGGAGTGCCGAATACAAACGCCGATTGAGGAAACCTCAGGTCGCAAGCTTTCGCAGCGAATTTCTATAGTGCCGATCTTGCGAGCCGGTTTGGGGCTTGTTGACCCGATTCTTCAGCTTTTGCCTGAGGCCGAGGTTTGGCACCTTGGGATGTATAGGGATGAAGCTACTGCTCTGCCGGTCGAGTATTACTGCAAGCTACCTAAAGACAGTCCGGCAGACGTGGGAATTGTGTTGGATCCCATGTTGGCAACGGGAGGAAGCATCCGGGTTGCGATTGCGGCTTTAAAACGCTGGGGGGTGCCAGACATTCGCGTCATTAGCGTTATTGCCTCAGAAGATGGGATCGCCGCTTTAAGTGCCGAATACCCAGACGTTACCGTTTTTGTGGGTGCGATCGATCCAATTTTGAACGAAAACAAATTCATCGTA
>Ga0315899_10002351_pt1 | contig 20979 bp, 20 predicted proteins | sample LakEriMetagenome_2_FD_203518 | JGI IMG/M metagenome (GOLD analysis project Ga0315899, IMG submission 203518) | Freshwater fungal communities from buoy surface, Lake Erie, Ohio, United States - Buoy 4 MA112 | ecosystem: Environmental > Aquatic > Freshwater > Lake | place: USA: Lake Erie, Ohio... | reverse complement strand
TGGATGGCGGTATCGGAAATCACGCAAATCAGCGCCTTTGTCTTGAGATCGAGCCCCGGGCGGGACCAGAGCATCCCAAACACAGCCTCGCGCGCATAATCGCCGAATTTTTCCATGATGGGGTCGTCATAGACGCCCTGAGCCATGGTCTTGACGGTGGATTGACCCATCAGGCGCGTGCGTACCGCATCGCCCTTCTTCCATAGTTCCGATTTGGCCATGGTTTCTCTCCCTTCTGGCTTATTCACCAAAGCCTATCGTGGAAAGAGGTCCCCTGGAAACAGATGGTGGGTCAGTGATGGTCGCGCCGCGACGCGCGTTCACTCATCAGGCAGGCAAAGACCACGATGGTGGCGCCCGCCAGGGTCCAGGCACCGGGCCAAAGCTGCCAGATCGCCGCATCAAGTATCAGCGCGAAGACCAAGGCAGTGAATTCCAGCGGCGCCAGCCGTGCCGCGCGATCAATGCTGAAGGCAATCGCCAGCGCTAGGGTCGCGCCCCCTGCAAAAAGCCCATTTGCAAGTAGCGCCACCCAAGCAAGGGCATCAGGCGTTACCCAATCAGCGATGGCAAAGGGTAAGATTGCGATGAAGATCGGGCCTGAGGACCAGAAGATCAGCCGCGCCGCATTCTGTTCTGCACGCAGCATGCGGCTGATCGTCAAAAACCCAGCATAGGTCATGGTGCCAAGAAACGCCCAGGCATAGGCATGCCACGGGATCGTTGCGGAAGGTCCTCGTAACGTCAGTGCAGGAAACATCGCTACCATGACGCCAAGAAACCCCACGGCAGACCAGAACCAGACAGCGCCGCCGTTCCTTTCGCCAAGTACCAAGGTGGCCAGCAGCAGGATGAAGAAGGGCGCGGTGAAATAAACCAGATAACCTTCGGCCAAAGGGATGTCCCGGAACGCCAAGAAGAAACCATAGGCGGAACCCGCCATGCAGACTGCCCGCAGCAAATGCAGCCCAGGGCGCGCGGTTGCAATCGGCCCGCCAGCGCCGCGCCAAACAAGGCGCAGCATCCCAAGCAATATCAGCAGCGCGCCATAACGAATAACCAGCACTTGATCCGCGCCATACCGCCCGGCCAGCAGCTTCGAATTGGCATCGAGCAGCGCAAAAAGCGCCATGGCCCCCACCAGTAGCAGCGGTCCCTTGAAGCTTGTCATGTGATCCCGGACTGGCATTGCGCCGAAGAAGCTTCGGCTGCCGCTTGTCGCCCCGTGATCAGGGGGCGTCAAGCACGTAAGACCCGATGGTCAAGATGTTGCGAACAACGCCAGGATATCGGCAAGCTGTGTGCCACCAAGCAGGATGACATCATCGCCAGCGCCAGCGTCCAAATAATCAGCAATACCATCAGTGATCAGCAGATCATCACCCGCGCCGCCATTCAGCGTGTCACTGCCAGCATTGCCAAGCATGCTATCCGCAGCATCGCCGCCGATCGCGGCTTCAATGACCACGCCGCGCGCATTGGCAATGTTGTTCGTCAGGCCGCCAATGGAAGAAAAAGCTTGAGCATTTAGATTGATGATTTGGTTTGCGCCATAGAGATTATCCAGCCCATAACTCGCTGAACCATTATCAGGCCCACCATGGCCAAGCCCCAAGGCATGCCCGATTTCATGCACATAGGTCTGGAAAGAATAGCTATCGATTGTCTTGGCAGGAATGAAAGTACTATTTCCCTATGCGTTCGTAGGCCAAGCGCCCTCCCGCCACCAACCCCTTTGGGCTTTCGCTGAGACGCTGTCCGGGGCAGAAGGGCGCCATGACACCCGCCATTGCCTCCGCCCTCATGCCGCTTATGCGCGGCATGGATGCCGAAACCGCCCATGGTATTGCGCTGCGAGCGCTTGCCCTTGGCCTTGCCGGCCAGAATCGTGGCGCGGATCACCCAAGCCTGGCGACCGAAGTCGCGGGCCTTCGTTTCCGCAATCCGCTCGGCCTGGCTGCCGGCTTTGATAAGAATGCGGAAGCCGTGTTGCCGCTGCTGCGCTTGGGTTTCGGTTTCATGGAAGCCGGCACGGTCACCCCGCGCCCTCAGGCCGGCAATCCGCGCCCGAGGCTGTTTCGCCTGACCGAAGACCAGGCCGTGATCAACCGCATGGGCTTCAATAATGCCGGGCTCGATGCCTATCTCGCGCGGCTGAGGGCGCTGCCTCGGCCCTTGCCTGGGATTTTCGGTGCCAACATTGGCATCAACAAGGAAGGCGCCGATCCGGAACGCGACTACCCGGCGCTTTACGAGGCGCTGGCGCCGCACGCCGATTACGTAACCGTTAATGTCTCCTCCCCCAATACGCCGGGCTTGCGCGATTTGCAGGGGGAAGAACGGCTCGCCTCGATCCTGGCCGCCATCAATGCGCGCCGCGCTGCGCTGCCAAAGCGCCCGCCTTTGCTGGTGAAGATTGCGCCTGATTTGGCCGAGGATGCGCTTGGGCCGATTGTGGAAGCCTGTGTGGCGCAGGGCATTGCGGGGTTGATCATTTCCAACACCACCATCACGCGCCCGGCTTCGCTGCAATCGCCCCTGAAGGACCAGGCTGGCGGGCTTTCCGGCGCGCCGCTTTTCGCGCTTTCCACTGACAAGCTGCGGCGATGCTACCATCTGGCACAAGGGCGCATTGCGCTGATCGGTGTGGGCGGCATTGCCAGCGCGGAACAAGCCTATGCCAAAATCCGCGCCGGCGCCGCGCTGGTGCAGCTTTATTCCGGCTTCGCCTATGCCGGGCCGGTTTTAGTGCGGCAGATTCTCGATGGCCTCGCGGCGCTTCTCGCGCGTGATGGCTTCACCTCAGTCGCCGATGCTGTCGGCAAGGATGCGTGATGCAAATTCTGGAAGGTATTGCTGACATTGCCGACCGTTACGACGGCTATGTGCTTGATCTTTGGGGTGTGGTGCATGATGGGCGCAAACCCTATCCCGGCGTGCCGGAAGCGCTGGCGGCGTTGAAGGCGCGCGGCAAGCGCATTGTCTTCCTGACCAATGCGCCGCGGCGCGCCTGGTTTGTGCAGGGCATGCTGGACCGCATGGGGCTCGATCGCGGGCTTTATGATGGCATCATGTCCTCTGGCGAGGCTTCCTGGCGGCTGATGAAGGAACGCAAACACCCCTGGTTTGCGCGGCTTGGGCGGCGCGTGATGCATATTGGGCCTGAGCGTGATCTTTCCGTGATCGAGGAAGACGCCGCAGAAATCGTAACAGACCCAACCAAGGCGGATTTCCTGCTCAATACCGGCCCGGATGCGGATGGCGGCGGCGGCACGACAAGTGCGGAACCTTATCGCGCGGCCTTGCGTGCCTGTTTCGATGCGGGCCTGCCGATGCTGTGCGTCAACCCGGATCGGCACGTGATGGTGGCAGGCGAGAAGTGGATCTGCGCGGGCGCTTTGGCTGATGTTTACCGCGAATTCGGCGGCGATGTGCTGGAAATCGGTAAGCCTGATCCGGCAATTTATGAACCGGTGATGGAATTGCTGGGGCCGATCCCGAAGGTGCGTGTGCTGGCGATTGGCGATAGCCCGCATACGGATTTGGCCGGCGCGCAGGCCGTAGGCATTGACGCGCTTTGGGCGCTGACCGGCTTGGCCGGGGAAGCGCATGGCGCGGACCCGAGCGGTGAAGCCCTGGCCGCTGTTGCGGCAGCGGAAAATGTGGCGCCGCTTGCGGCGCTGAGGACCCTGCGCTGGTAGTGGCCTACCCCCGCCGCGCCAGCGCCGCTTCCAGCGTATTTTCCAAAAGGCAGGCAATGGTCATGGGGCCAACCCCGCCCGGCACGGGCGTGATGGCGCCCGCATGGCCCAAAGCCTCGGCATAGGCCACATCACCCACCAGCTTGCCATCGGGAAGGCGATTGATGCCGACATCAATCACCACCGCACCGGGCGCGATCCAATCGCCCCGCACCATCTCTGCCCGGCCCGCCGCCGCCACCAGAATCTCCGCCCGGCGGCATTCCGCCGGCAGATCCCGCGTGCGGGAATGGGCAATCGTCACCGTGCAATCCGCCCCCAAAAGCAATTGCGCCATGGGCCGCCCGACAATCTGCGAACGCCCCAGCACCAAGGCCCGCGCGCCGCGCAATGCCACGCCGGCTTCCGTCAGCAGTTGCATCACGCCACGCGGCGTGCACGGCACCAGGCCAGGCTCCCCCGCCGCCAGCCGCCCGGCATTCAGCGGATGGAAGCCATCCACATCCTTGCGCGGGTCCACCGCGGCAATCGCGGCTTCTGCCCGGATATGGGCGGGCAGGGGCAGCTGCACCAGAATGCCATCCACGGCGGGGTCAGCATTCAGCCGCGCGATTTCCGCGAGCAAATCGGCTTCGGTGGTCGTCTCGGGCAAATGAATGGTGGCGCTATCGAAGCCGGCTTCTGCCGCCGCGCGGTCCTTATTGCGGACATAAACGCCACTTGCGGGGTCCTCACCCACGCGCACGACGCGCAGGCCTGGCTTGAAGGGAAGGCCAGCGATGCGCGCGGCAAGGCCAGCCCGCAGCCGGGCACCAAGCGCCTTGCCATCAAGAATGCGTGCGGTCATGCCAAAGCCTCGATCCTGGGAATGGGAAGCGCAGTTACGCCCGGGATGCCGAGCGTCTTTTCCTGCGCTGTGGCGCCGTCATCGGCCAAGGCTATTGCCAAGCAGGCCAAACTGAATTTCCGCCAGCAGAATGCGCCCCGCCTGCAACAGCAAAATCAGCACCACGGGCGAGATATCAATGCCGCCCAGATTGGGCAGAAAGCGCCTGATGGGCCGCAAGGCGGGTTCGGTCAGCCGATGAAAGAAATCGGCAATCGCCCAGACCGCGCGGTTGCGCGTATCCAGCACATTGAAGGAAATCAGCAGGGACACGATGGCCCCGATAATCAGCGCCCAGACGAAAAGGCTGAGAGCAGAATCAATCAACCAGAATAATGCGTGCATGAAGCCTCCTGCATCTTCCAAGCGCTGCCGCGCAGCTTCGCAGCCCGGAAGGATTAGCCCCTATATCTTGAAGAAGGGTTCAGGCTGCAAGACCTCTGTCGCGGAAGGATTTTTGGTGTGACCTGACGCCCTTTGGCGCTGCCTTGACTTTAACCCCTGCCTGGGGCACTCACAGCGCCCTTGGTGCGGGGCTGTAGCTCAGTTGGGAGAGCGCGTCGTTCGCAATGACGAGGTCAGCGGTTCGATCCCGCTCAGCTCCACCAAGCTCCCCAGATACCCCGGTAACGCAAAAAGCCCAGCACAGGCCGGGCTTTTTGGAAATTATTGCATTGAGACCCGTTTGCACGGGCCACAAACGCCTGACCGCGACGGCTATGTGGCCGCCGCGATGAGGCACCCAGTCCTACTTGCGCGCGCCAATGCCGGCGAAGCGCTTGTTGAACTTTGCAATCTGGCCGCCCGTATCAATGATGCGCTGCTGGCCGGTCCAGGCCGGGTGCGACTTCGGATCAATGTCCAAACGGATGGTATCACCCGGCTTGCCGTAGCAGGAACGGGTCTTGTACTCGGTCCCGTCGGTCATGATGATGTTGATCTCATGGTAAGCGGGATGGATATCGGACTTCATGGCACATGCTCACAAAAAATGGGCCGCCGATGCCGACCGGCCGCCAGGGAGCGGGGGCTATAGGCGATCAGCAACGCCCACGCAAGCCAGCGATTGACCCAAGCCGCGCCGCGGGCCACAGGGTTTGCCCCGCTATCGCAAAGGTCCGGCGCGCGTGAGCCTCAATATCCTCTCCATCCAATCCTGGGTCGCTTATGGCCATGTCGGCAATGCCAGCGCCATGTTCCCGCTTCAGCGCCTGGGGGCGGAGGTCTGGGGGGTGCATACGGTGCAATTCTCCAACCATACCGGCTATGGCGCCTGGCGCGGCCAGGTCTTCGGCGCTGATTTAATCCGGGAATGCGTGGCGGGGATTGAAGAACGCGGCGTCTTGGGCCGCTGCGATGCCGTGCTTTCGGGCTATTTGGGCTCGGCCGAGATCGGTGCCGCGGTGCGCGATGCGGCGCTTTTGGTGAAAGCAGCCAACCCCAAGGCGCTTTGGTGCTGCGATCCGGTCATTGGCGATACCGGGCGCGGGGTGTTTGTCCGCCCCGGTATTCCAGAATTCCTGCGCGACCAGGCGCTGCCGGCGGCGGATATCGCAACCCCTAATCAATTCGAATTGGAATGGCTGACCGGACAGGCCATCACCAGCCTGGATACAGCCAAAGCCGCCATCGCCGCGCTGCAAGCCAAGGGGCCGAGCATTGTGCTGCTGACCTCACTCCGCACTGACGCGACCGGGGCTGATGAGATTGAAATGCTCGCGGCTGAGGGGGGCGGGTTCTGGCGGCTGCGCACGCCCATGCTGCCGCTATCGGTGAATGGCGCCGGAGATGCGATTGCCGCGCTTTTCCTGTTTCATCGCCTGAAAAGCGGCGCGGCGGCGAAAGCGCTGGAAGCGGCTGCTTCCAGTATTTTCGGCCTGCTGAGCCAGACGCTCGCGGCCGGCGCGCGGGAATTGCAGGTAGTTGCGGCGCAGGCTGAAATCACTGCGCCGACCCGGCGTTTTACGGCAGAGGCGTGTTAAAATAGCCCCCCAATTCAGTGCATGAAGCTCCGCGTCACATAGGCCTTCAGCGCTTCAACATCATGATCCTGCTTGGCGAAGCGGAACTTCACCAGGTCGCGGATGCTGACAATGCCAAGCAAGGACCCATCCGTGTCGCAGACCGGCAAATGACGGAAATAGCCCTGGTCCATGATTTCAAGCGCGGCTTCCACCGGCGTATCGGGGCCGATCATGATGACGTCGCGCGTCATCAGTTCCTCAGCGGCCATGCTGCTGATGCCATTCCCCCGATCCGCGACCGCCTTCACGATGTCTCGTTCACTCAAGATGCCGGCGACCTCACCGGAAGCGGTCACAATCAGCACGGCGCCAATGCGGCGCGCCGCCATGATGCCGGCGATTTCAAGCACTGGGGCTTCGGGCGTCACTGAAATGGCGGCGTTACCCTTCTGCCGCAGAACTGCTGAAACTGTCATGGCCGAGGGCCTCCTTTTGCGGGACGCTACCGACCCTTCTTAGATTGAAATCTTGGTCTTTTTGCCCCGGAATCGCAAGCCTTGAATTGCGTCACGCCCGAGGAAACCGCGCCGTGGGGACGAAGCTGCCCAGCGTTTCAGCAAGAATTTGGCGCTTGCCTAGCCCCGCGCACGCATGCGAGCCTTCACCCGAGATTCAAGGAACCCGGCCCAAGGCCATCGCGCCGCGCGCGAAACGCCCCTATGGCCGGACTCCGCCATCAAACCTGGGAGAGATCATCATGACGCTTCTGACCTCACGCCGCCTGCTGCTTGGCGCTGGGCTTGCCACCCCCTTCATCCGTACCGCTTCGGCGCAAACCACGATTGAATGGGTGGCGGGGTCCGTTGGCGGCGGCTGGTACACCATGGCGGCGGGGCTTTCTTCCCTGATCCGGGAAGAAAACCCTGATCTGCAAATCCGCGTCGTGCCCGGTGGCGGACTCGCCAATTCCACGCGCATCAACAACAACCAATCCCAGATCGGTTGGGGGATTGATGCTTTCTCGGCCTCTGCCGTGCAGGGGATCGAGCCCTATAGTGCCAAGCACGACAAGCTGCGCTGCCTTGGCACCGGCTATTCGCCGACAGAACACCATTTCCTGCGCCACAAGGGCGCGGGGCCTGAGGATATGCGCGCCATCCTGACGCAGCGCGGCCTAAAAATCGCAGCGCCGCAGCGCAGCAGCACGGATGAAATGACGCTGCAGCGCATCCTGAAATTCCTTGGCACCAGCCCGGACAAGATCAGGGCTGATGGCGGGCGTTACCTCACCGGCTCCTACGCTGATATCGCCTCGGCCTATAATGATGGCCAGGTGGATTATCTTTACGCCGCACTCGCGCGCCCGGCGGCGATTTTCACCGAAATCGCCCAAGGCCGGCGCGGCGGCGCCATGGTCGCCTTCCCGCAGGATGTGCGTGACCATTTGCAAAAGGAATATGCCTATGCGCAGGGCGTTCTGCCCGGCGCGACCTATCCCACGCTCATGACAGGCGATGTGCCGGTGACTCTGATGGATAGCGTGATCCTGGTGCATGAAAGCGTGCCGGATGATGTGACCTACAAAATCACCCGCACGCTGATCCGCAACCGCGGGCAAAGGCTGATTACCATCCATGCCAGCATGGGCGCCTGGAACCCGACAGCGTCTGTTGCCTATCGCGGTGTGCCGCTGGCGGGTGGTGCGGTGCGCGCCTTCCGGGAAGCCGGCGTCAATCCGCCGGCCTGATCAATCTACTGCGCGTGCAGATAAGAAAGGCACGCCATGCGCGCGCTTGATGGGTGGCTGAAAAGCGCCATCGCGCTTTGGATGGCGGGATGGGCGGCGCTGCATCTCTATTTCGGCGGCTTCGGATTCCCGGAGCCGATCGAAATGCGGAGCCTGCATCTGCTGGTCTTCACGCCGCCTCTTTTCCTGCTGTATCCAGCGTTTCAGAAACACTCGCCGCAAAACCGACCAAGCCTGTTTGATTGGCTTTGGACCATCGCCGCCGCCGTGCCGCATTTATGGGTTTTCGTGAATGCAGGCGCCGTGAATGACCGCATGGAATATGTGGACCCCTTCACGCCACTGATGCTGACACTTGGCATTGTGTGTCTGGTGACAATGCTGGAAGCGATCCGCCGCGCGGTGGAACCGGGCCTCGCCTGGATGGTGGCGGGCTGCCTGCTTTACATGTTCATCGGGCATCATTTGCCGGGCGTCTTGAACACGCGCAATTTCAAATTGAATGAGATCATTGAAGCCGCCTGGCTGGTGCCGACTGCGGGCGGCGTTTATGGGCCGCTGACCGGGATAGTCGCGACCACCATCGCGGTGTTTATTCTGTTCGGTTCCTTCATGCAGGGCAGCGGCACGGGGCGGTTGTTTTCCAACCTCGGCGCTGCCGTCGCTGGGCGCTATAGCGGCGGGCCGGCCAAGGTTGCTGTTGTCACCTCCGGCCTATTCGGCACCATGAGCGGGTCTTCGGTGTCCAATGTGATCACCACGGGGGCCATGACCATTCCGTTGATGATGCGTGTTGGCTATCGCCCGGCAGTTGCTGCGGGCATTGAGAGTGCCGCTTCCGTGGGCGGTGCGCTGATGCCGCCCGTGATGGGCGCAGCCGCCTTTGTGATGGCAGAAATCACCAATATCCCTTACGGCGATATCATCATTGCGGCGGCCATTGGCGCGGTGATGTATTACTTCGCGATCCTGGCGGCAGTGCATTTTGAAGCGAAGAAGCTTGGCATTGAACCCATGGCGCTAAAGGATATTCCCGCCTGGCGTGAAGTGCTTCAGGATGCGCATCTGGTGCTGCCCATCGGTTTGCTGGTCTATCTAATGACAGAACGCTGGAGCGGTAACTTCGCAGCCTTCTGTGCAACACTTGCCATGGTGGGGGTTTCGCTGCTGCGCGCGCGCACGCGGATGGGCTGGCGTGCCGTGCTGAATAGCCTGGCCGATGCCGGCTTCACCATGGCGCCGCTCGCGGTTTCCATCGCGGGTGCAGGGGTGGTGGTTTCAGCGCTCACGGCCACAGGCATGGTGGTAGCCTTTGGAGGCATCATCAAGGATTTGGCGGCGGGTAATCTGGCGCTGCTGCTGGTGCTGCTGTGTATCACCGTGCTGGTGCTTGGCCTCGGTATCCCTACAACGCCTTCCTACATCATCGCCGCGGCCATTGGGGTGCCGCAGGTGTTGGAATTGGGCCGGCCGCTGGGTATTGATGTTTTGCAGGCGCATCTTTTCGTCTTCTATTTCGCGGTGATTGCGGATGCGACACCACCGGTGGCCGCCGCTGCTTTCGCCGCCGCAGCCATCGCCAAGGCAAGCCCGACCATCGCCAGCCTTCATGCGTCCCGCTTTGGCATTGCCGGCTTCACCGTGGGCTTTGCCTTCATCTATGACCCAGGGATCATGCTGCGCGGCAGTTTCTTTGATATCGCAACCGCAACACTCATTCAGGTCTCGGCACTGACGCTGATCACGGCATCCTATGCGGGGTATTTGTTGCGCCCCATGGGGTGGGTCTTGCGCTGCGCCATGGGTCTTGTCGGGTTGGCCGCCGCCTTCTTGCATTTGCTGCCCGATACGCAGCGCCTGTTGATGGCGCTTGGTGTGCTGTGTGGCGTTGCCCTGTGGCAGCGCCTTGGGAAGCCTAGATCCGCATGAAATTCATCATTCCGGGAGGAAGAAACATGAAAACCAAATTCCTGCTTGCCGCTGGCTTGCTCGCCACGCTGCCGGCCTTCGCGCAACCGGTGCAACAAGGCCCGACCGTTGCCGCCATTCGGGCGCGCGACGCTCTGATTTGCGGCGCGCATCCTGGTGCGCCTGGCTTTGGTGTGGTTGATAGCCAAGGCATCAATCGCGGGCTGGATGCCGATACCTGCCGCGCCGTCGCCGCCGCCATTCTGGGCGATGCGAATAAGGTGCGCTCCGTGGTGTTGTCTTCCCAGGCGCGTCTGCCCGCCTTGCAATCGGGGCAGGTGGATATGCTGTCACGCACCACCACCTGGTCCCATTCGCGCGATACCGCCAATGGGCTTAACTTCACCGCCGTCAATTTCTATGATGGCCAGGGTTTCATGGTGCGGGTGGCAACCGGCGCCAAGCGCGCCACTGATCTGGCGGGCGCCACGATTTGTGTCACCGCCGGCACGACGAATGAATTGAACCTTGCCGATTGGGCGCGCAGCACGAATACGCGCATCCAGCCTTTGGTGTTCGAACAGAATGAGGAAACGCGCAACGCCTATAACAATGGGCGCTGCGATGCGTTTTCCACCGATGCGTCGCAGCTTGCCGGTATTCGCAGCGCTTTGCGCAACCCGGCCGAGCATGTGGTGCTGCCTGATATCATTTCAAAGGAACCGCTCGCACCCGCCGTTCGCCATGGCGATGACCAATTCTTTGACATTGTACGCTGGACCGTCTTTGCGCTGATCGAGGCTGAGGAATTGGGTGTGACGCAAGCCAATGTGGATGAGATGCTGAACAACCCAAACCCCGCCATTCGCCGCTTGTTGGGTGTTTCGGGGGATCACGGGCCGCTGATGGGGATTGATCGGCGCTGGGCCTATAACGCCATCAAGGCGGTTGGGAATTACGGCGAAATCTTCGACCGTAACCTCGGCAAGAATTCACCCATCAACCTGCCGCGCGGCTTGAATGATTTATGGACACGTGGCGGCTTGATGTACGCGCCGCCGATCAGGTGAGGTAACAAGGGGGGCACAACGCCACCCTTAATTCCCCAGGCGCTCCAATATCGCCGGCACATGCACCTGATCGCCCTTATAGTTTCCGGTCAGGGCATACATCACCAGATTGGTACCGAAACGATACGCCAGCACGCGCTGCCGCGCCCCGCCGGGGATTGTTGCATGCGGGTGTTGGCCATTGCGGTCCATTGCCCAGGCTGCCGCCCAATCATGCCCGCCCAGAATCACCGGGCTCACACTGTCATTGGCGCGGTCCTGATCGCGCGCCACCCAAACCTGCCCGCCGGCGAAACGCCCCGGCAATTCATTCAGCAAGTAAAAGGCGCGGTTCAGCACATGGTCTTCCGGCACCGGGATCAGCGGCGGTATCGCCAAATCCCGCGTAACACGCCGAAGCGCCGCGCGCGCGCCAGGCGACATACCCTCGCCCGAGCCCTGATCGCGCGTATCCATCAGAATAATGCCGCCCTGGCGCATGAATTCATTCAGCGCCGCCACCATCGCCGCACTTGGCGCAGGCGCATCGGGCAGGATCGGCCAATAGAGCAGTGGGTAGAAGGAAAGATCATCCTGCCCCGGCGTCACGCCATGGGGTTCTGCCAGCGCCGCCGCCGTGCGCCGATTGACGAAATCAGACAGCCCCGCAAGGCCGCTCCGCGAAGTTTCATCCACCGCCGCATCGCCGCTTCGGATATAAGCCAAACGTGTGGCGAGTGCGGCGCTGCCATCAACGCCTTGCGCGCTGGCCTGCAACGGCACCAGCGTCAGCAGCATAAGCGCGGGCAGTGCCAAACGCCGCGGGCGCCAAAGCCCGCGCAGGCCAAGTGCCGCGATCAGCTCCACCAAAAACAGCGCGAAGGCGGCGGCCAAAAGCCAGGGCCCCAAATCACGCTCTGCCGCCTCCCCACCCAGGGCCTCCATGCGGGCCGAGGCAGGGGGCGCTGCCATCAGGCGCGGTGCGGGCAAATGGGTCGAAAGGTTCAAGGCGCGACGATAGGCGGCTTCACCGGCTGCGCCTGCTGGGCCATACCAGCCGGGAGGGTGGCGCGGGGAAGCGCGGGTTTCATCCAAGGCGCGGGCAGAAACAGGGGCAGCACCAGAAGGTGGCGCGCCAAGCCGGCCAAACCCATCCAGGGTTTCGAGTGGCGCCAAGGGCTGATCCGCCTCCCCCGCCGCAACGCCTGCGGAAAGGGAGACCAAGCGGCGCAGCATATCCACGAAAAGCCCGGAAAGCGGCAGGTTCGACCATTCCGCCTGAGCGGTCACATGAAACAGCACAATCCGCCCCGCGCCGCGCGTCTCCGCTGTGACCAAGGGCGTGCCATCCGCGAGCCGTGCCCAGCTTCGTTCCGCGAGGCGCGGCGACGGCTCGGCCAATACTTGCCGTTCAACCGTGACCTCAGCGGGCGGCACCAACCCCGCAAAGGGCGAATGATCGGGGAAGGAGGCCAAGGTCTGCGGCTTTTCCCAGGTCAGCATGCCGCCCAATTGGCGCTCTCCGGCACGCAAGGGCACAGGTAAAAGACTATCCTGCTTGGCTGCCAAACGCGGTCCGGCAAAGCGGATCAACGTGCCACCCTGCCGCACCCAGGCTTCGAGTGCTTCGCGCTCCTTCGGGTCCGCCAATTCGCGGTCCGCCAGGATCAGCACGGAAAGCCGCCGCGCCAAAAGCGCTTCCGGCGTGCCGCGACGCAATTCCGCAAAGGGATCAAGTGCCCGCAGCAGATAGAAAAGCGGGCCAATCAGCGGCGCATCCGCCCCGGTATCCTCGGCTGCGCTGAGGCCCACCGGGCGGCGGCGGAAGCTTTCATCCAGCAGGAAAACCCCCGCGGCGCCGGCTTCCGGTTCCAATTCCAGCCGCACCACTTGGTTGCGGATTTCGCTTGGCAATTGCAGCGCAGCCTCTGCGCTACCGGCACCCGCCGGCAGGGCCAGTTCCACCCGCGCAAGGCTTGCGCCATCCCCGCCGCGCGCCAGGATCGCGACCTGCCCGGGCAGTGCCACCGGCGCCTGCAACAGCCTGATGCGTAGCCGATCACCTTCCAGCACGGGCGGCGCAATCACACGCCTGGGCTCGGCGGGCGCCTGCAGCAGGGTAAGCGGCCCGGCGGCGGCAAGCGCGGCAAGGAAGGGCGCCGCATCCTCGCTTGCGCCATGTTCCAACCCATCGGTCAGGAATAGGCTTTCAAAGCCACCCGGATTGCCCGCGCGCAGTGTATTCAGTGCAGCCAACGCCGCCGCACGATCCGGTGCCCAGGGTTTGGGGCGCACCACAGCCAGGCGCGCGGCGGCTTCTTCGGCGGGCAGGAAGGTCAGAGGGTCGGCCTCACCCTGAAGCGGCGCCGTGGTCAGCAGCGCCACGGGGCGGGCTTCGCGCTTGGCAGCCTCCAGGATGCGCTGCGCATGAGCCATGCGCCGTGCCCAATCCGGTGCGGCGGCCCAGCCATCATCCAGCACCAGCAAAAGAGGGCCAGATTGGCCGGTGCCGGCGGTTGGCTGCCAGATGGGCCGCGCCAAGCCCAGAATGATCAGCCCCGCCACCATCAGGCGCAGCAGTAACAACCACCAGGGCGTGCGCGCCGGGGTCGCCTCCAGGGGGCGCAAATCCCGCAGGATACGCGTTGCGGGGAAGATTTGCCGGTTCGGCGCCGGCGGCGTCACCCGCAGCAGCCACCACAGCACCGGCAGCGCCGGCAGCGCCAGCAATAGCCAGGGGGCAGCGAAGCCGATGGGGCCGATTGTCAACATCAGCCGCCCTCCAACCGCTGAAACAGCGCAAGTAGCGCCAGTTCCGGCGGTTGATCCGTGCGATGGGTGGCGAAGCTCCAGCCCATGGCGCTGGCGGCAGCGGCCAGCCCTTCCCGATGGGCAGCGAGTGCTGCTTGATAGGCGCCGCGCAAAGCCTCGGTCCGTGGAATGGGGGCAGGGGCGCCGCCCGCGGGGTCTTCAAAACGGATATGCCCGGCGAAGGGCAGGGTTTCCTCGGCGGGGTCCAGGATTTGTAACAGATGCCCGCGCAGGCCCTGCGCTGCCAAACCCGCCAAGGCGGCGCGGGTTTCTTCAAGCGGGGCGAGGAAATCGCTGAACAACACCACGCGCGCATGGCGCGGCAGGCGCGGGTCGGCGGGCATCAGCGGCTGTTCCGGCAGAAAACCGGCCAAGGGCGCCAGCGCGGCGCGGCCAATAAAGGCGCGCGGGGCGCCAAAGCCGCGCACCCTTTCCCCGCCACGCAAAAGCAGTGCGGCAAGGGCGAGCAAAAGCATCGCAGCGCGTTCCTGCTTGGTGGGCAGGGTATCGCGGCTGCGCCAGGCCATGCCCGGGCCGCGGGCGGACCATAAGGCGACTGTTTGCGCCGCTTCCCATTCGGTTTCACGGATAAAAACGCGGTCAGACCGCGCCGATTGTCGCCAATCCACGCGTGATGCCGCATCGCCCGGCAAATAGGGACGGAATTGCCAGAATGCGTCCCCCTGGCCGGAGCGCCGCCGCCCATGCACCCCCTGCATCACGGTCGAAGCAATGCGTTCCGCCCGCACCGCCAAAGGCGGCAGGCGGGCGCCGAGAGCCTCGGCCCGCGCTGTTACAAGGTTATGCGCGGCCTCAGCCAAGATCGGCCTTCAGCGCGGCGATCACATCGGCAAGCTTGGCCCCTTCCGCCCGCGCGGCGAAATTCAGCGCCATGCGGTGGCGTAGCACGGGTTCCGCCAAAGCCAGCACATCATCCAATGAGGGCGAAAGCCGCCCATCCAAAACGGCGCGGGCGCGGCTGGCCAGCATCAGCGCCTGCGCCGCGCGCGGGCCCGGGCCCCAGGCCAGGCTTTCACGCACAATCGGCAGGCTGGCGGTTTCAGGTCGGGCGCCGCGTACGAGGCGCAGAATGGCATCCAGCACTTTCTCACCCACCGGCATGCGGCGGATCAGCGCTTGCGCGGCCATCAATTCAGCAGCGGTCAGTGCCTGAGGTGGGGGTGCTTCCGGCGCGCCTGTGGTCGCCAGCAGCATGGCACGTTCGGCGGCCTCATCCGGGTAGCTTATCGCGATTTCCAGCAGGAAACGGTCAAGCTGCGCCTCTGGCAGGGGGTAGGTGCCTTCTTGTTCGATGGGGTTTTGCGTCGCCAGCACATGGAAGGGGCTGGGCAAGGGGTGGATTTCCCCGGCAATCGCGACGCGCTGTTCCTGCATGGCCTGCAACAGAGCCGATTGCGTGCGGGGCGATGCGCGGTTGATCTCATCCGCCATCAGCAATTGGCAGAAGATCGGCCCTTTCAGGAAGCGAAAACCCCGCCGGCCATCGGCCTGGTCTTCCAGCACCTCACTGCCCAGGATATCGGCCGGCATCAGATCGGGCGTGAATTGCACCCGCTTGGCGTCCAGCCCCATCACCTGACCCAGCGTTTCCACCAGCCGGGTCTTGCCCAGGCCCGGCACACCCACCAGCAGCACATGCCCGCCCGAGAGCAGCCCGATCAGGCTTTGTTCCACCACATCGGCCTGGCCATAGATGGCCGCACCGATGGCAGACCTTACCGAGGCCAGCTTTTGGCCCAGTTTTTCAACTTCTTGCACCAGGAATGTCGCTTCCTGAGCTTCAGCACCTTCACGCATGCGGGATAGGCTCCCTATATTACAGAAATCGTTTTCGGGACTCGCCCCCGCCTTTAATCAGGTTGGGTGACGAGGGGTCCCACGGCAAGGGTCGAGCAAAGAATATGGCGTTTCAGGATGCGGCGAAAGAAAGAAATCACGCGCATGCCGATGTGATGGAAGCGCGCGCGCCCCGCCAAGCCCATGATGTGGGCGATCTTGCCATCCGCATCGCCCGCGACGGCACCTGGTATTACCGGGGCAGCCCGATAGCCCGGAAGGAAATGGTCTGCCTATTTGGTTCTGTCCTGAAACGCGCTGCCGATGGGTCCTATATCCTGGAAACGCCGGTGGAGCGTGGGCGGATTGAAGTTGAGGACGCGCCCTTCATCGCCGTTGAACTATTCTGGCGCGATTGTGACTGCGGTGATGGCGCACCGCGCCAATGCCTGAGCTTCCGCACCAATCTGGATGAAATGGTGACCGCCGATGCGGAACACCCAATCCGCGTGCATCTTGACCCCGTCAGCCGCGAACCCCGCCCCTATATCACCGTCCGCCCAGGGCTTGAGGCGCGGATCAATCGCGCCGTGTTTTATGAATTGGTGGCGCTCGCCCAGGCCGAAATCATGGAAGGGCGCAAGGTGCTTGGCGTTTGGAGCGAGGGGATGTTCTTCCCCATAGATGAAGCGCCAATCCTGGACATGCCGGAAGCGTGAGCGGGCAATTCGCGTTTCCGCTGACCGTTGCCGCGCTGCAAGCGCGTATTGCTGATCCGCTCCGGCTTCGCGCTGATCGACCCGCACCGCAGGAAGATGTGGAACGCGCCGCGCGCGCCGGTGGGCGCATGACCCCGGCGGCGGTGTTGGTGCCCATTGTGCTGCACCCAGAACCGACGGTGTTGCTGACCTTGCGTTCCGCGGATTTGAAGGCCCATGCGGGGCAGGTTTCCTTCCCTGGTGGCCGGCTTGAAGAAGGCGAAAGCCCCGTAGCGGCGGCGCTGCGGGAAGCCGAGGAAGAAATTGGCATCCATGCCGGCCTGCCGGAGATTGTCGGAGAATTGCCGCCTTTGCTGACCGGCACGGGCTATCTGGTGACGCCGGTTATAGCCTTGCTGCGCCCGCCCTTTACGCTGAACCCCCATCCGGGGGAGGTAGCTGAGACCTTTGAATATCCTCTGGCGCATGTGACCGACCCCGCCAAGCCGGAGCGCCGGTCGCGCGAATTTCGCGGCGAGACACGGGAATTCTGGGTCTGGCCGCATGATCGGCATTACATTTGGGGCGCGACCGCTTCCGTGCTGGTGACGCTTGCTTCCGTGCTGCGCGAAGATTGAGTGCTTGGTGCGTTTTGCAGCGCGGAATTAGGATAAGCCCGTGCCTTACCTGATCGAAGCCCTGCTGTTCCTGGCGCCCTTCGCGGCGTTTTTCATCTGGCGCCGTCTGAATCCGGGGCGGGAGCCCGGCACCGTATTGCTGGTGCTGGCTGGCTGCGGCGCGGCGCTGATGCTAGCGGGCGCGCTTTGGTATGGGCTATCGCGCTCCAGCGCGCCGGGATCGAAATATGTCCCTGCGCGGATTGACGGCACCGAAATCACGCCTGGCCATATGGAGCCGCGGCGATGAGCGGCACCGAACAGCGCCTTGCATCATTGCCGGAATTCCTGACCGCGCCCGCCACCGCCGTGGTTCTGGCGGCACTACCTGGCAGCCGCGCGGTGGGCGGTGCCGTGCGCGATGCTTTGGCCGGCTTGCCGGTCGCGGATGTGGATGTCGCGGCACCCTTCCCGCCTGAAGAAATCATGGCGCGGTTGCTCGCTGCCGGCTGCAAGGTGTTCGAGACCGGCCTGGCGCATGGCACCGTGACCGCAGTGTGGGATCATCAGCCGATTGAAGTGACAGCGCTCCGCCGTGATGTGCTGACCGATGGCCGCCACGCCGAAGTGGCCTGGACGACAGATTGGCACGAAGACGCAGCGCGGCGCGATTTCACCATCAATGCCATGTCGCTTGGCGCGGATGGCGTGCTGCATGATTATTTCGGCGGGCGCGACGATCTGGCGCTTGGGCTGGTGCGTTTTGTGGGTGATCCTGCCACGCGTTTGGCTGAGGATTTTCTGCGCCTACTGCGCTTCTTTCGCTTCCACGCGCGCTACGGCAAGGGCGCGCCGGATGCCGCTGCTTTGCACGCGATACGCGCCGCCATCCCGGGCCTCGCGCGGCTTTCCGTTGAACGCATATGGATGGAAATCAAGCGCATCCTGATGGTGGCGGAACCCGTGCCGGCGCTGCGCCTGATGGCAGAGCTTGGCGTGTTGCCGACGATCCTGCCGGAGTTCGCTGCGCCTGATCTTGATTGCCTCTCGCGGTTGGTCGCGTTCCGTGCCCCAGCGGAACCCTTACTAAGGCTGGCGGGTTTGGGTGGTACAGCGCCCGGGCTTGCTGCGCGGTTGAAGTTTTCATTGGCTGAGACACGCGCGCTGCGTTTCTTACAGGAAGTCGCGATACCAGATGCGGAAATTGACGCGACAGATTTTCGTCGCTGGCGCGCGCGCCATGCGGCGGTGGCTTTGGAAATACAGGAAGCCGCGCTGTGGTTGGCGGATGCGCGCGATGGTGCGGTTCCGATGCGCGCTACGCTACGTGCCACTTTGCACGCCGAAGACGCACCGGTTTTTCCCTTGCAGGGGCGTGATCTTTTGGCAGAAGGCGCTTCCCCCGGCCCCGCGCTTGGTGCGTTACTGGCGCGGGTTGAAGCCTTTTGGATCGCAGGCGGCTGCGTGGCGGATCACGCCGCTTGCCGTGCCGAAGCGAAACGGCTGATGGCGCACCCCTGACCTGATGCCTACCCCGGCAGCATCTTGCCCGGGTTCATCAGGCTTTCCGGGTCAATCACGCCCTTGATGGCGCGCATCACATCAAGCGCCACCGGGTCCTTCAGCGATGCCATGGCGTGGCGCTTGGATTGGCCAATGCCATGTTCCGCGCTGAAGCTGCCGCCCATCTCCACCGCGATGCTATTGACCAGCGCCTCTAGCCCCGCCGCGCGAGACACCCAATCCTTGTAATCCATGCCCTTCGGTGCCCCCATGCCAAGATGGATATTCCCATCCCCCGCATGGCCGATCATGAACAGCTCACCTTCCGGCCAGCCAGCCACCAATTCCTTTTCAACGCGCGCCAGAAAGCGCGGCACGGATGAAACCGGCACAGCGGTATCGGTGCCGACATAAGGCCCGTTGCGGCGCTGGCAATCCGGGTAGTCTTCCCGAATGCGCCAAAAGCCGGCGCGCTGATCCTCATTGGTGGCCAGCACGGCATCGGTGCAATCACCGGCCTCAGCCGCTTCCGCCAAAGTATCTTCCAGCATTTCCTTAAGCGGCACGGCAGGATGCGCGGCGGCGATTTCCACCATGACATACCAAGGGCTCTCAAGCGCCATCGGCATGCGCGTGCGCAGCCCATGGCGTTCCACCACCTGCATGCATTCCTTGCGGATCAATTCAAAGGCAATCACATCCGCGCCCGATTCCAACATGCGCGACAGCAAGGACAGCGCCGCATCGGGCGATGGCACCGCGACAAAGGCGGTCTCAACCCGCTTCAGCGCCGGCACCAGCCGCAGCGCAGCGGCAGTGATGATGCCAAGCGTGCCTTCCCCACCCAGGAACAAATGGCGTAGCGCATAGCCGCTATTGTCCTTACGCACGCGGCGCAGATCATTCAGTACCCGCCCATCGGGCAGCACCACTTCCAAGCCCAGCACCAGATCGCGCGCATTGCCCCAGCGAATAGTGCGAATGCCGCCCGCATTGGTGGAAAGCGCGCCGCCCACCATGGCTGACCCCTGCGCGCCCCAGGAAAGCGGAAAAAGCCGGCCCGCCGCCGCGGCGGCTTCCTGCACATTCTGGATAATGCAGCCCGCTTCCGCGACCAGGGAGAAATCCTTCGCATCCACATCGCGGATGCGGTTCAGCCGTTCCAGGCTCATGACCACTGCGGGCGGGCCGTTATCCTGCACCACCGCCCCGCCACAAAGCCCGGTGCGCCCGCCGGCCGGCACAATGGCAAGCCCGGCGGCGGCGCAGGCGCGGACGGATGCCGCAACCTCCTCAACCGAGCCCGGGCGCAGCACGGCGCGCGGCGTGCCGCGATAGGTTCCGCGCCAATCCACCGCATAGGGGGCGATATCGGCATCCTCAATGAGGCAATTCTTCGGCCCCACAATGGGGGCGAGCAATTCGGCTGCGTTCATAAGGCGAATACTTCCCCCGTTGCGCTATTCGGTCAAACGGGGAGCTTGACGACCCTCGTCATGGGCTTCAAGCACGGGTCAGAAGCCAGAGAAGGGGTAGAACATGGCGCGTTTCCTGAAGCGGGGCCGGGATGCGGATGCGGTGGCGGAAGATGACGCCAAGGTGCGCGCAACGGTTGAGGGCATTCTGGCCGATATCAAGGCGCGCGGCGATGCCGCGGTGCGTGAACTCTCCATCCGCTTCGACAAATGGGACCGGCAGAATTTCCGCCTGAGTGAGGGCGAAATCCAGGCCTGCCTGGATCAACTCACGCCGCGCGACCTGGATGATATCCGCTTCGCCCAGACCCAGGTGCGCAATTTCGCCGAAAATCAAAAGGCGGCTTTGCGCGATATTGAAGTGGAAACCCTGCCCGGCGTGGTGCTGGGCCACCGCAATATCCCGGTGAATTCCGTGGGTTGCTATGTGCCGGGGGGCAAATACCCGCTGCTGGCTTCGGCCCACATGTCGGTGGTGACGGCCAAGGTCGCGGGCTGCAAGCGCATCATCACCTGCGCGCCGCCTTTTGAGGGCCGACCCGCGCCCGCCATTGTCGCGGCGCAGCATTTGGCCGGCGCGGATGAGATTTACTGCCTGGGCGGCATTCAAGCGGTGGGTGCCATGGCTTTGGGGACTGAGAGCATCGCGCCGATTGATATGCTGGTCGGCCCCGGCAATGCCTTTGTCGCGGAAGCCAAGCGCCAGTTGTATGGCCGCGTCGGCATTGATCTTTTCGCTGGACCCACTGAAACCTTGATCATCGCTGATGAGACCGTGGACGCGGAAATCTGCGCGACTGATCTTTTGGGCCAGGCAGAACAT
>Ga0315899_10002350_pt1 | contig 20986 bp, 16 predicted proteins | sample LakEriMetagenome_2_FD_203518 | JGI IMG/M metagenome (GOLD analysis project Ga0315899, IMG submission 203518) | Freshwater fungal communities from buoy surface, Lake Erie, Ohio, United States - Buoy 4 MA112 | ecosystem: Environmental > Aquatic > Freshwater > Lake | place: USA: Lake Erie, Ohio... | reverse complement strand
CTGCCGAAGACTCCATGACCGGCACCATCGACACTCCATCGATCGGCATCTGCTCAATCCCGTTCACATGACTGGGTGCTGTGATTCCGGCCGCATCGAGCAACGTCGGAAAGATGTCAGTGATGTGGTGGAAGTTCGTGCGCAACGCGCCGGAATCCTTGATGCGGCGTGGCCACTGCACTGCCATGGCATTGCGAGTGCCGCCGAAGTGAGAGGCAATCTGCTTCATCCACTGGAACGGCGAATCCAGGGCCCACGCCCAAGCCAGGTTGTAGTGGTTCTCGCAGCGCGCCGAACCAAAGTCGTCCATGTGCTCAAGCAACCACTCCGGATCTTCGGGGAGGCCATTCTGGAATGAGGGCGCACTCCACGCTCCGTTAACTGTGCCCTCCGCGGACGCACCGTTGTCGCCGGTGATGTAGATGAAGAGCGTGTTGTCGGTCTCGCCCATGTCATCCAGCGCATCCAGCAGCTTTCCCACCTGTTCATCCGTGTGCGCCATGAATCCGGCAAACACCTCCATCAAACGAGCGGCCACCGGCTTGTATCTGTCGGGGTACTCCTCCCACGAAGGAACCTCTGCTGGTCTTGGCGTCAGTTTGGTTCCCGCCGGAATCACACCAAGCTCGAGTTGTCGGCGATGAATGGACTCACGCAGAACGTCCCAACCGTCATCGAACTGACCCTTGAACCGTTCGATGTACTCGGGCCACACATGGTGAGGACAATGCATCGCACCGGTAGCGAGATACGTGAAGAACGGGCGATGAGGATTCGAACCCCGCTGAAGTTTCATCCATGAAATGGCTTTGTCTGCAAGGTCTTCACTCATGTGATAGTCGTGGCGTCCGACATACGGCATGACCGGAGTGGTTTGGTCGAACAGCGGTGGCTCGAACTGACTTGCCTCGGCGCTGAGGATCCCATAGAAGCGCTCGAAGCCAAGACCCGTGGGCCACCGGTCGAAGGGGCCTGTGAGCGTCTGCTCATGGGCGGGCGTGACATGCCACTTGCCGAAGGCGCCTGTCGAATAGCCGTACTGTTTCAGGATCTCGGCAACTGTTGCTGCCTCTTTCGGAATGATGCAGTCGTAACCCGGAAATGCACTTGCGCCCTCGGGGATGTTGCCCATGTGCACGGCATGATGGTTGCGGCCGGTCAACATCGCCGCACGGGTAGGCGAACACAGAGCTGTCGTATGGAACTGGTTGAAGCGCAAGCCATTGGCCGCCACGCGATCAAGCGCCGGAGTGGGCACCGGACCGCCGAAAGTTCCGCACGTGCCGAACCCCACGTCGTCGAGCAGGATCAGAACGATGTTCGGGGCGTCCGCTTTAGGCATGGGCACTTCCGGACGCGAGGGCTCTGATTCCTCGATCAGTCGACCCATGACGCCAGGGAATGACCCTGTACGAAATGGGAGAGATGGCCCAGCGGGCTTCGTCATTGACCGACTCCTGCCGCCAAAGCTTCGTGGTCAAAACAACCCCGAACCGTTGCCACCACCGAAGCATCGCCTGTGATTGCAATATCGGCCTCGTGCCACTGCACTTTGCCGCCGAGAATCGCCAGAAGCACTGCGCGAGTCAAGACAACTGTCGCCGCGGCACCTTTTCCATCAGTCGGAACAGCCACGCAGTTGCGCACGTGAAGCCCCGCCATCTCCCCATCGACCACGAAACACAGATGGGCATCGACACCTTCGGCGCGCACGGGATCCAGCAGAACGCGCAAAGTGTGGATGACATCCCTTGACGCCGTATGTGCATTCGCCTTGGACCCGAACGGGTGACCGTAGAACCTGTCCATCGGACCACTCCTGTCGAGATGACGCGCGCGTGTCAATACCCAACTGCGAATGTTGGCCGCTGGAGTCCGTTCGGCCACGATGCGCAAACCACGCGCCAAGAGATCGCGATCCTGCTGCGTGACGGCATCACTGCGAACGAGCCAGGTGGCCAGTTCAAGACCCCACCGCACATCTTCGACATCGAATGCCGCTACGGCTTGTCGCGCCACCTCGTCGCGCCCACCAAAACCCTCGATCAGGCGAGCATTTCTGCGGGCCGTCTCCAACGGGAACAAATGCGACTCGTCACCGTCGAACCAACCACGCAGACCGGCATAGATCTGACGAACGTGATGTTCTGCCACGCCGTAGCGCTCGCTCGTGAGGTAGTCGGAGTCGTAGAGATCGGGCAAAACGACACGTGCGGCAACTTCATCGGCGGTCCAACCCTTGTTGATTCCTCGCACTGTCTGATCCCAAAGGAACTGGAGGGAGTCGCGGTATCGATTGGCGACGGAAATGATGCGGTCACGTCCACTGATGGGCTGACCATGAGTGCCAACCAGGTGTTCAGGAGCCCACGAGACTATGTTCTCGATCCCAGGTATCAGCACGCGAGGATCGCGATATTCCTCACCCCTGATGGCAAAGACATTGAACAATGTGGGCCACACCGTGTTGTGGACACAGGTGTCGATCTCTGGGAAGAAGAGATTCACCGAATCATCTGCGTCGCTTGGCGACCATCGAGTGAGCACACGCCAACCGGCAATCTCGAATACACCATCAGAGATTTCATGAGTGACCGGCAAGAAGCCGGGGGTGAAAGGCGCATGTGCTGGGTTGCGGTAGGCGAATCCGAGACCGACATTCACGTTCCCGTCAGGCCCGTCCTGTGGCAACGCAATGGAAAACTGTTCGACCAGCCCCCGGCTGTAGGAAGGCCCAATTTCGCCTGCCGCACGGCTCTTGTTGTGCGTGATGCGCTGATGCCCAAAAATCGGCAGAGGATTTGCGCAGTTCCCCTCCTCAACCACGGCTTGGGTGCCTTCGACATAGTGAAAGTGCGTGTAAATCACAGCCGCGATCGGGCGCGATGTCACTTCGCGCAAGGCATCGAGCGCCATCTGCATCTCTTGAACAGATTCACCGGTGTCGATCGCGATGATTCCGTCTGGAGCCTCGATGAATGTCTGATTCGACAAACCATTGCCCACCATGCACCACACGCCATCACGCACCTCGTGGAAGCGGCGCTCGATGACCGAGTTCTGGGCGAGGTGATCGCGATGAACCCGCGCCCCATTCGGAGCAAGGACGACGTTTCGGGCGTCGATGTCGAAACTGCGTGTTGTCATTCTGGTCTCCTGCCTTGGCTCGCCACCGGCGCACCAAGAGCACCGGCATCCGGCCCGCCGAAGATGCACGCCGCACAGGCGTCAACACCGAAGCGGTCACGTGACACAAACCGCGCGTCGATCCCATCCCTCACCACGGAGCAACACTAAGGCATCTGCTCAGGCACCCACGCCGAACACCTTGAACGAAAGAGGCCCCGGAGATGATTCTCCGAGGCCTCTTTCATTGTCGGTTGGACTTCAGTTGATTTTTCGGCGCACAGGTTTGCGAAAACTGCACACAGTTGCGCCGAAAAGCCTCACATCAGCTGCAGCCGGAGGTGCTTCCGCACGACGGGCAGGCGTGGCACGAGCCGGCGCGCTGCATCTGGACACCACACTGCATGCACATCGGGGCGTCGCTATGCGACACGGCCGGTCGGGCCATTCCCTGTGCGGGTGAGTAGTCGGTGCTGGGTGCGGCTGGTGCAAGACCAAACTGCATCTGTGCGGCCAACTCGTCGACCGAGGGAACGGTCTTCGGATCGGCAACCACTTCGGATCCCATGCTGGTCTCGATAATGGTCTCTTCCACGCCGGGCAGCGTGGGCTGCATGCGCTCGTCGCGGCTGAAGATACCGAGCTCTGCACGCTCGTCGTAGCTCAGGTACTCGAGACCCAAGCGACGGAAGAGGTAGTCCATGATCGACGAGGCGATACGGATGTCCGGATCATCGGTCATGCCGGCTGGCTCGAAGCGCATGTTGGTGAATGCTTCGACGAAAGCACGCAGCGGCACGCCGTACTGCAGGCCGTAGCTGATGCTCTTGGCGAAGGCATCCATGATGCCCGAGAGGGTGGAACCCTGCTTGGACACCGTGAGGAACACTTCACCGGGGCGACCGTCTTCGTACTCACCAATGGTGGCAAAGCCCTTGCAGTCGGCAACGCGGAACTCGAAGGTGCGTCCACGACGTGAGCGGGGCAACTTCTGGCGGACCGGCTGTGCGACAACGCGCTCGATGACACGCTCGACGACATTGGTGGCAGCGGCAACACTTGCACCACTGTCGGCTGCATCGTCGTCCTTCTTGGCGGTGGACAAGGGCTGGGCAACCTTGCAGTTGTCGCGATAGATGGCAACAGCCTTCAATCCCAACTCCCACGACAACAAGTGCAACGCCTCGATGTCTTCGATGGATGCATCTTCGGGCATGTTGACGGTCTTCGAGATGGCGCCGGAGAGGAACGGCTGAACCGCACCCATCATCCGCACGTGACCTTCGTAATGGATGGTGTTGTCACCCATCGAGCAGGCGAACACCGGCAGGTGCTCGGCCTTCAGGTGTGGCGCACCGATGACCGACTTGTCGGAGTCGATGTAGGCGATGATGTCGTTGATCTGCGGCTGGGTGTAACCCAAGCGATGCAGTGCACGCGGAATGGTCTGGTTGACGATCGACATGGTGCCGCCGCCAACGAGCTTCTTGATCTTCACCAGACCGAGGTCGGGTTCGATTCCCGTTGTGTCGCAGTCCATCATGAGACCGATGGTTCCGGTGGGTGCCAACACGCTGGCCTGGCTGTTGCGCACGCCGTACTCTTCGCCGTCGCGCACAGCTGCTTCCCATGCATCACGGCCGGCCTGCAGGAGGTCCTGCTGGACGATGTCGGGGTTCTCGATGTCGTAGGAAGCATCGCGGTGCATGCGCAACACGTTGAGCATGTAGGGCTCGTTCTCGGCGAAACCGGCAAATGGCCCCATGCGACTGGCCGTACGAGCCGACGTGGCATACGAGTGACCGGTCATCAACGACGTGATCGATGCAGCCCACGAGCGGCCTTCCTTGCTGTCGTAGGGCAGGCCCAGCGCCATGAGGAGTGCTCCGAGGTTTGCGTAACCAATGCCGAGCTGACGGAACAGGCGGCTGTTCTCGCCGATCTTCTCCGTGGGGTAATCGGCGCGGCCAACGAGGATCTCTTGCGCGGTGAACATGACTTCCACGGTGTGCTTGAAGGCCTCGACATCGAAGCGATCTTCGTCGCCGAGGTACTTCATCAAGTTCAGCGAAGCAAGGTTGCAGGCCGAGTTGTCGATGTGCATGTACTCCGAGCACGGGTTGGATCCGTTGATGCGACCCGATGCGTGTGCGGTGTGCCACTTGTTGATGGTGGTGTCGAACTGCAGGCCCGGGTCTGCGCACTCCCACGATGCGGTGGCGATTTGACGCCAGAGATCGCGTGCCTTGATGGTGCGCACCGGCGTACCATCAACCACTGCGCGCAAGTTCCAGTCACGGTCTTCGACCACGGCGCTCATGAACTCGTCGGTGACGCGAACGGAGTTGTTTGCGTTCTGGTACTGGATGGAGAACGAATCGACTCCGTCGAGATCCATGTCGAAACCCGCATCGCGCAACACGCGAGCCTTCTTTTCTTCTTTCGACTTGCACCAGATGAACTCTTCGACATCGGGGTGGTCGACGTTCAAGATGACCATCTTTGCGGCGCGACGCGTCTTGCCACCCGACTTGATGGTGCCGGCGCTGGCGTCGGCGCCACGCATGAACGACACCGGACCGGAGGCCGTGCCACCGCCCTGCAGATGCTCGTAGCTGCTGCGGATGTTGGAGAGGTTGATTCCCGATCCGGATCCGCCCTTGAAGATGGTTCCCTCTTCGCGGTACCAGTTGAGAATGCCGGCCATCGTGTCTTCGACAGCAAGGATGAAGCACGCGCTTGCCTGCTGGGGAACACCCTTGACTCCGATGTTGAACCACACCGGGCTGTTGAATGCCGCACGCTGGGTGACGAGGATGTACTTCAGTTCGCTGCGGAAAGCTTCGGCTTCGTCGGTGTCGACGAAGTAGCCGCCCTCGACGCCCCACGTTGTGATGGTGTCGGCAACGCGGTCGATGACCTGACGCAATGATGTCTCGCGCTCGGCTGTACCGAGCGTTCCGCGGAAGTATTTCTGGGCAACGATGTTGGTGGCGTTCAACGACCACGACGCAGGAATCTCCACGTCCTTCTGCTCGAAGGCCACCGAGCCGTCTTTCCAGTTCGTGATGCGCGCATCACGACGTTCCCACTCGACCATGTCGTATGGGTTCACCCCTGGCGTGGTGTAGTGACGGCGGATTCCGATGGACAAGCGATCCGGAGCGAGCGACATTCTGATCATTTCCTTCTCAGCCCTTCTGGGGCTGTGTTGTTTGTGTTGTGAACTGGGCGTATGTGGGGAGAACTACGAGTTGCCTGGTGCTTCTCTGTGTGACCTGCGTCACGTGAGAAAGCGCCTCGGACGACACTGCGGGAGGGCAGTAAACCACAAGATGTTGTGGTTCACCACTCCCCTTTGCGGTGTCTTCCACAACTGGTTGTGTAATTACAGCACTGTACTTAACCCTTTGTCAACGATTTCCGATTTCACCCTTGTGAACATTGGGTTTGCTGGTGCGGCGAGGACCTCTGGGTGCGGACCGCCCAGTCCACATGCCCAAAAAGCACGCCACCAAGAAGGCCCTCACCGCACCAGCAAGGGGTCGAACCTTACGGCCGAAGGCCTGTGTGGAGGAAGTGGATAACCGTGTGAATTGCTTGATTTTTCAGTGGATGACCCTGTGGACGAGCTGAGGAAAAGCCGCCCATGGCTGGGGAAATCGAATGTGGTTCAGAGACTGATGGACACGGGAATGCCATTCAGAACGCTTGTCCCCGACAGCGGGTCGAGCGCATCTTCATCAGCGAGCACATTGGAGTTGACCCCTGCGTACTCCCCCGCCACTCTCATTTGCGTACCGGCCACGCCGTGGCCCCAACCGTGGGGCAATGAAACAACCCCCGGCCGGATGTCCTCGGTGACTTCGACGGGCGCACTGACGCGGCCCACTCGACTCGAAACTGTGACGCTCTGACCGTTCGCTATTCCCCGAGTGGCCGCATCTGTGGGATGCATCTGGAGCGTGCAACGTGGCTTGCCCTTCACCAGCACTTCGATGTTGTGCATCCACGAGTTGTTGGAACGCAGATGGCGACGCCCCACCAACAGCAAGTCACGGCCGTCGACCGGTGACGTGATCTCTTCGACGTGACTCCACAGTCGATCGAGGTCTGCCACCAACTCCGGCGGGGCGAGTTCGATCTTTCCCGATTCCGTGCGGAGTACTTCGGGGATGCGTGGCTGCAGTGCACCGAAATCGACACCGTGTGGATGCGCACGCAACATGTCGAGTGACACACCATCGGGTGCGGCACCGAATGCATCACCGTACGGACCGGTGCGCAGCATGAAGTCCAACATGCGCGCAGGACCACGGCGACCATCGCGCGACAACTCGGCGAGGATTTCTTCCGGATCACGACCGCAGATGTTCGAGCCCGCGTCGCGCACCGCATTGTTCACCATCGAGGCAATCGCAAGATTGTCGGCTATGGAATGATCAGCGTCGACGCCCGCACCCTGCACGATCGTGGCGAGCTTGGCGAGAATCTCCCACTCGTCCCATTGTCCGGGCTCACGAGGCAGCACTGCTTCGCTGTAGTTGGCAACGTTGCGCACCGCAAACGGCAAGAGGAGGAGGTCGTAGTGGTCGCGCTGCAGATGCGATGGCGGCGGAAGAATCACGTTGGCGTGACGGGTGGTCTCGTTCAAGTAGATGTCGATGCTGACCATGAACTCGAGCGATGCAAGAGCCGCGTCGAGCTTCGCGCTGTTCGGCGTGGACAGAACAGGATTGCCCGCAATCGTCACGAGAGCACGCAACTGACCGGATCCCGGCGTCGCGATTTCGTCGGCCAATGCAGCAACGGGATACTCGCCCATCACCTCTGGGTGACCCTTCACCCGCGTGTGTCCCTTGCCGATCCGGAATCCTCGGCCCTTGCCGGGATTTCCCCGCGTGTTGGCCGAACCTGCCACGGGCAACGTGAACATGGCGCCACCTTCACGATCGAGATTGCCCGAAATGGTGTTGACCACATCGACCAACCACGACGTGGTGGTACCGAACGACACCGTGGTGGTGCCGATGCGTCCGTACACGGCGGCACTCGGAGCAGCCGCAATTTCACGTGCAATCTTTCGAATGGTTGCGGCATCGACACCGCATGCCCGCTCGACGGCTTCGGGAGTGAATCGCGCCAATGCAACTTCGACTTCGGTGAGACCATTGACGTGGTGAGCAATGTGCGAGCCAACGCCGGCAAGTTTCTCGGCAAACATCACGTTGACGATTGCCGCCAGGAAGATTCCGTCGCCGTTGGGGATGATGGGCACCCATTCGTCTGCCGCTTCGGCGGTACGACTGCGCCGCGGGTCGACCACCACGACTTTTCCACCGCGCTCGCGAATCGCCTCGATACGACCGGGGAAATCTGGCGCGGTGCACAAACTCCCGTTGGATGCATACGGATTGGCTCCCAGCATCAAGAGATACGTCGTGCGATCGAGATCAGGGACGGGCACAGTGACAGGCGAACCGAACATGTAACCGGCCGCCACCTGCTTGGGCATCTGGTCCACAGTGGAGGCGCTGAAGCGCTGCTTGGTACCGATGCCCTGCAACGCAACGCGACCGAAAGTCATGGCGGAAAGATTGTGAGCCGTGGGGTTGCCGAGATACGTGGCCACCGCTTCACGGCCATGTGCAGCGATGACGCCCATGAGCCCTCGCTCGACTTCGCGCCATGCTTCGTCCCACGACACCACCTCGTGGCGATCACCGCGTTTGATCATCGGCAAGCGAAGACGATCGGGATCGTCGTGAAGTTGTTTCAACGTGCTGCCCTTCGGGCAGATGTATCCCTTCGAGAACACGTCGTCGCGGTCACCGCGAATCCGCGTGACTGCGCCGTCTTTCACCGTGATCTCGAGACCGCACGTCGCTTCACACAGCGGACATGTTCGAAAAGCCACACCATTCATGCTTGACCCACTTTTGCTCGACTCGCTCTTGCTCGACACAGCGAACCCCCAACGCTCACTTGTATGCTCACCTTCGGCGTGAAACTCATCTACTCCTATCATGATTCTCTCGGTGCCTCCGGTAGAGAGATCACGGCCACCGAGGCCTACGGTCAGCCGCGACCATCCCCTGACGACACACGGGGTCGGCGTCCGTGGATTGCCATGTGCATGGTGGCCAGCATCGACGGTTCAACGGTTGTTTCAGGCGACTCGCAGGCGCTGTCCAGTGCCGCGGATCGAAGCGTTCTGGGGGCGCTACGCCACGCAGCCGATGTCATTGTGGTCGGCGCCGGAACCGTACGCGAGGAAGGCTACAAAAAGCCGAAAAAACAAGGACAACGCATCGGTGTCGTGACCCACTCGGGTGATCTCGATTTGACGAGCGAACTCTTCACCAGCGGTGCTGGACTCTTGATCACGCCCACCACTGCACCGCATTTCGATGTCGAGAACATCCGTGCCGGATCGCCCGACGTGGATCTCTTTGATGCCTTGTCACAGTTTTCTGGCGACTTCATTCAGCTCGAGGGAGGCGCAACACTGAACGGAGCGATGGTCAGCGCCGATCTTGTGGACGAAATCAATCTCACCATGTCCCCCTTGGTCACGGGTGGCGATGCACCCCGGCTCATCTCTGGGGCACCAGACCTTGCCGCGCGGTTTCATCTTCAACACGTGCTGGAAGACGACGGCTTCGTGTTTCTTCGTTACCTTCGTCGCCGCTGAGGCGAAAGTTCAGACCGACTTCGCGAAGTGCTTTTCGAGAAGCGCGAGCTCGCGGCGGAAATCTGCGGCTTGATCGAAGTTCTTGTAGACGCTGGCAAAGCGCAAATAGGCAACCTCATCGATTTCGCGAAGCTGTTCAAGCACCGCGTGACCCACCTGGGTGGAGGTGACCTCGTTGCCGAGAGCTCGCAGTGTTTCTTCCACTTTGTCGGCGAGGGTCTCGACGGCTTCGTCGTCGACGGGTCGTCCTTTGGTGGCGGCAGACACTCCAGCGATGACTTTCGCGCGGCTGAAGGGCACTCGGCCACCACTGCGCTTGACCACCATCAACGGAACCTCTTCGAGCCGCTCGCGCGTGGTGAACCGGTATCCACACAACGGGCACTGGCGGCGGCGGCGAATCGCTGAGCCTTCTTCTGCCGCACGCGAGTCGATGACTTTGGTGTCATAAGACGGACACACGGGGCAGTGCATACCCCAACGGTAGTACGGCAAGTTATGTGTCAGAAGGCTTACGGGAGACGAATTTGTTGGCCGGCGACAATTTGATCCCCGTTCAACTGGACCAGCGCGTCAACCAAGGCAACGACATTGCCCTCGGGTGCCAAGCGATGGGCGATAGCCCACAGCGTGTCGCCACTTTGAACCGTGAGCGTGCGGGGCATCTCGATTCCCGAGTTGATGCTCTGCTGGCCAGCGGTGGCTCCGGTAGCCAACACGCCACCGATGGCGACCGATGCGATGGCGACCCCCACCACGAATCGGCGGCGGCGGTACACGGTATGGGCGCGGACTGGGCTGTGAGTGTGAAGTGCGAGTGCCATGGGAGATTTCTCTTTCTGACTGGGTGGTTCTGGCTGGGTTGATCTGACGAGTGGGACGGTACCGAACGGGTGTTCGTGACCTGCCAACAACTTAGCGAACAGGTGTTCGTGACACAAGACCCCAAGCGAACAAATGTTTGATTCCGGGAGCGAACAGGCGTACGCTGGCCCCATGTCCGAAGCCCTCACCGCCCGCCAGCGAGCCATCCTCGAGTTCATTGACTCCAACATGCGTGAACGGGGCTATCCGCCCTCCGTTCGCGAAATTGCCGAGGCTGTGGGCCTGAACAGCCCCGCCACGGTGCACAACCATCTGGCCACCCTCCAAAAGCTCGGTTACCTCCGCCGTGATCCCACCAAGCCCCGGGCCCTCGAAGTGCGCTTCGACTCCGCCATTGGCGTGGCCATGGAACGCCGCCCCGCCAAGCACGTACCCCTCGTGGGTGACATCGCGGCCGGGACCGGTGTCTTGGCCAACGAAAACATCGAAGAATTGATTCCCCTGCCCGTCGACTTCACGGGCGAAGGAGAACTGTTCATGCTGCGCGTGCGCGGCGACTCCATGATCGAAGCCGGCATTCTCGACGGTGACTTCGTGGTGGCTCGTCAGGAAACTTCACCACGCAATGGCGACATCGTGGTTGCGGGCATTCCGGGCGACGAAGCAACGGTGAAGACCTACAAAAAGTCAGGCTCCACCATCACCCTCACCCCAGCCAACCCGCGCCTCGAGCCAATGGTGTTCTCGACAGCCGATGTGTCGGTCTACGGCAAGGTTGTCACAGTGATGCGTCGACTCTGACGCGTCGCTGCCTCATCACCAACAAAGCGCCAACGCACGCCACCGCAAGAGTGATGCCCGACGCCGTGCGCCAAGGTCGTCTCACCGCAAAGACATCTTCACCAATGGCAACGGCGGCCTCCGCCTGATCTGCCACCACGGTCACCTCGAGCGTTTCGCCACTGACACCTTCGAAGCGTGAGGCCAACTCGCCGCGATATTTCCCGGACTCGTACGTACGACCGTTGCGGATTTCGAACATCGAGCGCTCGACATTGTTTCCTGCAACCACGGAGTACCCAATAACAGCCGAACCATGCGGGTTGATTCCACTTGCCGGCGGAATCGCCTCGAGCCGGGTACGCAACGTGCAATCTGCGGATGCAGGCATGTCGGCCGCACGGTCTTCCAGATACACGTGGAACGAATCCGTGCGTTGCAGCGTGACCAACACGCGACAGCCAGCAGAGACGCGAACCATCCGTTTCGCGGCCGCTTCCATCCGTTGACCGCCCTCGACAAAGAGAGCGGTACCGCCGATCAGGCCAACCGCAAGCAATGCGCCGGCAATCCATCCGTGTCTGCGCGGGCGTCGGTGAATCGCACCACCCGGGACCGCCAAGGATGCAGGAGGCCCCTGCGGCGGGGGCAGTGATGTCATTCGAGTGACATGCCGAGCCGTGTGGCCATCAAGGCAATCTTCTCGTCGGGCTGAACCACCGCGATCCGCACGTTGTTGGCACCCCCAGCCCCGTAGAAGTCGCCCGGACTCACCAACGTTCCGCCCTCACGTGCCAACTTCTCGGCAAACGCCCAGCCATCGTGCGCATCGAACCAGAGATAGAAACCACCCGCCGGCATGGGGATGTCGAGGCCCGACCACTTCCCCACCACGCGACGCACCGTCTCGAGACGACTGCGGTACCTGTCGCGTTGCACCGCCACGTGTGCATCGTCGTTCAACGCCACGACACCCGCGGCCTGAGCTGGACCGGGCACCAACATGCCCACGTGCTTGCGCACTTCTTTCAGGTAGTCGACGATGTCGTGGTCTCCTGCATAGAAGCCCACACGCAGACCAGCTAGATTCGACCGCTTCGACAGTGAATGCACAACCACCACGCCCGACATGGAATGTTGCAGGGCCGACTGCGGCGCCGTGTCCCATGTGAACTCGGCGTAACACTCGTCGCTGAACACGGGCACGCCGTGTTTGTGGCCCCAGGCCACCGCTGCACCGAGGTTGTCGAGATCGCCCGTGGGGTTGCTTGGACTGTTGACCCACAACATCAGACCGCGTGCAGCGTCGGCATCGCTGATCGACGAGAAGTCCATGGTTCCTGCCGCGTTCATCGGTACGGGGATGGCACGACAGTTGGCCAGGATCGCACCCATTTCGTAGGTGGGATACGCCACGGCCGGATAGAAGACCGTGTCTTTTGATGGCGTGCGCAGACGCATCCAATGCGGAGTGGTGCCGACGAACTCTTTGGTTCCGATGCACGCCGCCACATCTGACAGCGGAACATCGACATCGAAGCGACGCTTCATCCAATCGATTGCGGCGCGACGCAATGGCTCGGTGCCGATGCTGGGTGGATAGCCACGCTCACTGTTGGATTGCGACAGCGCCGCCACCACGGAGTCGAGCGGCGGATCGCACGGCGTACCGATTGAGAGATCCACCACTCCCCCCTCCATGGCCCGCCCGAATGCGGCGAACGCATCGAGTCGGTCGTAGGGGTACGGCGGTGGAACGAAACCTTGGTTATCGGCAGACATCACTCTCTACTTTGCTTCACCGGCGACACTGCCGCCAACACCGCCTGTGGCACTCTTGGGGTTCTCCGGAACCACGTAGTCGCGCAACCGCCCCACCGAAGCGTCGGCCAGACGCGCACGGATGCGCGCACCCGTCTCTTCGTGGGCAGTGGACACCACTTCACCCTCGCGATGCACCATGGCCATGGCCTCGCCGTTCTCGTACGGAATGAACAGTTCGATCACCCGCGACAATGCCCGCATGCGATCGCTGAGGGTTCGCAACAAGATGTCGATTCCTTCGCCGGTCACCGCCGAAACGGCCACGGAGCCAGGGTGATCCTCAACCAGTTCTTTGGCCGCCTCTGGGGCCATGTCTGCCTTGTTGAAGACCAACAGCTCGGGAACTCGCTCGGCTGCTATCTCACCAAGAACCTCGTGAACAGCGTCGATCTGACCGCGTGGATCGACATCGCTCGCATCCACCACGTGGATCAAATAGTCCGCTTCGCTGGCCACCTCGAGTGTGCTCTTGAACGCCTCGATCAGACCGTGGGGCAAACGACGCACGAATCCCACGGTGTCGGTGAGGAGAACGGGCTCGCCTCCGGGCAACGACAAACGCCGTGTGGTGGGATCGAGCGTGGCGAAGAGGCGATCCTGCACCAACACACCCGATGCCGTGAGCGCATTGAGCAACGTGGATTTGCCAGCGTTGGTGTATCCGACGATGGTGACTGCCGACAGGCCACTGCGTTCGCGCCCCTTGCGCTGCACCTGACGACGGCGTCCGAGATCGCGCAGTTCTTGCTCGAGTTTCGTGATGCGACGCATGATGCGGCGTCGATCGACTTCGAGCTTGGTTTCACCGGGTCCGCGCGTGCCGATTCCGCCGCCCTGTTGGCTGAGAGCGCCCTTCACACCACGACGCAGACGTGGGAGGCGATATCGCAACAACGCCAACTCCACCTGAGCCTTGCCCTCGAGCGTGTGCGCATTCTGGGCGAAGATGTCGAGAATGACTGCGGTGCGATCCAGTGCGGTTCGGCCGAGCATTTTCTCGAGGTTGTACTGCTGTGCAGGCGCCAACTCGTTGTCGAACACCACCGTGTCGGCGTCGACCTCGAGACAGATCTCTTTCAGTTCCTCGGCCTTGCCCTTGCCGAGAAACCAGGTGGGATCAGGAGAGTCACGTCGCTGCGTGATACGAGCAACTTCGTCGGCGCCGGCCGTGTCGACGAGACGTGCCAACTCGTCGAGACTTTCATCGGTGTCTTCGTCGGTGAGAGGCGGAAGAGTGACGCTCACCAGCACGATGCGCTCACGAAAGGCACGCTCGATGAGCGTTTGGCCGAGGGCCTCTTGGTAGGGGTTGCTCACACCCGCACCGAAATGTCGGCAATGAATTCGGAGGGGCCCACCAGCGTGGCCAGTCGTGTTGTGCGATCGATACGCACGCGCGCATCGCCGCCTTCCATGTGCACCAGGATCTCCTCGGCACTGGAGGGCACGAGGCCCCAACTCAACGCCGCAAATGCGCTGGCGCAGGCGCCCGAACCACAAGCCAGCGTGATTCCCGCTCCGCGTTCGTGGACGCGCATGGTCACAGCATGGGGCTCAGGGCCGGGTTCGACAATTTCAAGGTTGACGTGCGGCACTTTCTCGCCAAGAGTTTTCAGGTCGACAGCCTGCACGTCGTCTACACCCACCACGGAGTGCGGATTGCCGAGCGACAAATGACTGACAGGGCGATCGGGATGACAGCCCACACTGGCCCAGTTCTCGGGTGCTTCGAGATCTGCCACCACACCCATTTCCACGCTTGCCGCAATGACGCCGCACAGATTGTCGCTGACCACTTCCACCACGCGCACACCCGCGTCGGTGTTGACCGTGTAGGAGACACCGACTGGTGAGCCATCGGAACGATGCGCCGCCTGCACCAGACAACGAATGCCGTTGCCGCTGATTTCGGCCTTGCTGCCGTCGGCGTTGTACAGCGCCATGGCCAACCGGCGACCGCCGTGATTTTCCAACAACAACACTCCGTCGGCACCAATACCGAAACGCCGATTGCACCACTGTTGGGCGAGATCGGCCCATGGAAGCGACGGCTTTCCCTGAGCAAGGTCGTAGACCAAGAAATCGTTGCCCAGCGCCTGATACTTCTGGAGCGTTACCTGCACGAATCCACCCTACGCCCCGAAGGCTCGCAGAACGTAGGGACTTACTTCATCAACCGGATCGACCACCACATCGACCCAGGAGATGCGGGGGTCGCGGCGGAACCATCGTTCCTGGCGCACCGCGAACTGCACGGTTCTCAACACCACCTCGTCGCGGGCCTCGGACAGGGTCATGGCTCCCGCAATGTGTCCGGCCATCTCTTTGTACCCGAGAGCCTGAGCTGCGGTGTGCGACATGGCTGGCTGACGTGCCAGCAATCCGCGAACCTCGTCGACGAGGCCGTCGGCAATCATCACATCGACGCGCTGGGCAATGCGTCGCGCCAGAACGTCGCGAGGCCAGCGGATACCCACCTGGACCACGCCGTTGACCGGAAAGGCCGATGTTCCGGGACCCGCGTCGCTGAACTTGCCGCCACTTCCCAGGCACACCTCGAGCGCTCTCACGATGCGCCGACGATTGCCGGGTTCGATCTTCGACACTGCTTCCGGGTCGAGCACTGCGAGTCGGGCGAACAACCCCGCGGTGTCTGCGTCGGCTTCGAGTTCGGCACGAATCTCGGGCCATTCGCCCGGGAACACCAACTCATCGATCACTGCGGTGAGATACAGGCCGGTTCCGCCCACCAACAATGCGCGACGCCCGCGCGAATGAATATTGTCGAGCGCATCGCCCGCCGCTTCCTGAAACTGCGTGGCAGTGAAACGCTGCGAGGGGTCGACGAGATCGAGGCAGTGATGGGGAACCATCTGCTGATCATTGGATGTGGGCTTGGCTGTGCCAATGTCCATGCCGCGATACACCTGCATCGCGTCCACAGCAACAATGTCGATGTCACCCAACTGCTCGGCCACGTGCATGGCGACCGCAGACTTTCCACTGGCCGTTGGACCAAGAACCACCACCCTGGGTGGCGAACCGGCATCTCGCATGGTTACAGCGCGGACACCGAGAGGCGCACTTTGTGGGTGGGTGCCGCGGTGATTTCTTGCAATTCTCCCCGCAGGAAGTGTCGCGCCGCCGAAGTGACCAACACGTTGGCGTACGAGCCAACACGAATGGGCTCTGCCGACGGGAAGTGCAACAACTTGTTCTGGCGAGTGCGACCCGTCATCACGCCTTCGTTGCGCTTGCTGATGCCCTCGACGATGACCTCTTCCACGCGACCCACACGCTCTTGGTGCTTGATCTCGGCACTGTGCTCGAGCACCACGCGGAGTCGTTCGAAACGCTCGTTGACCACGGCAGGATCAACGAACAGTGCCTCCATCCCCGCGGCTTCGGTGCCTTGCCGCGGTGAGAACTCGAACTCGTAGGCAGAATCGAAGCAGGCCTCGGCAGCCACTTCCATGGTGCGTTGGAAGTCGGCCTCGGTCTCGCCGGGGAAACCCACGATGATGTCGCTGGTGACCGCAAGATCGGGAACCACGCGCCGCGCCTCGGCGAGTCGCTCGAGATAGCGCTGCGCCGTGTAGCCACGATGCATGGCCGCGAGCACCGTGTCGCTTCCCGATTGCAATGGGTAGTGCAGGTGTTCGCACACTGCCAACGTGTTGGCCATTGCCGCAAACGTTTCTGGGCGCATGTCTTTCGGATGCGGGCTGGTGAAGCGCACGCGGCGAATGCCCTCGATCGAACCGGCCGCTTCCAACAACTCGGCGAACATGGGCTTGATGCGCTGGTCTGCTCCTTGACGCCGTGCATCGAGAGCAAGATCGCGTCCGTACGAGTTCACGTTCTGACCGAGCAGAGTGACCTCGGTGACGCCACTCTGCGCCAGCGAACGAATCTCGTCGACAATCTCTGCCAGGGGCCGCGAGATCTCCTTGCCGCGCACGGCTGGCACGATGCAAAAGGCGCACGAGTTGTCGCAGCCGATCTGGATGGTGACCCATGCATTGAACGTGGTCTCGCGCTTTGCCGGCAGCGCACTGGGGAACAACGCATGATCGTCGATCACCGCCTCGTCGAGAATCTCGACGATGGGGCCGTTCTGACGGGCGTGGTTCAACAGATCAACTGTGCGGTGCACGTTGTGGGTGCCCATCACCACGTCGACCCAGCCGGCCTTTTTCAGAACTGTGTCCTTGTCCTTCTGCGACAGACATCCGGCCACAACGATCTGGCGACCGGGGGCCTCGTCCTTCCACGACTTCAACCAGCCCAACTGCCCGTACAAGCGCATGTCGGCGTTCTCACGGATGCAGCACGTGTTGACCACGATCACATCGGCTTCGTTGTCGTTGGCGGCCTCGGTGTAGCCATCTGCCTCGAGCAAGCCGGCAATGCGCTCGGAATCGTGCTCGTTCATCTGACACCCGTGGGTGCGCACTACGTACTTTGCGGCCATGACGATCTTCAGGCTACCGATGCAGCCCGCTGTGGGGGTGGGAAAACCACACCAGAAATGCACACGACCCGAGCCGCGAGGGCCCGGGTCGCATGATGTTCTCCGAAAAACAGTGGCAGCTGCGTGTCGGAGAATCGCTCTCGACGGTGGAGTTAGTCGAGTTCGATGGGTTCTTCGTCGGCCGGAGTGAACTCTTCGGTTGGACCGTTGAGTCCGGCGGCGGTGCGGATCTTGTCGGACATCTCCATCATGATCTCGGGATTGGCCGTGAGGAAGTTCTTCGCGTTTTCGCGCCCCTGGCCCAACTGTTCACCTTCGTAGGTGAACCATGCACCGGACTTCTTGGCGATGCCCAACTCGACCGACATGTCGAGCAACGCACCTTCGCGGCTGATGCCCTTGCCGTACATGATGTCGAACTCGGCCTGGCGGAAGGGCGGTGCAACCTTGTTCTTGACCACCTTGACGCGGGTGCGGTTGCCCACGACCTCGGCGCCGTCTTTCAACGACTCGATACGACGGATGTCGAGACGAACCGAGGAGTAGAACTTGAGCGCACGGCCACCAGGAGTGGTTTCGGGTGAGCCGAACATGACGCCAATCTTTTCGCGCAGCTGGTTGATGAAGATGGCGATGGTGTTGGTCTTGTTGAGGTTGGCGGTGATCTTGCGCAATGCCTGGCTCATGAGGCGTGCCTGGAGACCCACGTGCGAGTCGCCCATTTCGCCTTCGATTTCGGCACGTGGCGTGAGTGCGGCCACCGAGTCGATGACCACCACGTCGAGCGCACCCGAGCGAATCAACATGTCGGCGATTTCAAGCGCCTGCTCACCTGTGTCGGGCTGCGAGATGAGCAACTGGTCGATGTCGACGCCAATGGCGCGGGCATAGACCGGGTCCATGGCGTGCTCGGCATCGATGTAGGCGCAGATGCCGCCATTGCGCTGAGCCTCGGCCACGGCGTGCATGGCAAGCGTGGACTTACCCGAGGATTCCGGGCCATAGATTTCGACAACACGACCGCGGGGCAAGCCGCCCACGCCCAGTGCGATGTCGAGCGGGATGGCGCCGGTGCTGATGGCCTCGATGGCCATGGAGCCCTTTTCGCCCATGCGCATGATGGAGCCCTTGCCGAACTGCTTGTCGATTTGGGCGAGGGCTGCGTCGAGGGCCTTGTCGCGATCATTGCCGGGGTTGCTGCTCATGGGAAAACCTTTCTCTGGATCCCTTGTGGGATTCGTCTTGAGTTCGTCTTTAACTCGTCTGGGGATTCGTCTGGATGACTTGGATCGAGGAACGGCCCCTGGGGGCAAAGCACCTGATTGTTGGCTGGGATATTTCGGTGAGTGTGTGCGGCACTGTAAAACTCGGGTGTCACACGGGCTGTTCGAACAACAGCACTGTAGTTACGAACAGACGTTCGGTCAAGCATTTCCGCACGGGCGGCGGAGATTTCCTCCGGCCAGACCGGCCTACGCCGTGTTTTTCCGGGCTAGGCCGTGTTGTTCCGGCCTACGCCGTGCCAGCCAGAGCCCGGCCATCGGCAACAGCGGCCTGGGCATCGGCGATTTCGTGGGGCTCGAGATCTCGCATGAAGAGATCGACCCCCAACCACATCGCGTAGCTGATGGGGTACATCAGAATCGGCAGCGACACCGCCAGCACGCCGCCCACAATCAAGAGAGGTAATACGGCCACGTCGGGATACGACACCAGGACACCGATGCCGATGCCAGCGATGATGGATCCGTACGACACGATGACGTTGATTGTCATTGCGCCGAGCTCGAAACCCTCGAGTTTTCTCTCCCACAACAGGCCACAGGTGTGACAACGCGCATCGCGCTTGAACCAGCCGCGAAAGAACGCCCCTTTGCCACCGCACCATGCACAACGGCGAAAGAGACCGCGCACGAGCATGCGCGGAAGTGTGGGGCGTTGCGAGGTACTCATACCCCCTAGGGTACCCTATTTGGTGAGTTCGTCAACGAATTCGCCGAACACGTCGGCGTAGTGCATGACCTCGGCATCGGTGTGCATCATCGAAATCAGCCACTGCTCGTCGAGGCCGGGCGGCAACAGCACTCCCCTGTTGATGCCGTGGATCCACTGTGCAAAAGCGAGGTCGAAGTCGGTTGCTTTGTAGTCGCGGTAGTTGCGAATCGGCGACTCTGACCATGTGATGCAACCCTTGGCACCGAACTGCACGGTGTGTGCCGGCAAACCTGCCGCAGAGATGATGCCGTTGCATGCCTCGAGCAACTGTGCATTGAGCGCCACCACGTTGTCGGTGGCTTCGGGGGTGCACACTTCGGTGAGCACCGCATGAGATGCAGCCATCACCAGCGGGTTGCCGTTGTACGTGCCGAGGTGAATGACCTTGCCCTGCGTGATGACATCCATGTACTCGGCCTTGCCGCCGAAAGCACCGAGTGGGAAACCGCCACCGATGCTCTTTGCCAGTGCCACGAGATCAGGCGTCACGCCAAGCACACCTGTGGCGCCGGACCAACCAGCGGTGATGCCGGTCTTGACTTCGTCGAAGATCAGCAACGTGCCATGACGCTGCGTGATTTCACGAACCTTCTCGAGATAGCCGGGCTGCGGCAGACAGATGCCGATGTTCTCCATGACGGGCTCGACGATGAAACAGGCCACGTCGTTGTTGGCCAACGCGCGCTCGAGTGCCTCGGGGTTGTTGTACGGAATGACGATGGTGTCACCGAGAACCGCCTGCGTGACACCCGCAGTGGACGGCACCGGAATCGGCGCATCGGCCGGGCCGGCTTTGTCGAGCGGCGGCTTCATGGAAATCATCACTTCGTCGTGATGACCGTGATATCCACCCTCGACCTTGACGATCTTGTCGCGGCCAGTGACTCCGCGCGCCACACGAATGGCATCCATGGTGGCCTCGGTACCCGAGTTGGTGAAGCGCCACATGGGCAATCCGTAGCGCTGTCCCAGAAGTTCGGCGACATCGGCGTTCAACTCGCACGGCGTGACGAACAGCGTTCCGTGATCGAGTTGCTTGTTCACTGCGGCACGAACGACAGGGTTGCCGTGTCCGGAGAACAGGGCACCAAAGCCCATGTCGAAGTCGATGTAACGATGGCCGTCGACATCTTCCATGTGTGCGCCCTCTGAGCGGCGCACCACGATGGGATAAGGGTCGTACGCCTGGAAGCTGGAGGGCACACCCAACGGCATCACGCGACGCGCCCGGGCATTTGCTGCCTGGGAAGCGGTGGTGCGGTCAGAGT
>Ga0315899_10002349_pt1 | contig 20986 bp, 31 predicted proteins | sample LakEriMetagenome_2_FD_203518 | JGI IMG/M metagenome (GOLD analysis project Ga0315899, IMG submission 203518) | Freshwater fungal communities from buoy surface, Lake Erie, Ohio, United States - Buoy 4 MA112 | ecosystem: Environmental > Aquatic > Freshwater > Lake | place: USA: Lake Erie, Ohio... | reverse complement strand
TTCATCGGACCCTGAACAACACTCGCCGCTGGCGTTGGTGCTACTGTTTGCATTGGTCTATTTCCTCAATTAAACAAGATTTTTTTGTGCTCGCTCAATGGCACGCTGTGCCACCTTGCCGTTATCAATCAATTTGATCAATTCATTTTTGAAATTCTCAATGGCACGCAACTGCGCCCAACAGATTTCGCGCTTGGCAACTTCCTCGGGCTTGCTACTCTCAAACTCCCAGTGCAAGTCGCCACGCATCTTCTCAATCGCAGTCGAGAAAACCTCGTCCTGCATAAACTGCTCGGACTTGCGCCCCTTCCTGACCTGTTCTTCGTTCATTGCGCCATTCCATTGAAGTTAATAGGTGGTGGCGGGACGCTGGCCGCCGTCTGCACAGCCTGCTGCACAATCGCCGCCTCTTGCTTCATCGCCTCTCGGTCAATGTTCTGCATGGCCACAATTTCTGCCGTCCCAATTTGTGTCTGGTACTTTAACTCTAATTCGTACTTCTTGAGCATTAAGTCTTGTGCCAATTGATCTCTTCGATAATCGTCATCGCGGATCATCTGCTCGCGCTTCAATTCCAGCTCGGCAGCCTTCTTCTGGATGTCAGCTTGGATAGACTGCGCCTGCACCTGCGCCAGCACTTCTTCGGGTGTCGGTTTCGGTGCGTCTTCTTGTGGCATCTGGTAGTCGGCAGGCAGTGCTTGGAAATAGCTTGATGCGTCTTTGAAGCCTGACAACTCAATGATCTTCTGAATCGTGCGGATGTACATCGCTGGTGTCACCACAGGATTGCCCAAGCCAAACTGCTGCATGATCTGCTCTTGCTTGCCAGCAATCATGGTCAGTGCTTGGATGCGGTCATTGGTGTCACCGTTACCCAAGCCAATGTTGATTGATACATCCATGGAGTTATTCCAGACGCGTGGGTCAATCTCCACCCACTCATTACGCAGGCGCACCATGCGGGGCTTGTCTTGGTGGGTGGTGATCAGGTACAGAATGCCCTTAAACAGCTTCTTCATGCCCTCGGCCAAGAGTCGAGCTTGCAACTCCAAACGGCTTTGGCTGGCGCTCACGGTGGCCGCCACAGCAGCCTTGGTAGTGGACTGCAAAGCGTCAGGGTCTAAACCCATGGCGGCTTTGCTCATGCCGGTACGGTCTTCGCGCATTGCGTCCATGTAGTCCAACATGGGGAATGCGGCCTGTCCGACAAAGGGTGAGCTGAACGGTTGCACCATGCCTGGCGCTCTCATCCGAATAATTGCACCTGTCTCGTTGTTCAGCACATCGTCAATGTTGACCTGTCCTTCCACCACTGCTGTGCGTGGATGGATCGACTGCGCCAGCGAGTCCAAGGTGTTTCGCAATATTTCGGACTTGATTTCCTGAATGTCGTGCGTCAGATCGAATACTGACATGGCTTCCAATGGGCTGGTGTGTGGCTCTGGATCACATGGGAAGTCCACAAATGGGATGTAGCTGGCCGGAAGATTCCGCACCACGGTGTAGCCTGAACCCATGCAACAAACCTTACGCAACTCAGCGATGCCGTCACCGTCATAGTCCACGCGCATATAGGACTCGACATACAAAACACGGCGTTGGCCAGGATTCAGACTGTCACCCGCGCCCAAGGTGGTGGAGAGTGGCTGACGCGCCAAATACTCATCATTGGAGTCCAAGTCGGTGCTGGAGATGTTCTCCTCAATCTCCTCCAGCTCGTAGCCCATCTTGAGCAAATCGTCCACGGTTGCCATCTGACGGTGGGCGATGATGCCTGCATCCTCAAATGATCTCGCTCTGCGGTCAATGATCAACTCTTCAGGCGGCACAGCCATGATGCGGATACGCCCATCTTTGGTGGTGCGCTTGATCTGCACATCGTGCAACATGGGTTGCTGCATAGGCATTGGCAAGCCGGTGGCCGGATCAACCTGTGGCTGCATCATGTCCATGGGCATTGATGGGTCAGGATAGCTGACCACAATCTTGACCTCTGCACCCTCTTGCATCAGTACTTGTACGGTCTGGTCATCGAGTCCCGAGTACTCGTCAATCTTGACCTCATCCACCTCATCCCACCAGTACTTGGCAATGCCGCATTTGCGTACCAGCGAGTCTTTGAACAACGCATAGGTGGTCATGAAACCGTTGTTGTCGTTGGTGAAGACATAGTTGGCGTAGTCAGTCGCCTGCTGTGCGCCTGTCACATCTTCAGGACCGCGAGGCACAAATTCCACGACATTCTCACTGCTGAAAAACACACGCATGAGGCTTGGCAGCATGGCTGACACCGTGTCGCGCACTTCCATGGCCACGACTTGGCTTCGCCCATCTTCCTCATTGCCAAAGGGGTCGCCACGGTAATACTCAGTTCCCTTGGCTCGGATGGGGGAGACATCAGAGTCGATGTAGCTGACAGCGTCCTCCAACTCGCCAGAGACGATGCCCTGCAACTCGGTGTCGTCCATCGGCTCAATGGCCGCGATGTCGGTGCTGATGTTCATGTCGTTGATCATTTCTTGTTCCTTGCAGATATGGCTTTTGCCGTTTTCCTAGCATCGGCCTTACTTGACGCGCCCCACGCCTTCAGACTCAACAGCAAGCGCGTTGGCTCGCCGTTTTTGTACTCGGGGCCTGGCATATTGCCCATTCTCGCAAGGAATGAGGCCCTGCGCGGGTTGTCGCCACTCTTGACAGGCGCTTTCAGATTCATGCCCTCGGCTTTTGCGCTGGCGCGTCCCTTCGCATTCAGGCCGCCACTCGGATTCTTTCCCTCTTTACGCTGCCACGCGGGTGTCTTCATAGGGCACTTTCTTCAAAATCACATACATGGAGTCAACTGCTCGCGGCAGTCGCAGTATTTCATCTTGTGGCAATTCTAGGCTTGCACCGTAATTGCTGAGACTCATTTGCAAATGCGTCAACTCAAACCGACTACCTTTCCAGCCCAAGTACCACGCCCACTCGCAGTAGTACACCCACGACTTTTCGTTAAACGCACGCACATGAGTCGGGTCTTGCCACGCGCCATGACTCAAGTCATACGGCACATGAATGTGCATCTCGCCGCCTTCACGCAACAAATCCCGACAGTTTGTCATGGCCGTCACCAAGTCCGGTATGTGCTCCAACACATCATTGGCGATGATCCTGTCAAAGCAAAAAGGCTTAATAGTCACCAGCCCAACTGGTGACTGTATGACTTCACCTAGTGACAATTTGCAAATATCCAGCACCCAATCAGCGCCAACATCTGCACGAATGTCAGCATTCACGCAGTCAGGCTTGTAGTCCTTGCCCGAACCCAGATTAAGAGTTAAACCATTGCTTGGCATATTCAGGTCTGTGTTTACGCAGCCACGGCATGGCCTGCTGAATCAGTCTTTCGCCATTTTGTCCAATTGTCTGGCTGCCAATATGGTGCACATATGACCGACTCAAGTAGTGGTGAAAGCCTGCTTTTCTCAAATCCTCGCAGTGCACATCATCGGAGTACCAATTTAGCGGTGGAAACTTGGCCGCGCTCCACGCATCAGCGCCAATCCATGCAAAGATAGGGGATGGGCATTCCAGCGGCACAATTGCGTCTTCATAGGGGTACTTGAAGTAGTGCAACTGCTGCCCAAAGGGATTGCTTCGCACATTTTGCACAGGTCTGGCCGCATCACAACGCGCTGAAACCCACCCCACAGGCTCGCCGGTTTCCTCTTTCAACTGCGCCACATCCTCCATCAGCAGACGGTAGCTGGTGGGTGTCAGCACAATGTCATCGTTGGCGCAGATCACCGACTCAAACCCATCGGCAAAGGCGCGATCCATGATGTCGTTGTAATCCTCACCGAAATTGTGCGGCGCACCAAAGACTTTAAGGTCAGCGTCAAAGCCGCCAATGATGGACTCTCTTCCGCGCAAATACACAGGCACTTCTGGACAGTACTCTGCAATGCTTGTGAGCATCACCCGCAAACCTTTGCCAGTGACTGTGCTGATGCATATGGGTGAGATCACTTCTTGGGCTTCTTCTTGGCGGTCTTGGCCGCCAGCTTGAAGTCAGCAGCAGATGGCGCTGCCTTTGATCCCACTTTGTTCATCTTCTCGCCAGAGCCTGCGGCGATGCGTTTTTGCTTGGCGTGGATGTTGGCGTACAAACCAGTCTTACTCTTCACCTTTAACCCCAATCTTGATTGTCAGCAATGACTCTGGCTCTTCCTCTTCCTCTTCTTCATCCACCACCCAAGCCGAGCAAGTTCTGCTGGCCGCGCACTTGAAGTCGAATATCTCGCAATACCCCAAGTCGCCAGCCTCAATCATGCCCCAAGGATCGCCCTCATCGCCAATGCCCTTGGCAATGCAATCGAGCATTCCATCATCTTGGTTGAACGCCGCGCAATTACCGCAACGGCTCATCTTCGCGTCTTGAGCGTCCACGCCCCACTCTTTGGCCATCTCCATCCAATACTGCTTGTTGGGCAGCGCAGGATTCTCAGGACCGTAGTTCGCAGACGCAATCGCCTTGCCGCGATTCTTCAAGTTCAGCGTGATGTCTTGCGTGGGCATGGGACAGCTCTTGCCATCCTCATAACCCTCGTCTTTGTCCATGGCCTGATCCATGGTGCGTTTCAAGGTAGCCATTAACGCATTCCCTTGGTCTTCATGTTCTTCGCTGTACGCGCACCGCGCATGGGCATCTTGGCTTCGGACAACGCAATGGCGATGGCCTGCTTGGGATTCTTGACTACTTTGCCGCCTTTGCCAGAGTGCAATGTGCCAGACTTGAATTCGCCCATCACCTTGCCAACTTTCTTTTGTGCCTTGGTCATCTTCATGCGTTACTCCTTGAATAAACGAATTATGCAACCCTTGATAGGTTTCTTTTCAACGGTTGACTCCACTTCGTGCTGGCCTTTGACCCCATCATGCCAATCACAGCATCAGACGCAAAGGTCAAACAAAACGCATCAGCCTTGTCCGGTGAGGCCAAACCACGCTTTCTGATCTCATCTTTACCCTCAATCTGAATCTTGCCGTTAGAGGTAAACGAATACCTGACTGTCGCCAACTCAGCAATCAGCAGCTCATCCTTTGGCAGACGGCAGTCCCTTTGCTCCAACCACGACTTGGCCTTGTACCAAAGCTCGGCCTTTAAGTTTCGGTATGTCGTACCCATGGCCGGTGACTCGCTCACATTGATACCGCGAGCTGGCAGATTCAACTCTCTCAAGCGGTCAACCACGCCAGCGCCAAGTCCAATGCTGTCCACAAGTATCTCTGTCGGCCTCTCAGATGGCGGCAATATCTCGTACTCGGCCACCACCGCACCCGTCAACTGCATCAAATCTAGATTCTTCCAAGTCTTAATAGGCTCAGTCACCGCGTTACCACGGCGCTTGCACAGTGCGGAACGGTCCGAGCCAAAGCGTGCCACATCCAAGCCCCACACCAATGGCGCATAGGGACTCGCCTCTACATCCCGATTCATCGCCAAGTCCAGCAATTCCATCGGTATCACCGTGTCTTCGTCAGACTTCGGAAACTCACCCAAGACGCGGATGCGGTAGGCGTTGGACTCCTCACCGTAACGCGCCTTCATCTCTTCGATGTACGCCTCACTGACCCTTGGCGAGTCGGCGCAACTCACCTTCATCGTCACCCAATCCCCCGCCAAACGGTTATGGGTGTCGTAGAAGAATCCGCTGGAACGCACCGGATTTCCCAGCAACAGCGTCACAGCGTTGTGACCGGACATTGAGCCAGAAGCCGCCTCAAACACCTTCTCAGGTATACCGGATGCCTCATCTCCCACCAGCATCACATGATCACTGTGAACCCCTTGCAAGGCTTCGGGCTGCTCTGCCCTCGATGTTCTGGCCGAGATGAACGCCTCCTCGTTTGCGCCAATCACCTCAATACGGTCCTGCTTCACATCCAATTGCTCGGCCAGCATGGGCGGCAGCACCTTCACCCAACGCTTGACCTCGGCAAATAAGGCATCGTAGAGCTGTGAGCTGGTCGGTGCTGTGACCACCACCTTGACCGGAAATCTTAGGAACAGATACCAAATCATCGCCCAGCTTGCAGCGGTGGACTTGCCAACGCCGTGTCCAGACCTCACAGAGATACGGCGGTTGCCATTGGCAATGTGATTCAAAAATTCAATCTGCCACTGGTCAGGCTCAGTGTTGAGCACCTCGCGCACAAACAGCACAGGGTTGTGCTTGTACAGCTTGACGAATTCGACAAAAGGGTTATTCGCCACCAAATCATTGGAAATTTTTTTCGGGGCAGCCTGCTTCGCGGCGGTGGGGGTAGGGGTGGTGGTCATCGGGTTATGGGATTCGGTAGGTGTTTGGCTGCGTCATCAGCCGCCCCCGCCGCAAACGCGCAAGGGGGGGGCATCGCGCCGCGCCAGGCGCAGGCCGCGCCCACTTTACAGCGAAAAGATATCCACAGGGGTATGCATCGCTAAGTCGTTGATTCATATACTTTCTTACAGATTGCTGACATAATCCATTTAACACGATGTCCATTATGTTAAGTCAAATGTGGATAACCACGCCTGATTTGCTCAATCAGTAGGCAGATTTGCGTTATCCACAGGCCAGTGTGTTCAATCATCGCGTTTTTCTGTGGATAAGTCTTCGATGACCTCGGTATGGCGCAGTGCCGCCATACGCAGGTCTTGGATGTTGATGTTGACCTGTGCGGCTTTTTGTAAGCCGTAAGTCTTCTGATCCCACCGTTCAGCCAGCCACTGGCGCGTTCGGATGCGCTGGACATCGCGCTGCGCGTGATCGACATCCATGCCGTCCGCGATCTCCACCGTCTCACACGCCAAAAGGTCTGCTGCACGCGTGCGCGCACGCGCAATCATAGCACCGTGATCATTTTCCTCAATCCAGTCATCGAGCGCACGCTTGCTGATCCCGAGTTCAATGCAGATGTTGGCAATGCTTTTGCCACTTTCCACCATGCTGAAGATCATTTCTTCGGGCATATCGTTGAGGAAAGCAATGTCCTGTCTTCGTTTTGGGTTACCAACCACGCTCAGACCCGCTTTAAAGCCGTTTTAATCCGCTGGACGATGTCCAGTACCTTTTCCTTGATCAAAGCCCCTAATCGCTTAATTTGTTCCATTTTTGAACCTCTCCGCTTGTTTGCTGTTGAATTTCTTTTCTGCTGGTGGACCGTCCAGCACCTCAAGGTCATCTGGGAAGTCGTCAAAGCCTGATTCTCCACCGATTTTGTTGGCTTTGAAGCTGACCACCTTGGCGGTTGGATCAAAGGCTTTGACCTTGATGATTTCTTGCACCAGCGGATCGTTGAAGATCACCTCCAGCTCTTCCATGGACCAAATGCAATGGTTGCTCAGTTCCTGCCTTTCGCGCTGCATAGCCAAAGTCTCGTTGACCGTCCTGACAATGACCATGACCTGACCTGTCTGCATCTCCCACTCGATTCTCGGAATCTGATCGTTGGCTGGCGTGATGCCTTGACCGTCAGCCCACTGATCCAACACGCCATAAGCCCTGATCATTCCCGCCAGGCTTGAATCGAATTTCGACTGATCCTTTGACGCAATCGCTTGGTGCAATCTGCCGTTCTGCGTCCAGAATTTCTCCCTCAACTCACTGTCTACTAAAGTAATCAGTCGATTTTCTCCCCATTTCCTATCGCTGGCCGCTTTCGCTGCCTCCAGTTCCACCAACTTGGATTGCACATAAACCGTCCACGCATCTGCTTGTGGACTTGGACTCACCACCACTGGATGCTGTCTGAGTGACTTCTTTGTTGCCATTACGCTTTCCTTCGTTTTGTTGCAAATAGGGAACACACAACAGGGAACAAACCTCCGAGTCCTAGACTCTCGGTTTGTTCCTGTTCCCTTGTGCGGAACATTTGTTCCCCTTTTGTTCCTTGTTTGTTCCCTGTTCCCTGTATATTCATACAGCCTCAGAACGATTCGCTTGATTCACTTTTGACGGTCAACCACGCAAATCCATCGCTGATCTGTCCATGTCCATGTCTGGACAGGTCCTTCCTAACCCGCTGCCAAGTGACCTTGAAGCTGTCCTTATCCTCATCTGTGCACCCCATCTTTGACCACAATTCCTCTCTCCAGTGCTTCAAATCCACCACCATACGCTGTGAACCTTCGATTAACTTCAAGAAGCCATTCTTCTTAATCGCATTTTCCAAGCATTGGAGCGACAAGACCTGATTCTTGCCGTGTCCTGCGTTGCTGGACGCACCTTTTGCGTCCCTTTTCAGCGCGTCAAACTGCCCGAGTTCGCATGGGTTGACGGCCAAACTGGTCTGCGGCTCACCGATCTGGAGTGATCCTTGTGGCGCTGGCAGCTCCACCGTGACCATCTCAAAGCCAATCCTGTCGTTGTCCGCACCGTCCTTTTGCTTGCTGATGGTGACGATTCCTTTCATGCTGTCTTCGAATCTGAGCAGCTCCAGCTCGGTGTCCACTGCCCCAAGTAGGCTTGAGTGACCGCGCAGTCCTTTGGTGGCATCCTTTCCACTGTGGTGCAAGATCATGAGTCCTGCGCCTTGCACGATCTGCTGAATGCGTCCACAGGCTGTGATGAACGCTCCCATGTCTTCGCTGGAGTTCTCATTGCCACCGCCAAAGGCTCTGGCCAGCGTGTCTATGACGATCTGCTTGAATTCGATACCAGACTGCTGCACCAGCTGTTCGATGGCCAGCACCAGCGCGTTAAAGTCTTCGATGCTGGAGCGTAAATTCAACTGATGCCTGACCACATAGATCGGTGCGCCACTCTCTGTTTGGTGGTGAATCTTGAGCGCCTTGATCCTTGCACCGATACCGCCAAAGCCCTCGCCAGCGATGTACAGCACCGCACCTGCCTCGTTGACCTCTCTGTCCATCCATGCTGTGCCAGTGGCAATGGCGTGTGCGATGTCCAAGGCAATGAACGACTTGAATGAGCCTGGCGGTCCATAGAGCGCACTGAATGCGCCTTGTGGCAACACGCCATCAATCAACCAACGCACCGGCTCATCTTGGATCGAGTCCCAATGCTCGATCTGTATTTGCTTTGACGGTTTGGCTTGTTCCTCTGGCTTGATTGGCTCTGACTCAAATTCCTTGGCGATGTCAAAGTCTGACGGTGCTGTGACTTGCTGCACCGCGCTTGACACAGAATTCAGAATCGGATTCAACCGTTCGGGCATCGTTACCTGATCCAGCGTTGTGATGATTGGCGCGGCCTTGACCAACGCCACCAGCTCGGCTCTACCGCCACCCGCCTCAATGAATTCAAAGGCATCGTCACCTTGCCCTTGCAGCCCGAGGTCAACTACCTTCAGTGACTTGACGATGGGCAGAATAGCCTCGGCTGCCTTGTACGCATATCCCCAACCCGCCACATCGTTGTCCGGCACGATGATGACCTGCGCTCCGGCAAAGTATTCGGTGATGGCGGCTGGCCATGATCCAGCGCCAGTGTGCGCGGTGGTGGCGATCATGCCGATTGACTTGATCGCGTCCGCTGCCTTCTCGCCCTCCACCAAGAAGACATTGCGCCCCGCTGTCTTTGCGTCTAAGAGTGCGGGTAAGTTGTAGGGGACGATGCGTGCGTCTCCAAGCGTTGGGTGCTTACGGCCATCAGGGTCAACCTTGTACAGACGGTATGTCTTGCCTGTCTCGCCAATCTTGTACCGCTGCTTGACAAACACTGTCTGACGGTCCTCATCCTGATACGCCCATTCCTGTTCTAGTATGTTGCGCGGAATCGGTCTGATGTTGGCGAGTGGGTCAGGCTTGTCCAATAGTTCGGGAAGCAGATTGAGTGCTCTGATGGTGTGAAAGACATCCTCTTGGCTGCAACCGCCGTGGCAATGGAATAAAGGCTTGCCCTCATCATTGATGTTGATGCTGAGACTTGGATTCTTGTCGCCATTGCCTTTGCCGTGACTCGGAACAGGGCAACTGGCCACCCACTGACCGTTTGCTTTCTTTGCGTTGCCCAGCGTCTTGGCTATTTGTTCTGCTTGCATATTGCCTCTACTTGTTCTATGCGTTGCCCAATCCATGCCATCACAGGCACTGCCATGCTGTTGCCTAGCGCCTTGTACCTTGGACCGTCTGGCGTGGGTTTGTTTTTGCTTTTGATGTCGGTGTAGTTGTCGGGGAAGCCTTGGAGTCTCTCGCATTCTGTTGGCGTGAGTCTGCGTACTGCCATGGCTTGCATAACGCATTGCGGCTGACCGCCACCAGTTGGGGATTGCTTTGTCAGCGTCAGCGCCTGATCATGGTTGTACTTTGGCGTTTGCTCTGTGGTGAATGCCATGGGTTGCGCCACCGCATGACTGTGACCTTTGGTCAATGTAAATGATGGATCGCCGGCATTACCAATACCCATTCCCATTCTGTTGTTGACATCGCTGGGACGGCCTTGAATCGTCATGGTGTCCAAAGGGATTGGTTGCAATACAGCATGAGGACCTTTTGCCACTAAACAGTCCATCGTTTCGCTGTGCTCTGCTCGAAATTTGTATTGAGCGTTTTCACCTTGATTGAATGCTGCTCTGTCAACCACTATGGGTTGCGCTATCAAGTCTTCGGTTTCAAAGTCGTAACGCTGGCCAGCGCCTCGTGTAAGGCACTTGGCAGGGTCTTCCCTCTTTTCTCTGCTCGGCGCAGGATGCCCTGACAGGCTGTGGCGCTCAAAAAGAACCGCTGCGGCAGCTCGCCAGTCTCCAAGGTATCCGACAACGAACACACGGCGGCGGCGCTGTGCCACTCCGAAGTATTGAGCGTCAAGAACGCGGTATGCGAACCCATACCCGAGTTCTCCCAGCGCCCCGAGGAAGACTCCAAAATCTTTTCCTCCGTTAGATGACAGGACACCAGGGACATTCTCCCAGACCAACCATCTGGGCCGATATTGGTCAGCAATGGCAAGATAGGTAAGCATGAGGTTGCCACGCGGGTCATCCAATCCTTTTCTGAGTCCTGCGACTGAGAAAGACTGGCAGGGAGTTCCTCCGACAAGAAGATCGACATTTGATTCAATTGACCACTCCTTAAATTTCGTCATATCGCCAAGGTTTGGCGTGTGTGGGTAATGGTGCGCCAGCACTTCAGAGGGAAATCTTTCAATCTCCGAATACGCCACTGCCTCCCATCCAAGGGGATGCCATGCTACGGTTGCCGCCTCAATACCACTGCAAAGTGAGAGATATTTCATGTTGTATTTTTTAGAGGAAAAAAAACCGCTGGGGTTAGCCAGCGGTGCTTAAAGCCGATCAGTTAGAACATCTCGTCATCAGCCACTGCTGCGGCCATTGCTGACTTCTTTGGCGCTGCAACTGGTGGCCCAAACGACGGTCTTGGTGTGTATGCAACTGGTACAGCAGCCGGTACAGAGTGATCAGCACCTTCAGCATCCATACCCAATGGACGATCAATCCACGACACGATGTTGAACGCTGGAATGCGAGTTGTGCCCTTGCCGATCTTTTCCAGCTTAGAGCCGGTGTACTCCAGCACAGGCAACTTGCCCACATTGGCGGCTTGCTGTGCGGCGCAGGCGGTGTACATGACTTCAAGTCCCATGTTCGGACCTACGCCATTCGATGACCATTCCACCAAGCCGATTTCCTTGTTGTAAAACTTGACGATGAATCCGCGCTTGTGGTCGGGGGACGGCTGTGCGCCTTTCTTGCCAAGCACTGCATCGGCTTGCCAATCGCGCAAACCGACACCGAGTGCCAGCCAGCCTGTTTGCACATCATTGATGTCGAATACGATCTTTTTGAGTTGGATTTCCTCGCCGAGATTGTTGGTCCAGGCGTTGGCTTGAGGGGAGAAGCGGATGTAGTTACCAGAGCCGCCAGCAGAAGAGAGGTTTAGCATTTTGCGTTTTGCTTTCTAAGTTTCAGGGTTTGCATTATTGACTCAGACTGCGATCTCTCGCAAGCGTGAGTCCACTTGATACCTTGACCGATAACTCGTCCAAGATAACTCTTTGATCCTTTGGAAGCAGTTTCTCTGCCGCCGCTGGAGTAATTAGGTTTGTTTCAAAAATCTGAGTTCGGGTAAGTCCCAACTCGGCCAACTTGTCAGCGGCCTTGTCCCCATCCAACCATTTGCGCGTTGGGCGCTTCGGTGCGAGCTGCCAGCCTTGCAGCACCATGCCATCCTTTTCCATGGCCTGCATCGCGTGCTCTTCCACCGCCTTGATGAATTTTTCAACCATCGGTGCTTTGTCCAGAATGGCGCTGATCTGATCCGGCGTGAGTGTCTTCATCACCTCCGCAATCTCATCTTTCTTCATGGCGGTGATGTCTGTCTGTGTGGCCACAACATCGAATTGCTGTTTCTGTTTGGGGCAGATCGTCTTCGCGTCACACCACTGACAAGCAGATTCGGACATATACAGTGGCGGATCATCGAGCTGTGTGGCGATCATCGCGGGACGCAGTACCTTCTCTTCCCACTCCCACAACTCTGCTGCTGGCATGACCATTGTGCGCGGCTCGCCTGAGTGCGGTTGCACAATCGTGAGATGGAATTCTTTGATCCAATCGCGCCCCATGCCCTGCGTGTACGCAAGCGCGTAAATCTTGAGCTGTGTCGAATCCTCTGACACATAGCCCTTGCCAGTCTTCAAATCAGTGACATAGACCTTGCCTGACTGCATGGAGTAACCCACGACATCAGCAGTGCCGCCCACTTGGATGTATTCAGCAGACTGATACTTGACTGGGTGCTCGACATTCATTTTTTCTGTCAAGCCTTCGATATTCCAAATCTCGTTCAGGTAGTCGAGTGCCATCTGACAATCGTCAGCGTCCAAGATCACGCCTTCAATCTCTTCGCCAATGAATTTCATGGGGTCAGTGTCCAACTGATAGCAAGTCTCGGCCAGCGCGTGAATGGCAGTGCCAAGCTGTGCGGCTTCACCTGATGGGCGTTGCGGTACTTGAGCGCAGAGCTTGACCGAACCTGGACACGCAATCCACCGTGATGATGCCGAGGGTCTTAGTCTGCGTTGTTTGATTGCCATGTGTCTCTTTCTAAGTGGTGATCGTTGATGATGATCTGATACGCCAACTGCCTCACCTCATGGCTGACAGCGTGTCCAAGGTCTTCGGGGTCTAGGATGCGTTTGAGGAGCACCACCTTGTCCTGATTGGCTTTGCGTTGCAACTCCAACTGAGTGCCCAGCCAGATGATGTGCTCGCGCATGACTTGTCTCTCTTTATCTTGCATGATGCTTGCCCCAATATGCGATTAAGGCTGCGTCAGCACGGCCATCCCACTTCTTCAACTTGAAGTCAGCCTGATTGTTTGGGAAGAGTTCCATGGCGCGTGCGCGGCTGGCATCCTTGCCCTGACCACGGCCAACGGCCTTGACCCAAGTGGCTGGCGCGACATATGTCACAGGCAGTTTGAACGCGGCCAAGATGCCCTCGATCATGCCGAATGAACGGCCAAAGCTGAAGACACTTGTCACGCCTTGACCGGCCATGGCGCTGACCTTTTCCACATAGACATGGCACTTGCTTGAGTCGTAGGGGGAGAAAATGTCAGCCAACTCGCTGGCGCTGACCTGTCGCTTGGCTTTGCCGTTGCGCTCCACCGTCATGGTTGGCATATCAATGACGATCAAACTGTCAGTGCCATTGATAATGGCCACCGCACCGGAGAGGCCAGGGTCGATTCCTATGATGCGGGTCATTTGACGGCATCCTCCATGGCCTTGTTGAGCACCTGCAACCGCGCTGAGATCAGCGCATTGGCGGCCTCCTCCAAGCGTATGACGGTGGAGTAAAGTGGCTCTGTCTGACCGTTAACCCAACGCGAGAGCTGTGCCTGATCAATCTCTGCGACTCGGCACAAGTCCGACATCCGATAACCGGCTGACTCGATCTTGTGCTTGATGTCCTGAATGGCTTGCTGTGATACTTTCATGTGTATGATGTTAACCATGTTTTGATAGAAGCGTCAAGTGTACAGGTAAAAAAGGGGATCAGCGAACCGATCCCCAAAAGGCAACTGCGCGAAAGCAGAAACGCGCAGAGACATTGTAGGGGCAGAATACCCGACTTGTTTGTGTGGGAATAAATAATAGTTGTTGACAAGGTAGTCAAATCATTTATGATTCACTCATCAACAACGCAACCCCAAGGAGATTTCCAAATGACCAAAAGAGAAATTTATAAAGTTCGCAATCAAGTTCACAGTGCAATGGCATTTGCGAACAATAGCAAAGCCACATACAGCCCACTGATTCGCAGGGAATGGAAAAAGTATGGCTACACACCAGTGTCAGCTTTGAATGCCGCTTAATCAACCCAAGGGGGCATCGTCCCCCATCTTTTACATGGAGTGAGATATGTCAGAACAAATTTTACGATTGCCTGAAGTTATTGGCTTGGTGAAAAAATCAAGAGCAACCATCTACACGGATATGAAGCGCGGAGACTTTCCTCATCCCATTAGCATTGGACGCAGGGCAGTTGCATGGAGACGCACTGACATTGATGCGTGGATGGATACCCGCCAACAAAAAATATATCCCAATGAAACCTTGGAGACAACACAATGAACCACACACAACACGCCATGACGGTGGAGAACCACCGCAAGCTGTCCAAACGCGCCGAGGCTGCCTTTGCCTACCTGCTGTGCCTTGCCATCGGCGTAGGCTTGGCCGCACTGCTTGTCGCATGGTGGTCATCATGAACAACCCACAAGCATTTCCAATATCAGGCTCACAGTACCAACACATTTCAGGCATGACTTTGCGGGACTACTTTGCGGCAAAGGCTATGCAAGGCATGATGGTTGATGTTGAGCAACCACGCTGTAATTACATTGCAGATATTGCTTACGAGATGGCAGACGCAATGATGAAAGCGAGGGAAGCGTGACCGAGCTGCAAGACTACTGCCAAGAACCTCGGACCATGTCCGAGTTGGTAGAGGCAGGATTCAAGCCCAACGCGGTCTATGCCGCCGTCAAGCGCAATGAATTGAAGAACACCAATGCCATGGATGCTTGGGGGCGCAAACAGCGCGGTAAGGGCTTATTCTTGTCCACCGTGACACGCATCCCCTATAACGCAACCCTGTTGGTGCAAGCCTGGAACACACAACCCAAAGGAGAAACCTATGTCTCAGACAATGCAAATGGAAATTGACCGCACCGTCAATAAGTTCACCCCACCCATGGAGGTTGGCGGTGGATTCCTCACCCGCGATGAATACGCCAAGCTCGCACGCATGGCCATCACCGAGGGCACGATGATCGGATGGGCGCACGCGGAGAACATGACAAGAGAGCGTATGCAGCGCAAGATCACCGAGCTGGAGCATGAGGTCAGCATACTGCGTGACCGCGTGAAAGATGTCGAGATGGAATTGCTGGCGACTCAAAAATGAGAAAACTTAACTGGACACCCCCACACGGTACAAAGATCACATGGCCAACCATTCATGTGTTTGATGCCGCATTCACACCAACCAGAGGCGCTGATGTGCAAAAGATTTGGCGCAGATACGGTTGGATGCCACGCTTTGGCAATGCGCCAGCGGTTGACGAACCCATCCACAAATCCAAGGTGCTGCGCGTATGGAAACCATAATTAACTTCTTGCTGGTGGCGGTGCTCTCCATCACCATCACGCTACTGGTGATCTTTTGCGTCATCAAATTTCTGCTAGACCAGACCGAGGATAAGTGAATGCCTAGACAAAAGACAGAGTTAACCACTAACCCCAAAATCATAGGGGCGCGGTTGACGCAGGAGCAATTCAAAGAATGGCGCAAACTGGGTGGCGGCCTGTGGCTGCGAAAGTATTTGATTGAGAGTGCAGAGAAAAGGAAAAAGCAATGACACAAGATGAAATTGTTGCGATGGCAAGAGATACAGCTAATCATGGGACTCATGCCAATGGCGAAGTCATTTACACATTTTATTTAGAGCAACTTGAAGCCTTTACTAACCTTGTAGCCGCCAAGGAAAGAGAAGCGTGTGCAAAGATTGTTGAAAATTCACCATCTTATGACTGGCACAAATTTGCTTGTGAAGCCGCCGCCGCCATCAGAGCAAGGGGACAAGCATGAGAAAAAGATGGTTTATTTTTCCATTTGTTGCTGGCGTAGTTCTAGCAATTGCTGGCATAAATATTGTTGAGCAACCAATTAAAACAATTTTGTTGCTGTTAGCTTTGTGTATGGCGCACGAATTTGATTTAAGGGGACAAGCATGACACAAGAAGTATTGAAGCTGGCGCTTGATTTTGTTGAAACTGTACATGTTGGCGAATGGGTGGGTTCAATTGAACGCCAGTTAGAAGTTATCACCGCCATCAAAGAAGCCTTGGCACAAGAGCAAGAGCCTGTGGCGTGGGTTGTTTATAGCAGTGCAGAGAATGACATTGTTTGGGCTGACAAAGGCAAACGCCTAAAGCAAAACACACCCCTTTACACCACCCCACCACAGCGCACATGGGTAGGGCTGACGGATGATGAGATTGCACAGGGTTGGAAAGAATCTTGGGTGGCTGAACAAGCATGGCAGTCGGCAGTTTGGTGGGCAGAAGAAAAACTCAAGGAACGCAATACTTGAAATCCGCAAGACTCCCGCGAGTCATTGATCTGCTTCAGCGCACAGCCTGCACAGCGCCAGAGTTGGCGGCCAAGGTGTACTGCACCGAGAGGTCAGCGCAGCAGATGATCAACCGTCTGCGAGTCGCTGGCACTGTCCACATTCAGGAGTGGCGCAGATCGGGCAGAGTGCTGGTGGCGGTCTATCGTTATGGCATCGGCACTGATGCCGTCAAACCTCCACCACTGACACCCATGGAGAGGTTGCGTAGGTTTAGGCAGCGTGAGACGCTGGACGATAAGGCTTTCCGCTTGGCAAGGGAAAGAGGCAAGAGGTTAAAGCCACGGCGTGATCCGCTGGTGGCTGCACTGTTTGGAGAGAGATGATGAACGAATACGATGAAGCAATTGAGTTTTTGAAAAGCGTAGAGCCAGGCAGTTACTTTGATAAATGCGCTGAGTTGATGGAAGAGCTTGTTGCCCAAATTGAGCAGGCAAAGCCAAATAAATTTGTCCCATCTAAAGAGTCAATTGCACGCCTCAAGCAAATGCAAGGGGCGGCAATCTATTACGCAAAGTCTCGCGGCCTGCGTTAACTATCGTTGATCGCCAGCCATTGAGCTTGCGCTGTACCCAAGTGCAGCAAGGGCCGCGGCTGGTGTCATTCCACCGCGAATTAATTCCACAGCTTTCGGCCAATCTGCCTCGCTAAAGAATCGGCGCGTCTCTTGGATATCACCTCGGGCGCCGCCCATCTTTGAATCCCGCAGAGCTTTTGCTCTGATGGCTGAACGCACCGCTTCTGACTCACTAAGATTTTGAGCTACGCTTGGTTGCAGGTTAGAGAATGCGGTCAACAAATCACCTGTGGCCTCACCGCTATATGGCTGTGTAGACAGCAGACCGTATTCGCTGCGCTTGCCAACGCCAGGCACATAACCTGTACTGGCAATTGCACTTTGCCTCTCTGCGCCTGGGAATGCTTTTTCTAAATCACGGCCAGCATTTTTCATAATCTGGTTAAGACCACCAGAGCTTGAGCTTGGGTTGTACGGAAAAAGCAACATACCTCGGTTGGTGGCCGTGACACCGTAACCAGCAGCCGCATCATCCAAACCTTCAAGCTTCTTAAACACCGACTTGGTTGGAGGACCGTATGGAATTTTTTCGCGTAGGGCTTTGGCTTCTTTTTCAGATTTTTTACTGGCCTTACCTAAAATAGTGTTGACTCGGTTGAGCTGCTCTGAAGATGGAAGCAATCCTGCGCTTGGATCTGCAAGTCGGTCAGCAACCATTCCTCTAGTGTCAAGAACCATAGAGTTTTTACCTTTAACACTAGCCATGGTGTTTGGTAAGTTATATGCGCCAGCTTCCTGAGCATCCATCAATGCACGAAATTGTTCAGCGGCATCCATTACTTTGCTTGACTCTTCTGCCATCCTACCGCCACCGCCACCAGTTGGGAAATCCATCAATGGGCGTGCAATTGTCATGGGGTTTGTTTCTACTTGACCCAGTTTGTTGATATACAAACCACTTGCTTCACGCGATGGCAATTGACGATATCCAAGTGCGCTATAAATTGCATCTCTGTTACCTGCGCCAACTTGAGGGAATTCATTCAATGCGGCCTCTGGCACTGGCATATCAAAACGCCCTTGCTGGCTGTATGCCAATTTTTCCGCTGGAGATAAGTTGAGTGCTTGTGGAACGTGTCCAAGTGATGCGCCTGGTATGGCTTCATGCGTAGCAGATGCAGCGTGTTTATAGAAGTAATCGCGTGCAGTGTTATTAGCGTCTTGAATTGATGCCTTAATACCTTCTAACTGATCACCCGCATAACGTCCACGCATACCTCTACTGTATAAATCTTGTGCTTTACCGTAAACCCATGGCACTTCTTGAATTTGTGGGCCGCCCCAATTAGTTCTTCCACCAACTGCGGCTTTGTTTGCTCTGTCAACTTGAAGTGCTGTTTCAGCATCCATGAATGGGTGCATTGTTTCTGATACTCCAGCCTTCCATGGATTACCTTGCGGGTCTGTATAGCCCATTCCTTGAGCACGCCTAAAATCGTTCACTCCAAATAAACCTGTGTTGGGTATTCTTGGGTCATTCTTATTGGCGTATTCACCAATTTTGAACCCCATATTTGCTGGCCGTCCCTCGGCCACAGCAGTGTCCAGATTTCTCATTGGAGCACCGCGGTATGCCATCTCTGGTATGCCAGCTACACGACTATTCAAATGCTTTAATGCAAATCCTGATTCTGATTCTGGGCTAACACCAGCGGAATAAACGCCATGCTGCTCAAGTGTTCTATTAAGTTGATAGGGTTCTGAACTTTCAGCAATGCCTTGTTTGGCTCGGTCATACCATGTACCAAGTCGAGCCTCATCAGCCAAGCGCACGGCTTCAACAGCATCATTGAAATCAGCATCCATAGATCGGCGCATTGCACCCAAACCTTGACCGCTTGTCACCGTGCGAGGAGCGCCAACATATCCACCCGCTGTTTGCTTTAAGTGCTGTCCCTCTCTTGCATTCTTTAAGACGGCCTCATCTCCAGATGTCTCTGCCATCTTTCGATAGTAGTCTGCTTCTACTTTTTGGCGCTTACCTTTTGATTTAAATGTGGAGGCGGCTTGAGCTTCTGGACTCATCGATGCGCTTTCCAGTGCCATCTTTTCAACTTTCTTTGCCCTTGCTTTTTCCTGTACTTGCTTCTGTCCAAATTTATCTATGACGGCCTGCTCTTCTGGCGTTCTAACTATTGGCGTTTCTTCCAATAAACTTTTTGCTGGCAATTTTTTACCTGGCGGGATTGCATACAAAGGCTGCGGAATAAACTGTTCAAGCAAACCGCCTGGGCGCTGTCCCATACTGGCCGCGCCAATTTCTTGTCCAACTATGCGAGGCACTTTGCCAAGTAATTTGTTTATGCCAAGAAACTCCATTGCTGGAGCGACATTAAGTAATGCGCCAATTGGATATGTTGACTCAGCAGCTTGCAATACTTGCTGTCTTTTCGGATCGAATACGCTGAACTGGTTAGCAACTTCATATGGGTTTTCTTGCAACAATCCGCTGAATGCGCCATATGTCCTTGGGTCTGGCAAATCCTGCACATTACGCTTTGCAGCCAATGCTCTAGACTTTGCGCCTTGGCGCTGGATATTGGGATTGATAAAACCAACTTGAGTTGCCATGATTTATTGTCCTTGCGTTGCGCCAATGGTAGTGCCATATCCGAGTTGAATTGCTTTCTCGCGGAGTGACTTGGCCAATGGTTCGACTTTCGTTATGTTCGCCTTTGCCATCATCATGGCGGCCATCTTCGGGTCAAGCATTGCCTGCACCAGCAACTGCTGAATCTGCTCATCAGGCAGCTTGTACAAGAAGTCCAAAGGCCGAGTCATTGTTCGCAGTGTGGTGTTGGTAGCCATGGACTCGCTGAACACTCGCCCGATCAGGTTGCCCATGCTCATGTTCTTGAATGTGTCAGAGCCTGGCGGCTTCACACCTGGCGCAGTCGCCGCCATGCCACGGTTGATCTCGTCAATGATGTTGTCTAAGCGCGTCTGCGCTGGGATAGACAGCTTGAGATCAAGTTCCTCTGCCTTGTTTGCCAGTTGACGGCGCAAACTACCAGCGGCCAAGACAGGCTCACCCGTCATCAGGTTTGGCTGGCCGGTGGTGACTCTGCGCTCAATCTCTTGCAGCATCTTCATCTGATCAATCGGGCCGGACATCTTGGAATACTTGCTCATGTAGTCTTTGAAGCCAGGCGCTGCCGCGTCAATCACATCATCAACCGCTGCAATGACTTGCTTGAGTTGGCCGCTGGCCAAGCGCAGGCTTGGATTCTCTTGGTTGTACTTTCCTTGCGCGGCAGCCGCCAAGTCCTTGCGGATTTCGTACAGCTCCATCGGAGACTTTGCGCGAGCCACTCGATCAGTTGCAAACTTCATGGCGGTTTCAACATCCTGACGCACACCGACAGGACTCTTCATCACATTGTCGATGGCCTGATTCACCACCAGCTTGATGCCGGTCTGAAATGTCACAGGGTCAACCGTCACACCAGCAAAGGCTTGCTCACGCAGTGGCTTGGTGACATCAGTGCGCTTGAGTTCGGCCACGGCCACCGAGCCAGGCTTGCCGGAGAGCTTACGAAACGCATCAAGCAAAGCCTGCTGATTGGCTGATAAACGGCTTGGGAATGCGCCAGTTTGATCCAAGGCTCTGATGGCAGTCTCTGCCGAGGCCAAACCAGGATCAAACGCTGTGGCGGCTGTGGTGGGTTGCACGCCTGGCACAAGTGGCTCGGCTCTGCTCAAGTTCAACTGTGCTCGCGTTGGGTCTGTCGCCAAACGATTCAGCAAGCCACCGACAATGG
>Ga0315899_10002348_pt1 | contig 20986 bp, 18 predicted proteins | sample LakEriMetagenome_2_FD_203518 | JGI IMG/M metagenome (GOLD analysis project Ga0315899, IMG submission 203518) | Freshwater fungal communities from buoy surface, Lake Erie, Ohio, United States - Buoy 4 MA112 | ecosystem: Environmental > Aquatic > Freshwater > Lake | place: USA: Lake Erie, Ohio... | reverse complement strand
CCACACTCGACGGTTGTGCTGGAAAAACCGAAGTTGCGAATTCGCAATGCGACGCCAGATCAGGCCCCTGAACTCAACTTCCAAATTTAGAAACTTATAATGGCGTCGGCGAGCACATCCCAGTCTGTTAATGATGGGAACGAAGATGATATTGTTATTACAGGTCTCGGTACCATTGCACCGACCGGTAAGAACGTCGATGAACATCTCCAGTTTCTTTTGAGTGGACAATCGAGCGTCCGTAAGTTTACTCAGATTCATGGGTCAAGCGAGTATCATTGGTTATCAGCATCCATCGAGGGTTTTGATCCCAAGGAACACATTCAACCTCGCAAGTCGATCAAGGTAATGTGTCGTGAGATACAACTCGCGTTTGCTGCCTCTATGCAAGCATGCAAACAATCGGGTGTGTCGGCGGGTTCTATCGATCCAGATCGAATCGGTACTGTGTTCTCGGGCGAGCTTATCCAGAGTGATTTGTCAGATGTAGACGATATTATTCGGCGGTGTGCTACGGACGGGGAAATGCGGCACGCCGAATGGGCTTTCCAATCGATGGAGAACATGTATCCGCTATGGATGCTAAAGTCCCTGCCCAATATGGCAGCATGTCACGTCGGAATCGCACTCGATGCGCGAGGGCCAAACAATACGATCACAACAGAAGGTACCAGCAGTCTCAATGCTGTCATGGAGGCGATCAATGTCATTCGCCGAGACAAAGCGGATGTGATTGTCGTCGGAGCGAGTGGATCGAGAATAGGCTTTTTGCGATTGATACAACGAAACGAGCCCGATTTTTCCAAAGCGATAGCGGACGAGTCTCGTGCGTGCAAACCATTTGATTCGCAGCGAGATGGTACCGTGCCATCCGAAATGAGCTCGGCCATTGTGCTGGAGCGCCGCAGTCATGCGCTGGCCCGAGGTGCCACACCATTGGCAACGATTGTCGCCTGGGCTAGCACGTTTGCTCAGCCGAATCGAACGCGATGGAGCGGTGTTTCTGAGGCCACCAAAAATGCGATTGATTTGCTGATACAGCGGTCTCAGATTGCCGCAGATCGCATTGATCATATCAACGCATGCGCCCTAGGAACTCGTGATGGCGATCTGGCTGAATCGACAGGTATTGCCCAGATTCTACCGAAGACACCGGTTGTTGCTTATAAAGGAGCGATAGGTGATGCAGGCAGTGCAACGGGATTGTTGGAGTACATTTCTTCTATTGCTGCTATGCGATCCGGATCGATTGCTCCGACAACCAATTGCGAGACTGTTGATGCAGCGTGCTCAATCAATGTAGTCACGGGTGGACCTAAACCTCGCTCTTCGGATAGCTTTATAAAATTGTCTAACACGCCAGATGGTCGTTGTGCAGGGCTGTTGACTCGGGTCGACTGAATCTTAGTAGGCATAGCGGTGAGGATCGTTCTGTAATGACTCGTCATTATCAAAGCTTGGGCGATCTCCGAAGCCACATTGAGCAGCTAGGATGCAACGACCGAATCACGTGCGGAACGTGGACGGTCGCTCAAATCTACTATCATCTTGCAGCCGCCTTCGAAGGGTCTGTTGAAGGGCTCCCGCCCGGCTACTCGTGCATAGCTCGAATCATTGTGCGACCCATGCGATCCTTTGTTACGAAGGTGCGATTTCCACCTTGGTTACCGATACCTGGGGCAATACGTTTCAAGCTCGAGCCACCTCGCACCGCGGTCTGTTCCGAGCAACTTCCTAGGTTGCTTGCGGCGATCGCATCGTTTGAGGAGCATCCTGGTCCATTTCCACCTCACCCAGTGTTGGGTTCATTCACGAAAGAAGAATGGACCGGTCTTCATTTACGCCATTCGGAGCATCATCTCTCGTTCGTAATGAGTAAGGACTAGTAGTTCATCCAGAGGCACTCGATTTTAATCGGTTTGATTTTGGCCGAGCTGGCTTTGTTGTCGATCTCAATTTCTTCGCAACGCCAGCCGTAGCGAATCTCCGCCATCTTGTACATCGGATGTGGGTAACCACTCAGAATAAATTTACCTCGGATGCTCCCAAGCGTTTCAATCAGCTCGAGATGCTCTGCTTCGCTCATTTCATGCGAGTAAGCATTCTTCACTGCTCGCGTCTCCGACAAGTAAGGAGGGTCGCAATAGAACAGTGTGTTGGGATCATCTTCGCGGCGAATCAACTTGGCTGCTTGTTCATTGAATATGACCACTCGTTTCAACCGCTCGTGCGCTTCGGGGAGGCACTCGACGGCCGATAGCCAGGATGACACTTGTTCGTTCATCCCTCGACGTGTTCGGCTACGCGACATGGTTGCAAAGGCTTTTCCGAGCCCCTGTCGCGATTGTCGATATTGAACGAAAAAGGCGATCGCTCTCGTAACGGGATCATCGCTCTCTACCGAGCAAGCATCTTTCCAGGTTGGCTCACCAAACGGAGTGAGGTTTGCAATTCGCTCGAATTCCGGAAAGAACTCCGGTGATTGCAGAACCTTCCAAAAGTTGACGAGATCTCCATAGATGTCGTTGATGACTTCGGAGTGTTTCTCGATCAATTCCGGTGGCTTGCGGAATAGGACTGCGCCTCCGCCAAAGAACGGTTCAACATAGTGAACATGCTCCGGCATCAACTCCAGAATCCTGGACGCCAGATAGGTTTTTCCACCATGCCATTTGATGGGTACAGAAATTTCTTTTGCCATGAACAGTTCCGGTCTACAAATTCTTTACGTGGAGTGCGGGGTGCATTATTGTGTTTTCGCGAGGCTCGCATATAGCAATGCACAAGAAACGAGTTAAGATTCCCGCCATGTCTTGTGAGAATTCTCCTGTCGCCAATCTTCAGTTGCGAATCAACCTCAGGATGCGGTCAGACCCCGCAAATGCGCGTCGACGGATTGCGGCATGTGGGTCAGGTTGTAGCCACCCTCCAGCAACGAGACCAGCCGGCCATTGCAATGAGTCGATGCGAGCTCAACAATCCACTTGGTAGCGGTCTCAAAATCCGTTTCTTCGAGAGACAAGCCACCTACCGGGTCGGCGCGATGTGCGTCGAATCCCGCGCTAAGGAGCATGAGTTGTGGCTTGAATTGAGCCGCTAGTGAATCGGTCGCATCCATTAATTTTGAGAGAAAATCTTTGGCGGTTGTGCTAGCCGGAACCGGTATGTTTTTCTTGGTTCCTTTCGCGACTCCTCCGCCGATTTCATCTTCTTTGCCGGTGCCTGGGTAGAACGGGAAACGGTGAATGGAAACGAAAGCAACGGTCGGATCTTCCCAAAAGGCATCTTGAGTTCCGTTGCCGTGGTGTATGTCCCAATCAACGATCATCACTCGTTCGAGTCCCAACGTTTTGGCATGACGAGCGGCGATGGCCACGTTATTCAGCAGACAGAATCCCATGGCATTGTCCGGAATGGCATGGTGCCCTGGTGGTCGAATCGCACAAAAAGCCTTGGAATCTTCTCCTCGAATGACTCGCTCGACAGCATCACATGCGGCACCGGCCCCCATCAAGGCTGCATTCCATGAGCGATTTGATACGACTGTATCGACCTCAATCCGACCTGCATTTTCCTCGCACCATTGCTGCAGCTTGGTGAGATAACTTTCAGTGTGGATGCGTTGGCATTGGTCGGGGGTCGCAAGCTTCCATTCGGGGCGCGAGCATTTGTCGAGCCAACCGTTGGTGCTTAGCATTTCATTGACGCGAGTGATTCTCTCAATGCATTCAGGATGAGCCCCCGTGTTGTGACCCTCGAAATCTTGGCTATGGTAAAGCAACATGGCTTTCTGCTCCTCTTGGTCGATCTCGTTCCTGTGTATACTCGGGGGGATTGCGTCGGAGTCTGGTGCCGTGTTTACCCTCCGCAAATATCTCTGCGTTAGCCCCGATTGCGATAGCCCCTATTACGTCGACATCCTTTATACCATTTCTCTCAAGACTTCGGATTCCAAACTATGACTTTCTCTCTCCGTCCATTTGGCTCATTCTGTTCGATTGGTCTTGGTCATGTGGTCCTCTGCCTAGTTGTTTCTCTATTCGCCACATCGATTGCCTACTCTCAAACCGATAAAGCGACAGCAACCCCCTCTTCGGAGCGTCAATGGTCAGTTCTGTCCTACAACATTCGATTGTATACCGAATCGGATGGTAAGAATGCATGGCCGCATCGAGCTGAGACCGTGGCGTCGGTGATCAAATCGCATGATGTAGCAGGCTTACAAGAAGTGCTTAAATCGCAACTGGATGATCTGCAGCGATTACTGCCCGACTATGACTTTGTCGGAGCAGGGCGCGACGATGGCAAAATGCGAGGTGAATACGTACCTGTTTTCTTTCGAAAGGACCGGTTCGAGAAAAAGGACTCGGGGCATTTTTGGCTCAGCAAAACCCCAGATGCTCCAGGTAGCAAGGACTGGGATGCGGCGATCACTCGCATGGCGACTTGGGTCGTCCTGAAGGACAAAAAGAGCGGCAAAGAGTACTTGCACATCAATACGCACTTTGATCACATTGGAAAGAAAGCTAGACAAGAAAGTGCCCGCATCATTACAGACAAAGCTAGAACACTTTTCAGCGATCTGCCCTCAGTGTTGACTGGCGATTTCAATTGCCCTCCGACTGATCTTCCTTATGCAGTCATCACCGAGGAGGTTGAAGCGATGCGATGGGTCGATACTTTGGCTGGCTACATGCCCGAGGCAGGCCAACCCTCCGGTAGCTGGAATGGTTTTAAAGCCATCGAAGACAATCGGATCGATTTCATATTTCTGGCGAGAGGCGTACAAACCGTCACTAGCCAGATACTCGACCCCAAAACGCCAACCGGACTATTCGGTAGTGACCACCAACCAATCCAGGCCATCGTAAAAATCGATTAAGAGTTTAAGCGTGTCCAAAGACTAGTCTCGGGATATCCAATCTTGCAATTCCCTCAAGCTCGATAAGATCGCGTTCGGAGTCGCGAGCAGCAGTTGTTCGCGAAGTTGGGCTCCGGTTGTGATGCCAAATGTTAGGCCGCAACCTGCGTTTTTCCCTTCCTCGATGTCGATGGCGCTATCTCCGATTTTTACGACTTTTCTAGGGTCTGTAACGCCGCAACGTTTCATAGCTAGTTCGATCATATCGGGATGCGGTCTGCCTCGCTGGACATCATCCGCACAAACCACGGCATCGATCAAGGGGTTGTCGCTCCAGCCAAGTCTCGCTATTAGGAAATTTGTTACTTGTCGACTATACCCCGTATTCAAAGCGACTTTGATAGACTTGGTCTTCAAGAACTCAAATACTTGACTCGCATGTGGCTGCTCACGAATTGGTTCCGTCGCATAAGCTTGGTCTAACATCACTTGGAATTGACCAAAGGCCGCCAGAGCTAACTCTTCATTCGGTTGCCCTAAAACGGCTTCGATGACGTCTCTGGCTGCTTGCAACTTCTCTTTGCCAGCTCCATGCAAAAGGACGGTGTTGAGATCGGTTGTGACTCCTTGGTTGACAATTGCTCGGTGCAACGTCTTGTAAACAATGTTATCCTCGTCGACCGTTGTTCCAGCCATATCGAATACCACGAGCTCGATTTTTGGCTTGGTAGGTGACTCTCGGCCTGAAGAGGCTGGACCATAGAGGTTTTTAATGGTCTCCTCAGCGTACCCGCCACTGGCAGTCATACCTTTGCCGCCGATACCGGTCACAATGCGAATGCGTTCATGGACTTGGTGGTTGAAGATATCCTGTTCTTTGCACTGAGAATAAACGCCGTACCAGTGGCGTTTTACTTCGTAGGATTTGAGATCCAAAATTTTCCGAGCTTCCGACAGCAAGAAATCTTGAACATCGACGCGAATATCAAAGCCTAGCCGATCCGATTCCGATGCATCGGCATACTCGTGTGAATCGCCGATGATAAAACTACCTGTCGTCGTTTGCTTAAAGAGAATGTGAACACCCCATTTTTTAGCAAAGGACTCTGGCGGTTCCTTGGATTTGATATCTGCCCAAGAAGGGCACTCGGAGAATGCTTCGTATCGTCGAATCGATAATCCGGTCAGCAAATTGCCATGAGTAAACTGTTGTGATTGGTCGACGGTCTCTAGCATCTGGAGCTTGACTGCTTCGAGATCGCTGGCGGCGAATAGTTCAGGGTAAAGCGTTTGAAAATCATGCCCAGAACAAACGATTACGTGTTCCGCATGGATTGCATTATCTTCGGCGCGGTGGCTTGTTCTGAGCGTCGCTCTCTTGTCGTCCGCGTCTATCGCGACGACAGTATGATGCGGTTTGTAATCGAGATCGAACGATTCCTGCAAGAACTTGATGATCGATTTGGTGGCTTTGCGGGGCTCCAACGAAACTTCTTGAGGAAACAATAAACCACCAACAACGTAGTCAGCCCGCAGGCCTGGATATTGCTTCAAGCATTCACTTTTGGTCAATAGTTTTGAACTGTAGTCGTTGACCTTGTTGATCGCCGCGAGCTCATGTAGCAGGTGTAGCTCTTCTTCATTGGATGCCAGATAGACGCTACCATTTTCGCGAACTCCCAGATCAAATCGTTGCTGCATCGATTTGTAGATTTCGAGCGAGCGACGTCCGTAGGATTGCCACTTTAGGTTCATTCCGGATGGAACGCACTGGCCAAAGTTGCGCACCGACGCTTGAGACGGTTCGGCATCTCTCTCCAGTAGCACAACTCGCAATCCTCGCCTCAGCGCATGGTAAGCGTGAAACGTTCCGAGAATTCCGCCGCCAACTATTGCCAAGTCGTACATATTGCTCAACGTCTTCTTTAATCAATGGGGAAAGCTACCCCTCTTAGAATAATCAATATCAAAGAGCGATTTTATAGAGCAACATAGAATGGACGAAAAGCGGCGGTCGAGCTACAGCCCCCCTTTTTGAAGCAATCTTCATTGATTGGGGTGAACGTTTACAGAGTTTTCAAATACTCCAGCAGGTCGACTTTTTCGTCTTCAGTCAAAGAGTCTGGGTAGTCGTGTCCAGCAGCTGATTTACCTTTGGCTCGCGTATCAAAAAAACGTCGACGTTCAGCAGGTTTTAATCGCTTGGGAACCTCTTCGAATTCCTCGACTTGTAGGCCCATACGCTGGGTGTCCATGCTCAGGTGGGTGCGACGCCAAACCGTTGGTCGATCGTCGGGATGTAGTAAGTGCCATAGGGTAGGGACACTACCATTGTGCAAATAAGGAGCACTCGCCCAAACGCCATCCAGGGGCGGTGCCACATAACCATCCACTTTGGTCAATGTGTTTTGGTTTCCCATGTCGGCAAACCAACTTGAGCCGTAATGGGCGCGATGTTTTGGTGTCAGTGCATCAAAGCGGATGCGGTCGGTTTTAATATCTTCGATGTCAATATGCAGTTCAGGATACTGAGCATGTGCTCCATAGGTACCGTGGCACGAGGCGCAGTTGTTCTTGAAAACGATTTCACCTCTCAACGCTTTCGTTTCGTCGATCTGTAGTGGATACTTGGGAGGTCGCAACTCACTCAGGAACGCATAGACGTCTCGAAAATCGCCTTCCCAGCTCTTAAACTGTTCAGGACCGTTTTCCTTTACCAGCATGAATTGCATCAACCCTTTGTGTCCCTTCTCAGCAAATCCATCTATGTACAGATGATGCTTTTTGTGAAAGTGCCACCATGGTGGAGCATCCATGTCGTGGTGAGTCATGCCAGCTGGTCTTCTTCCTACATGGACGTTTAAATGCTTGTCACGGTAGTTCATAAGTGCTACGCCGAACATGACCGCGTTGCTGGTGCCTACGGAAGTTCCGAGTGGCATAACCAAGGAACCAAGGTCCATGTGGGCGAGGGGTTTACCGAGTCTTAGCTTTACACGTCGAACATTCTCCGTCAAAGATTCGAGATCATAGCTGGTGTTCGGTGCACCAGGATAGGTGGCTCCAAAGAGATTGCCGCCGTGACACGAGAAGCAATTCATAACGTAGTGCCCCTCTTGAGTAACAACATACTGCAGAGGTTTGATCGGATCTTCGACTCGACCGGACAGGCCAAACCGTTCGAAAGTTAGTTCGCGAGTTGCTTTGACCGCTTGGGAGTCTCTCCACGGTGAAGTAGCCGCCTCGGAGTCAATGGCTTTGAGAACATCTTCGTCGTAGTCATGGGGCAAATAGACGTTGGATACCAGATTTGCGTAGCCTCGTTTCGCCGCAGGGGACATCGAATCCCAAAGCGATTTATACTGCTGTGCCAGGCTAGCTCTGATCTTCTCAGATTCTTCCGAAGAGGGAGCGTCAGCGGTACTCGCTTGCTGCGATTGGGAAAACGCGAATGGAGAACTCCAGGCAGTGACTATGCATAGAAGCAAGCCAAAAACTGGAAGACTTAAGCCACTGTGAATCGAAATTCTGTAAATCCGATCTCTGTAAATCCAATCTCTTTTGCCGAAAGTGACCATTGATAATGTCCGCACGAACAAAACAGAAATGCAAGCACAACCCTTTAGGCGGCACCGGCTTAGTTGAGCCAACCTCATCTAAGCCTCGTCAGGTATTGTAACCGCAAGAAAAGGGATCTCGCCACCGAAAGCAGAAACCGGTGGGTGCAATCGGGAAAGTTGTCCAGCGTGGGAATGGGATTTTGGATTTTCCCCAAGATGTGCTACGGTTTGTAACGTTTATACGCCGAGCTGAGCCTTCATAAATTTGAGCCCATCTTCCGCCAGCTTTAATTCGTCGTCAAACATGCGCCGCCAAATTTTAGTCGCCGCGGCCAGTTCTGGGAGCGACAATCCAAAAGCTTCAATAACCAACCATTTGTCGTATCCGATGGAACGAATGGCATCAAATGTTTCTTGCCATTTGATATCTCCGGCCCCTGGTGTACTTCGGTCGTTTTCGCTGATGTGGATGTGGCAGCACATATCTTTGATGTCGTGAAGCGCTTTGGTGATGCTCTTTTCTTCGATATTGGCATGGAACGTGTCGTACATCATTCGGCAGTTAGGATGTCCCACTTGACGACAAAACTCGGCCGCGTCCGCTTGTGCGTTGAGGAAATAAACTTCGAATCGGTTGAGTGGCTCAATAGCGAGCATCACACCCACTTTGCCGGCATGCTCAGCGGTCTCGCGCATGCTATCGATACCCCATTTCCATTCATCCTGCGTTCGTCCAGCACCAGTAAAGTAGCCAATCGCGGAATGGTAAGGCCCCACCAATGTTTCAACTCCTGCAGCAGCGCAGCAATCCAACGTACGCTTGTTCAGCTCAATTCCTTTTCGACGAACGTTTGCATCTGGGCTAATTGGGTTGTCACCTTCGTTTCGTACGGTCACAGCGGTTCGGGCTAGTCCGAGATCGTCAAGTCGCTTGCCCCACGCTTTATAGTCCAGGTCCAAATTGAACATCGGAACCTCAACGCCGTCGTAACCCATCTTCTTAAGGCTCTCCAGCACGGGAAGCATTCCCTCGTTGAGCTCACCGGACCAAAGCAACAAATTCATTCCGAATTTCATAATTCTCTTTCAAACGAAGGGAGGAAGGGTGCTACCAACGATGTGCTCATCAAAAGCGAGCTTTGTGTCAAGTCGCTTAGTATAAGCCGTTCGGGCTTTGGAGGTAAGTCACCCACCAACCCCCCAAACTAGCCAAATACTGAAATAGAACGAAAGCCCCATGCACTCCGATTAAAATTTCCAAGTCGATGACTGGTTCTTGTTAAGCGGCAGTTTGAGCAGCTTGGCTCTTAACAACTCGAATGGAAGATAGTTTTCTCTGAGGATCGCCTCGTGGAATTCTTTGTAGGTCATTTTCCCCGTATGGACTAGTTCTCGTTCGAGCGATCTCAACTGGAGCCCGCCGAGCATATAGGCCGCTTGATAGAGCGGTCCGTAGTTGCCCATAACCGACCGACGAACTTCGGCTGCAGCGGCGCTAGGCTCATGCCCGACGCGTTCGGTGAGATATTTAACGCATTCCTCTGCGGTCCATTTCCCAGATTGATAATTCAATGAGAAAATAATGCGAGCCGCACGATGCCGACGCCAGAATAGCATACCAACGCGATCTTCTGGCGTCTTGCCAAAGTTCTTATCCCAAAGAACCATTTCCCAATAGAGAGCCCAACCCTCCATCCAAAATGGGGATTCGAACAGCGCTCGATAGGGGCGATATCGCGCGAGGCTGTAATACTGCATATGGTGTCCAGGAATCAATTCATGGTGAACCGTGGCGCGGCAGAAATGGATATTGTTGCTGCGGAGACTCATGAGTTTCTCTTCGTGGGTCATCGTGTTAGTCGGAAAGGACACGATGATGTTATTGCCACCCAAGAAATAGGGATTTTCCCGTTGAGCCTCAGGGCTCATCATTTCGAGTCGCCAACCATGTTTGGCCATGTTGGGAACGGTCAATAGATCGTTCTCCTCGAGAAATTGAATGGCTTCCCAAGCGAGATCTCGGATCATGTCCGGTTGCTCGCCTGGATCAACATAACGCGACTTCACAAGATTCAAGGCTTTGCGGGCATCTCCTTCGCAACCGAGTTCATCAGCAGCTTTCTTGAACTCTATTTCGCACCACTCGAGTTCCCGTTCTCCGATCTTTATTAGTTCATCGACCGTATAGGGAATCCATGCATGCGACAGGGATTCTACCAGTGCTTCGTCGCCAATCGGCAAGCCAACGATCTTGTCCTTGTCGTCTTGGCTAATGCCGGCCAGTTTCTCTTTTATAGTTCGGCCATGGTTCTTGACTGATTCCATGGCTGCGGTGAAGGGCTTGTTTGCCCACCACATATACTTGGGGTCGTAGCCATCATAAAAGTTATGGGTATCGCGTGCGTATCGTGAAAACTGGTCCACTAATTCTGAGGCTCTAATGGCCGAGATCGCTTGCTCTTCGCGATCTTGTGCGTTCCCCTCGGCAGGCTTCGCGTCAGCAAGCTTTGAACGTGCTTCATCCGCTACTCTGACAATTTGATCAAGAAGTTCGGCAGCTTCTTCGGCTTCTAGCTTGATACCATGTTCTTTTGATGCAGAGAATCTACCTAACAAATTCGCGTAGGGTATATGCTTCAATGCTTCCGCATCTCGGAGTTTGTTTCGATTGTGCCAATAGGTTAAATGATCCACTTCTCGCGAGAGAAGCAACCAATCGATCTGGTCGTCATATGGAAGCGACTTAAAATCCACCCCATCCAGTTTTACTCTCCAGCTCGCCAACAAATTTTCCGTAAAGCTGTTGAGATAGGGATCCGTTGGAATTCGAAAACGTTTGCGAATCGTTTCTTGGTCGGCAGAGAATTGCGTGATCCACTCGGGCATTGTTTCCAAGCCGATGGCGGGCGGAGTAAGCTGTTTAAGAGCTTCGAATTCCTGAACAGTTTGTTGCGCCTGAGAAACAGAGGTAATTAGCAGCCCGCAAAAGAGTGATTTGGTTCGCGAAAATCTTAATCGATGCATAACTGCTTTCTAGTTTGGAATGACAGCTTTCATTTTTCGCAACCCTTCGGCCGCTACAGCATTGGGATCTTGCTCCCAATACTTGCGATTGAATAGCTCCAGTGACATTACACCATTGAAACCCGTTGCCATGACTCGCTTTAAAACTTCAGTGACGGGTGCAATTCCGTCTCCTGGATAGACGCGATCAGAGTCGTTTATTTTGTCTCTCGGGATATCGGGATAATCGTTCAAATGGAAAACCTGAATTTTGTTTCCAGCGAGGAATTTGATATCCTCGAATTCAGACCCACCCTTGTACAAATGATAGATATCGGGAAGTATGCATGCATCGGGGTGCTGCGCGGCGGCGGCAACATAGAGCACTTGCGATAGCTTGGAAAGGTTTTTGGAGAATCCCCAAACTTCAATTTGAGGGACGCAACCAACTTGTGCACCAACTTTTAGCAACTCCCTGTACCGGAGCCCAGCTTCATCGAGCGAAATCATCGGTGAGTCTGCATTGGAGGCACCTGCGGGAGGAGCAGCAATGCGTTTTCCACCAAGATCGACTACCATTTGCATTTCGCGCTTGGCTTGTTCAAGACCGCGTCGACGAGCCTCGTCGTCATCTATGATCCATGCAGCGAAGGCGATTGCGCTTTCTACAACGAGTCCTGAATCGGCGATATGCTTCTGGAGATCGCTACGCTTTCCGCCTTCCTTTTCAAATTTGTCTACATCGCGGAGCCAAATTTCAATTCCGTCGTAGCCTGCTCTTTCGGCAATTTCGACTTGTTCCCAAATGGGGATTTTTTCACCCTGGATGGTACTTGTATTCAAGCAAAATTTCATCTTATTTTCGGTGGGTTGTCGTGTGGAGGATGTCTTCGTTTCTGCGGCGGCAATATTTGCAAGAGAAAGGCCAGTCGCTGCTGCAGCAACAGCCGAACTGGTTTCGAAGAGGAATTTTCGTCTGGAGGACTGTGGCGAGCTAGATTGGCTATTTGTCATGAAGGAATCGCAAACCGTTTGGTTAAAAAGTCGGGCAACATCGAAAGAGACAATACTCCGGCGAGAATCGTCATGGCATACATCCAGTCTGCCATGACAATTAATGTTGCCACGGTAAATACTAACATAGCCCAGAATCCAAAGTGCCGCCACGAAGGTCTAGCCACGCAAGCCAAAAACACAACTTGGGATATTATCACCAAGCTTGATAAACATTCTGCGAAAAAGGGTGTTCCCCACGTGCTCGGTATGATTCCCTGCCGATCCTCAAGCAATCGTCGAACAGACTCGCCGGTCCACCAGCCTTCGTTCGCCAACATGATTGAAAGGCTAAACCAAATCCAGATTACAAAATGAATCTGCATTAACCTAATTCCAACGGTTGCGAGATAGCCTCGTTCTGAGCGATATAGCGAGGTTGGCACGAATGCGAGGTATAGCAAAAACGCGGATACCAGCGGCTCACACTTGGTTACCAACAATGGAGCTCTATGGTGGAAGAACATCAAGCAGACGAAAGCGACTAATGCAGCTAACGAAGCGAATCGTCCTAATAGAAGCGCCAAGGAAGCCACCATTCCAACTATCGAAACAGGAATGACAAGATTTGGGTGCTGGTAAAAAGGAGTCATGCGAAACTCCGCTCCCGTGTCAGCTACACCGTTTCCAACGAGAAACAATCCAGCCGAGCTATCAAACCAACCCTGATCGGTAAACCAATTGTTACCAATCCAACTGTAGCTGACAAAGAGAAGCAGCGATACCGTACCGACCACGGTCCTCGTCATTTGAACCATTTTGGGATTCAATGGGGAGAACCAAAAGTCAGCCCAAATCGATTCCAGGGCACGAAGACCACTACCGGCAGGGTTGCGATGATGGCGAAGATCGATTGAATTCATTTGACGCCCTCCGCCTTGTCAATGTCTTTGGCGACTGAAGTAGTGACTAGACTACGAACCGTCCGTTGCCCCTCTATTTTAGGCAACAACGTAATTGCATTATCCACGACAACCTTTCGAGCTTCATAGACAGGCAAGTATGCCGATGTTCCGTATTGACGTTGCTCAATGGTCACGAACGAAAAAGTCTTGTTTTGCGTTTTTTCAGCGTGCCTCAGAGCGGAGACCAGCAGCGCGGAAAGCCCATCATCGTTTGCATTGAGGGCCATCACGTTGATCATGCCGATTAGTTGGCGTTCTCGCTGCCGATCGGATTTCGTTGAATTGGAACTAAGGGCTTCAAACTTATCTCCGTCGTCCGCTTTCAAGATCAGCCTCGCGCATCCCTCCCCTGGCAAGACGCCGTTCCACTCTAAGGGAACCAGTTCTATATCCCAATTAAGCCCAATTAAATAGGGCTTTAGATAATTGATCAGTTTGTCTTTGTTCGTCGATTTCTGCGAATTGCCGGAGTAGGCAATAATCAAAACAAGAAAATGAGCGAACGCCAATACGTAGACAATCCATCGAACTGCGCTAGGCGGGTGTGACGTGGAGTTGGTTGCTGATCTTTGTGACATATCAAGACAAAAGCTGTTAGCAAATGGTGTTTCATAAGCAAATAAAAAAACCGGAGCGTTTCCACCCCGGTTTATCTTAATTCAAATTTTGATAATCCAAAGACTAGGTCGTTGGAGCATCGCTAGCGGATGGAGCAGCAGGTGCTGCTGGAGGAGCAGCTTGGGTGCTTTGTACAGCGCCGGTGTCAACAGTGGTGCCGCAAGAGCTGCAACCAGAAGTAGCAACTGGAGCTTCACAACCGCAAGCCGGAGCTGGTGCACAGCAAGCAGCCTTGCGTGCCTTTAGCTTTGCCAAAAGACCAACTCGGCCACCGCAGGTTGGAGCTGGCTCGCAGCAAGCTGGAGCTGCTTCACAGCAGGTTGGAGCTGGTGCTGGCTCGCAAACTGGTGCTGGAGCTGGCTCGCAGCAAGTTGGAGCTGGTGCACAGCAAGCAGCCTTGCGTGCCTTTAGCTTTGCCAAAAGACCAACGCGACCACCGCAGGTCGGTGCTGGTTCGCAGCAAGTTGGAGCTGGTGCACAAACAGGTGCTGGCTCGCAAACTGGTGCTGGCTCGCAGCAAGATGCCTTTGAAGCCTTCAGCTTTGCCAAGAGGCCAACGCGGCCGCCGCAAGATGCCGAAGCAAAAGAGCTGGACATGACAATTGCTGCCAATGCCAAAGAAGCCAATCGAACTTTAACCATTCTCAATTCCTCCCAAGGGATTCTGAAACTGTGTCCACGCAAACGCCACGATGCACATCCTGAAATTTCTATGGACCACTCGCGCCAGAAACCGCTCCGGCGCTCCTTGCGGATGAAATTGCCAGGGTTAACCAAGCTGGCAAAATCTTCCGATTAGGGGCTTTGCGTAAAATACGTAAGCTGGAAAGTTAACACACTCCGATGGGGTGTCAACCTATCCCGCCGGATTCAACGATGATTTTGAGCCTTGAATTGTCGACATCGAGGGGGCTGCAAAGTCGCTGATTTCTCCCTGGACGCCCTATGCTGCCGAGCAGGAGGACTCGCCAACATAAACCCTTTCACAGAAGACACTTACGACTAAATGGATCGTTGAACCTGGTCTCAAAATTGGCCATTCAGCAAACTGAAAGTATCTCGCTCTCGGGGAGCCTAACCGGCACTAGCCCTAACGATGCTTGTTTTTGGTACAAACCGCCGCAGCCGGAAAACTTCTTTGATTTCGACCTGGATATCTTGTTAGAAACACTCGCGCATTGGCTAGCTTAAAAACCCAATCGCAACCGCAAGCTTTCAAAACCACCGCAGCTTTGGGTTCAATTACGTTTTGAAAACACAGGCTTTTACGGGATCGGGATTTCTCCACCATCAAAGGGCAATAGCACTCTTTTGATGCTGGATGGGGCCTTAAAGTTCAAACGGTGGCCTTCGGGCTCCCCTGGGAAATCAAACAAATAGGTAAAGCCTCGGCGGTTTTCGCTCAAAAACTCGGAAGACCAACCAACATTTTCGATTCTGGTTCCTTGGAGATCAAAGATGACCGCTTCCTGCATCGTAGCAATGGAATCCCAGTCGCTCTCTTTGTTTTCGTGGGATTTAATGGAAACAGCCAAAGAGATTTCTCGCACGCTACGGTTTTTTCGAATGGAGTCTACGGTTACCGACAGCATCCCATTGATCAAGCTCTTGCCCTCAGCGACTGACAGATCGGAAAAAGAAACGGTCGCTAATGGTCCCGGTACAACCGCTTCTAGTTCACCACTCCAATTGAGGACCGATCTAGCTCGCGGCGAGGGAATCCGGCATTCGATATCAATGACCACCTGTGAGCCACCCGAGGGTGAAATCAGGAGTGGAGCATCGTCTAGCAATTCCAAGAACTCACCGCTATCACATTCAAATTCGAGCTTACTGGTATCCAATGTTATCAAAGACGGATTCAATCTTGGTTCCCAAGAGATAAGAAGACTAATGGTTAGATTGCTTCGCCATGGAGAAACGAGGTCGCTATTTTTGTTAACGCGAATAGGCTCCAGCCGAAATGCACCGGAGTAAGTGGCTGAGTTGATCCTCAATGTTGATTGCGGAGTTGTCTCGATAAGTTCGAGACTGGAGCCATCGTAGCTCGCGAAGGATAGGCCTAACTGATCTAGGATTTCGTCGGTTGCTTCCCAGAAAGGTGTGTCTTCAAAATCAGCCGTGATCGATTGTTGAAGACGCTCTGAGTCGCCGAATGCAAGCTTGTTACCTGTCGATTCGGAAAGCCTCTCCAATGCTTCGCGTCCTGACATGTTCCCCTTTAAAGTGATTGTCTTTGCTTTAAACGCATCCTGGTTGTTTTGTGAGTCGAGTGTCGACCGAATGCGTTCGAGCCTCATCAGCAGCTCAGGTGACTGATCGTCAGAAACAGGTGGCAGGAACTCTAGACACAGGTCTCCTATGTCAACAAGTTGCTTTTCCGCTCTATCGCGATCACTTAGGCGATTCGAATCCAGTGCTTTAGCTAAGTCTTCAACTTTCTTAGCCACCGCCTGCCGTTCGGAATCATCTAGCTGACCAACCTGCTGGCCAACTGCGACAAAACAGTGCAACGAACTGTTCAAAAACACTCCGTACATTGCCAATAAAACAAAGGGGATAGAACTCATTGTTTTCGATTTCGGGATCTAAATGGAAACGTGGGCAACCGCGCGGACGCAGTGATGATTCCAAGTGGAATCGTTTGGCTGTTGATTCTACCCTAATCTTATCGCACCGTCCCGGTTGGGCCTTAAAACCAAATGCGAATGGCTATTCGCCAAGGTTGGCTCCACTGTGCCATGACTAAGCATGTGCCGTGACTAGGCAACGTAGGCCGCAACATGGCTTTGCGAAGTTACGGCAGTGGCTCACTCTAATTCAGCCGTAAACCTACAAATCCTAGTAGCCCCGGCGTGCTGTGCCGTAACTGCGTCGCGTTGCGACTTGTTACGGCCTACGACCAAACAGAAAACCTAAGGGCCCTTTGCGACGTGCCATGAAGCAGTAGAAAAACCTTGAAAGGGCAGAACTGGATTTATCTACTACCCTTCAATCGATCCCGTAAAGCGGCTAGTTACGTCGTGTTGGCAAAACACTCTTTTGCCATCTTCTGCCCTGGCTGAAAGGACAAACTATGCGCTACCGCATCCTCACGCATATTGTCCGGCGAACCTGCTCCTCGACTGCGGCCAAAGTACTTCTTGAAGTTCCATACCAAATCGCACCACATCCCATCCGCGATTCCCAGCTTGCTCAATATCGCTGTGGCAGAGCCAGTTGCAGAAGTCTCGCCATCTGCTTTGATCTTTCCCCGTTTGTCCGAGCGCCCTTGCTTGCCGGTAAACACCAGCAATTGAAAGTAATCGTCCAAGCTCATATTAAGAAACCCTTTGTCGCTTGCTCGGCAACCTGTCTTACTAGCCACGGGACCTTGCTGTTTAGGACCAATCGTCAGCGGTGCTAACCAAGCGTCTCGAAGGATCTTGAGCCCTTTGCGTTTTAGAGCCTTCTTCCGTCGGTCCGCTAATTCCTCTGGCGTACTATTCTTGCGGATCTCCGCTGCTTCTTTAATGCTAATCGCCTGCATAGCAGCAGCCGACGATTCGATGGTTTTCCCTTGAGACGCTTTCAAGCGATCGTAAGCAGACGTAAACAGAGAATCCTCTATCGATTCCGCCATGGCGGCTCGAATCGGATTCAAATCCACGTACATACAACACGCCAACAAACCAGCTTCATCGAGAAGCCTCTGAGCTTTGAAGCGTCCTTCCCAAAAAGCTCCTGTGCATTTTTCTTCTGAATTCGCACGCCGAGCAATCGGCTCCGAGAGAGCCCGCATAAACCAAGAGATATCCGAGAGCCGTGATCGAATCGCCTCTAGTTTTTCCGAATCATTGGCCAGAGAATCGACATCCGCTTGAGTGGGATTCCCAAGCTGTTCTTCAATCCGTTTCCCAGGAAAAATCTGCAGCCACCGCAAGGCGACTTCTTTATCCGACCACGTTTTCACCACATCGGGTCGATTCCGAATCACGACGTGCAAGTGATTAGAAAGGATCGCATAAGTCAGCACATCGATGGCAAAGACAGAGGCGAGTTTCTCAAGTCGTTGACGAATCCACTCCCGGCGATAGTTGTAATCTTTGCCCGTTTCGTCATCCAAACCCGCCAGGAACATCCGCCGCACGCAGCGTTGCACGACATGGCAAATAGAAACCTCATGAGGCAAAAACAGTTCCGATCTCAGCGGTCTAGGCATATAAAAATCTCCTTACCCGCATTCTACCCGCTTCGCCCCTCTCGTAAAGTGGGTGGCACTGTTTGTCCATGGCGGCTCGAATCGGATTCAAATCCACATACATACAACACGCCAACAAACCAGCTTCATCGAGAAGCCGCTGAGCTTTGAAGCGTCCTTCCCAAAACGCCCCTGTACATTTTTCTTCTGAGTTGGCACGCCGAGCAATCGGCTCCGAGACAGCCCTCATAAACCAAGAGATAGCCGAGAGCCGTGATCGAATCGCCTCTAGTTTTTCTGAATCATTAGCCAGGGAGTCAATATCCGCCTGAGTTGGATTCCCGAGTTGTTCTTCGATTCGTTTGCCTGGGAAAATCTGCAACCATCGCAATACTACTTCTTTATCCGACCAAGTTTTCACGACATCGGGACGATTGCGAATCACGACGTGCAGATGGTTCGAAAGTATCGCATAGGTCAGCACATCGATCGCAAAGACAGACGCGAGTTTCTCAAGTCGCTGACGAATCCATTCGCGGCGATAGGTGAAATCTTTGCCCGTTTCGTCATCCAAACCCGCCAGGAACATCCGCCGCACGCAGCGTTGCACGACATGGCAAATAGAAACCTCATGAGGCAAAAACAGTTCCGATCTCAGCGGTCTAGGCATATAAAATCTCCTCGCTCGAATTGTACCAGCTCCGCTCGTAAAGTGGGTGGCACTGTTTTCTGACAAAACTCGCTAGCCGATTGAACTTGATTTGGATCGATCAAAAGCCGGACCATGGCACTCACCTCCTATCAACGGAATGAACTAGAGTCCATTAAACAGTCTTCTGAAAAGCTAGCTTTTCAGAAAAGCGATATTTGCACCCGACTTTTGTCGGCTGTGTCTTCGAGCATCACACGCCAGAACATCTATCGAGGTTCCGCCGGACTTGAAGCGTTTCTACTTCGGTCACGTTCACTATCCGGCGGTTTCGGATGTTACTCGAACTCACCGCGTTTCGTAGTAACGTGTAACGGCGCCCGTTTTCTCGTCAACAACGAACGCAAAATCCCTGCCATTCTCTACAAAGATCGCCGTAAGTTCACCGTTGATGTAATATGCATCCGAGAAGCCAATACCGAATTGAAACCTACTTGGAAGCTCTACATCCGCTCTAACTTTACCATTTCGATCGATGATTTTTGCGTTACGCGCGCCATGCTTCTCAAGTGAAAAAATGACTATCGCACCAGAGCCATCCGTAAGCTCAGTAACAACTATGTCCTGCTCCCCTACAATCTTTTTCATCACCACATCGATTGGATCCGGTTGAATGCGGCGTACCAAGCTTGTTTTCATTTGATCACTCGAATTCGTTTCCACAACTGATCTCCTATTATTGCAACGGAATCGGGGGACCGACTGGGATAAGTTTTGCTCGATCTGCGTAATTCAGAATCTGGATCTGACTTCCGCCGCCGGGATAGGTAACACCACCATGCGTCTGAGGACCGACTGTACCGTATTGAACTTGGGTTCCTGCTGGCACTTCGAATCTCTGAACATGGCCAATCGAAGGCTTAAATCCAGGCGTAATCGCGAGTTGGTTACGCGCATAACTCATGTCCGCGATAACATCAACCGTGCCCCACGCGCCTGGCCTTGTTTGGCCGGGGGCCATAACCATCTCAATCGTTAATCCTTTTGGCGCGGGAACAGAATAGACTGGAGCTCCAGGCATCCAAGGATTCGAATGTGTTGGTGCGCTGAGATAACCACCAACCTTCGGTGCACTACTTGGGGCATTCATCCTGAGCCACGCGCTCAATATCGCATTATGGTTCTTTGCATTGTATGCGGAACCAGCATATCCGTTTGCACGCGACCAATTTCCGAGAACCTGAGAAAAGTTCTTGGCATAGTAAGCAGAACCAGATAATGCGTTGGTTGTCGAAGTTACAGGCGACTTTCCTAAGCCCTTTGTTGGGAGAAACATTGTCGCTAGTTGAACACCGAAAACACCCCATTCCGAGTAGTATTGAACTCCTGCCAGCTCGCCAGGACCACCTGGGAAGCGAAAAGAATTTGGAGGGCCGACCCTTCCGAGTCCACACCTGCCATGACAGACAATTGTGGGTATGGGCATATTCCGGCTTGTAAAGTAAGCATCGTTCAGGTGAATCGATGTGCCGTGCATTGATGTCGATTCCGTTACTTCCGGTTCCGCATAACGTCGCGCATTATTCCTCGCTTGCATTTCTCGCAGCAGGGCAAGCCACTCTTCTTCAGTTATCAAGCCACTTGGGTCCGTCGATATCGTCGGACGGTTTCCTACATACCGATAGAGATTCTCATCGCCAGCGGCGAAGCCGATGGGGTCTTGGCTGATGAAACGGCCTTGCTTGGGGTCGTACCAGCGGTTCCAGTTGTTCTGCAAACCAGTCACTTCGTCAAAGTACTTGCCCGTGTATCCAAACACTATGTCCGTCGGCAAGGCCGCGCCTCGGCGATCACCAAACGGATCGTATTTGCGATGACGATCCACCGAGGCTACGCCCGTGGCCGGATTGTAGTCGACTATGTCCTTGATCGTGCCTTGATGATCCGACAGCGCCCACTTGGTATTCGGTGTCGTCATCCCTGCCAAAAACTGCTCATCAGCCAACAACTCGTCGACCGAGTCCGACCATAAGTAACGATGCGATAGCGAAAGACGATTGTCGTTACTCTCCCACTGCAACAGCGGATTGATCCCCTCATCGTAAGCATAATACGTACTGTCAAACGTGTTCGATTGCGTCCGTTTGACCATGCGAT
>Ga0315899_10002347_pt1 | contig 20988 bp, 17 predicted proteins | sample LakEriMetagenome_2_FD_203518 | JGI IMG/M metagenome (GOLD analysis project Ga0315899, IMG submission 203518) | Freshwater fungal communities from buoy surface, Lake Erie, Ohio, United States - Buoy 4 MA112 | ecosystem: Environmental > Aquatic > Freshwater > Lake | place: USA: Lake Erie, Ohio... | reverse complement strand
GCGAGCCGCATGCCCTCCTGCTTTCTGGCCGCTGTCCGTTTGTCTGGACTGCGGCCGTCCGAAACGATTTCCACACGCAAAGCCGCAACGCGACCTGCTTTTGGCCGGAGAGCCACCCTCAATTGCTCGGCCCGTGCGATTGTTCGTCCAAGTTCCACGGCTCCGCCTTTTCCAATCGCGACCTCTCCTCCTTGGAGCGGCTTACCATCCTTGTAAATCGCTGCACTCACGGGCGGTTGCGCCCAACCCGTAGGCTCCCTTTGAAGAAAGTCGCGGGACTCGGCAATCCATTGCTCGAACGTCTTGCTCATCCCAGCTTCCTTGGCCAGCTTTCCCCGTGATGCCGCAAGATGCGATGTCAACTCGTGCTCGGCTTGGTTCTTGCGCGTCATCAGATACGGACTGTCCACCTCGATCTCGGGCGGGAAGGGATGATTCACACTGAGGCCCAGCAGTTCCGGGTCCGTAGTGTAACCGTAATAATAGGACCCCCACTGCTTCACATCGGCGAAGAAGGACTGCAGTTCGTAGAAGTCGCGCGTTTTGATGGGATCAAACTTGTGATCGTGGCACTCCGCGCAGCCAAAGGTGCTGCCGAACCAGGCTGCCCCTACTGCCCGCACCCGCTCCGCTCCATATTTGGCGAGATACTCCTTCGGCTGCGCCCCGCCCTCCCGCGTCATCATGGTGAGCCGGTTGTAGCCTGTGGCCACCAGTTGCTCGGTCGTAGGGTTGGGAAGCAGATCTCCCGCAAGCTGTTCGATCGTGAACTGATCGAAGGGCTTGTTTGTGTTGAACGAGTCAATGACGTAATCGCGATAGGGGAATATCCGCTGGTTCTGGTCGCCGTGGTATCCCACCGTGTCGGCGAAACGCGCAATATCGAGCCACCACACCGCCATGCGTTCCCCAAAGTGCGGCGAATTTAAAAGGCGATCCACTTGCCGCTCGTAGGCATCCTTTCCCATGTCCGCCGTGAATGCCGTCACCTCCTCCGGAGTCGGTGGCAATCCAATGAGATCGAGAGAAAGGCGACGCAGCAGTTTTGCTCTCGGAGCCTCCAACGACGGCGTGATACTCTGTGATGCCAGCTTTTCACGAATAAAGGCATCGACAGGATTCAGATTCCCGTTCTGCGGCACTACCGGTTTTGCCAATGGCACATAGGCCCAATGTGGTTCATACACCGCACCCTGAGCGACCCAACGCCTCAGAGTCTCTTTCTGCGCCGCTGTCAGTTCTTTGTGCGCTTCGATGGGAGGCATCACATCATCTGCATTCGATGAAAAAACACGCTCGATGATCGCGCTCGCGGTTGGATCTCTAGGCACGATCGGAGTGATCCCATTCTCTGTCTCCTGGATCGCCTCCTCACGCAAATCGAGCCGCAAACCGGCCATCCGCGATTTTTGATCGAAGCCATGACAATGAAAACAGGTGTCCGAAAGAATGGGCCGAACATCGCGATTGAAGGAAATGCGAGTCGGCTCATCCGCGCGATTGGGTAGCTGTAAACCTGATACGGCAACCAGTGCGATGATTATAAAGCGGACTTTCATTACTATTCAATTCGCATGAGGGTCAGCAAAGTAGCCGGCACACTTTGGGACGACCTGAAAAGACCATCCTACGTGGCCTTGCCCGATTCAATGTCCAACGCCTTGATCCACGGGCCGATGTAGTGGCCATTGTCATGGTAGGTACGTCCACTATACATGTGTTGGTCGATGACGCACGGTTCGTTGACGTAGATCCCACCGCAAACTTCGAGATCGAACTTGCACTTGGCAACGGTTGCCATACGAAGACCTTTGACGATTCCAGCGCGGGCTGGAATCTCGACACCGTGGCACACACTGGCGCACGGTTTCTTATTCTCCCAAAACCATCGTGTGATCCGCAACAAGTCTTGGTCTTCGCGAATGTACTCCGGTGCCCGACCGCCGCTGAAGAAAATGCCGACGTATTCTTCGGGTTTAATATCTTTAAACGCGATGTCAGCTTGGATGGAATACCCCTCCCATTCCTTGGTAATCGTCCAGCCTGGTTTCACTTCGTGAAGAACCATTTGATACAGTCGCTTCTCGGGTGCAGCGATGACTGGTTGGTAGCCACCTTCGATCAAACGATAGTAAGGATAAAGCGTATCGACGGTTTCCGTGGCATCTCCAACAATGAGGAGAACTTTAGGCTTTGACAACTTATATTCCTCTGTCTTTGCTTGGTTAGTATTTGAAGTTGAGGCGTTTAGGGCATCGGCAGCCAAGACCGTGATCGATCCAGTTGCGGTGCTTGCGAGAAATTTTCGGCGGTCCATACGGGGGAAGTTTGAAGTTTTGAGGTTTGAAAAGCTAGATCTTCGTCAGAAGATTCTCGATATGAGCGCGAGCAAGGTTTACTTCGTTGGTTACTTCTGAGATCGTTTCGAGAATAGGAATCCCACGAGGAAATGGGTGCATGAAAATTTCAGTCCAGCCTTGGAAGTTATTCTCCTTGAGAATTTTCAGCATCGGTGCAAAGTCTAATCTGCCACGGCCGGGCATTTGAAGGAGTTCTTCTGCTTTGGGCATCGCATTCATACAGCCGTTGCCATGCTGCCACGCATAGAAGACGTCAACACGCGGCATTATGTCGCGCAGCAGTTGTGCCAGCAACGTTTCATCTTGAGGTAGATGATAGGGTGCAAAAGAAATTCCAAGATGTTTCGATGGACTCAGTTCAGCCAGGTAACGAAGCGAGTCTGGCGAATCGATCAAGTTCTTGGCGTGGTTCTCAATAGCAATCGTGACGCCAGTCTCTTCGGCAACTGCCAAATGCGGCTTCATTTGCTCGACGAAATCGCCGACGGACTTTTTGAGTTCCGCCCCTTTCAGATTGATTGGTCCCTTGGCTCCCGTCACGATAGTCTTACAGCCAAGTCTTTGAGCCAATCGCATCTCATTTTGAAGACCAAATGGGCCAAGAGGATATTGCGTGATGCAGCCGAGCGTTACCTGATGCTTATTCAAGAGCTCGACGAATTTGGCTTCCCCCATTTCGTCGAGTTGTTCACGCTGGTTGCCGTGCTTCATTGGCCACAGATCGATCGACGACGCGCCGGTCTTCGAAACCTCAGGCAAGATATCTGTGAGAGTCGCGTATCCATAAAGACTGGATGCCAAAAGGTATTTGAGCTTGAACTCAGGTTTCGAGGCGGCAACGGCTGGATCTGATAAACCACTATATGCCCCCACGGCAAGAAGCGTTGAAGCTTGCAGGAATCGCCGACGATCTTGAACGGGAATGATGTTTGTCATGGGAATATTGTATGTGGGAGGAATAGAAGCAGACACACTCATAGTGCCGTCCGACGTTTAGATAACGCACTCGGTTAGGACGCACAGAATGTGACTGCTACATCGGCTAGATTGTTTCGTATCCTTTGCGTTGCTCTCGTTTGAGCATGGCGTCGGCTTCCGTGTCGTTGATAAAGAACTCGGTTTCGGGGTTCCATTGAAGCTTTCGACCAAGTCGCATCGAAATGTTGGCGAGATGGCAGGTCGACACGCTCCTGTGTTGGCTATCGATGTCGGAAATGGGCTTTCGTTTCGACTGAACACAATCGAAAAAATTCCCCATGTGATTGATGATCGCATCGAGTTTGCCCGCTCGAGCCGGTCGATCCAGGTTATCAAAATCGTAGATATTCCAACCTTCGCGTTTGAACGGCTGTGTGGCCAGATTTTCTACCGGGGCACCCACGATCTTGCCGCGATTGACAAAGATACGTCCGGCATCGCCGGTGAATAAGATCCCGTTGTCGCCCGCGTCCTTCACCGTCATCGTGACATCGTTTGCGTAACGATAGGTGACTTCAAAATCGATCGGAACGTTGTACCCGTTTTCAATCTTAGGGAACTTAGCCGTTCCATCGATTTCAACCGGAAACGAATTGATCGCCCATTGAGCGATGTCAACGTGATGGGCACCCCAGTCGGTCATCTGTCCTCCCGAATACTCATACCACCAACGAAAGGTGTAGTGCGACCGTTCTTCAATGTAGGGAACGCTTGGCGTTTGGCCTTGCCAAAGGTCCCAATTCAAATGAGCCGGTGGAATGCGAGGGACCAAAGAACCGCTCGTTCCATTCTTGCCGAGCACTATTTCAACTTTCTGAAGCTTGCCAAGCCTACCCGCGCGAACCATCTCGACGGCTAGCCGAAAACGCTCGTCGCTGCGTTGCCATGAACCAACTTGGACGACGCGTCCTGTTTCTTTGACAACACGCGAAAGCTGCTTTCCTTCATCAATGGTCAGCGTCAGCGGCTTCTCGCAATAAACATCCTTCCCGGCTCGGCAGGCATCGATCACCATCTTCGTATGCCAGTGATCCGGAGTCCCGATCGTGACGACATCAATGTCCTTGCGAGCTAGCAGATCGCGATAATCCTCGAAGCTCTGAGCTGTACTTCCAAATGCTGCTTTGGCTTGATCGCGAACGTGGCGATCAACATCGCATACCGCCACAATGTCCCCATACATCTGAGCCTTGTGAGCAATGACGCTGCCTTGATACCGCAGTCCGATCGCCCCGACCCGTGGCCGATTCATCGCCGAAGGTGAAGGGGCCGACTGAGCCGACGCGACATGCGCGCCGAAGTTCAGACCCAAACCCGCGAGCGCCGATGCCACCAACGCCTCGCGGCGATTGATCCGCACGGCCGATTCCCGTTGTGGTGCTGTCATGAGTTGGTTCCTCTAGAATCCCGCGAGCGAAAGTCGCTGACCGTTGCGGAGTCTCGAATGACGTCCGCTACTGCGACATCGACCGATATTACAGAGCCGTCGCGCCAACAGCTTTACGTTTCTGCGTAAAAACATTGCGATATATTGTCACGGTTACGAACTGCGTTTTCGATAGCTCCCCGGCGGTTGGCCAAACATCGAGCGGAAGCTGTGCGAGAAATAATCCACGCTGGCAAAACCCGTTCGCGTGGCGATCCCCTGCTGCCGCTCCCATTGCTCCGGCTTTTCGGAACCGAAGGAATGCTCGAGCAACCGGCACTCATACCCGCGGTCCGCGATCGCTCGAACAAAGCTGTCGCGACGCTCTTCGAAGAACGTTTCGGTCGTCAGCTCGTAGACTCCGAAACTACGAAACCCCAGTTCGGCCAGATAATCCGCGCACCGCTGACCGACCGCGACATTGTCCATCCCCACCCAGGGAAATGCGTGATGAGACCGCGTCGCCCGCAGCTCGACCGCCGGCACTCCCGCAGCCACAACCGCATCTTGAATCGCCTGGCTTCCCAACCGCGTGGTAGGATGAGTTTGATTGAAGAGCAATGTGGGACTTTGTCCAGTCGCTTTTCGTTCAATCGCGTTGCTTCTATCGAGCTATCTGGCTTCAAGGGGTGTTAGCTGGAAAATGCTCTTCTAGATCAGGCAAGAGATGAAGATTTTTTCTGTATAGTTACCTATCGATCCTGTTTTGGAAACAAGTGGACCAAGTCATATCGGAACGGTATGTGTGATCACTTTCGAAAGTTGACTAACTGCGATGATTGCAGAGCTGTAACTGGTCCCTGACGTGTTACGGGCCGAATTGTTGTCGTATGGCTCATCCGAAAAAAGTTGCAACATGACAACGGCCACCATTTTTTGAAGTGGCGAAGAAATCAAAGGTGTCAGGAACGTGCCAGGAACCGAAACGGGTGAATGCTGTGAATTTCCTAGATTAAGAGACTGAGATTCCGATTTGGCACTTCGATTATTAAAAAGCACCACGCAGACTTCGTTCATCTAAGAGAACAGAAGTGAGCATGAATGGCTGTTGGAAGCAGGCGTAGAGATGCTCGGAATAGTCTTAGCTATTACATCTCAAGGGATTAGCGTATTCCCTGCGTTTTCACCATAGAGTTTTTAAGCGTTATCTATCCGCCAACATCCATCATCCTTCGCATTGCAAGCCGTTGCACTGGGGTTGTATTCGATGTTTTGCTCGTCGCTTTGCTCGCGTCGAGTTGATTTGCAAGCTGGTTTTCGAGCTAAGGCCGTATCTTCCAATGGCAGCGTCTGGTGTGATGTTGATGTTCGAAGATTGTCTGGGATCATGTTGTTGCCATGCATGGAGTTGTCACCAATCGGGGATGGGGAGAGGAAATACTCGTCGGCCTCTTCCTTCCCGAGTAATAGCGGCGTAATCGGCAATCGCGTCGAAACCGAAGACAGAGAGCTTGAATCCATTTTGTCCCTCTGCTTTTCCGTGGCACCCGGAAGCGTTGCAACCAAACTTGGTGAGGATCGGAACGATGTCGTTTTCAAAGTTGAGCGGACGTTGAATGTCTGCACTATTCGTTGAATCGGTTTTCGGGATTGGCTCCGATGTCAGCCCCTGTTTGATCGATAGGCATAGAGAGAAGGCCAATAGGAGACAGCAAGTCCGAGACGTCCACTAGCATTGCAGAAGTTGTTGCATTGCGGAACTCGCTGGTACCAGCGATCAAAGTGCGAAGGGAAATGGACGCTTGGAGAGGGTGGTTGGTGGGAAATTATAAGATTAAGAGTTGGGAAGCGGTATTGCAACCAGGAAACGAAGAATCACTAATTAATGTGGCAAAAACGCAGGTATAAATGCTTGGCGTTTCGCGCCGATTATGCTGTATCTGCCTGAAGTAATGCAGGGGAAAGCGCAGATTCATGAGAGGTTACTGCGGCCGCTGACTAAGGAGATTGACTGGCGGGTGCAGCGGAGGATGTGGGCGAGGATTCGGAAGTGCAAGTAGATTTTCGATCCAACTAGTGCAATTGCGTTGAAAACGGCCAGCATGACGAGTTCTCGTACATAAAGTCCGGGAAGTCTTGAGACGCCGCAGCGGTGCGAGTGCAAGCTGCACAGAGCCTATTGTCGACGACTTCACGATCGCTTTCCGAGATTGCCATCAGCGTCGGTTACGCAGACCAAAGCCATCTCACTCGCCGCTTTCGCGAAGTCACCGGCATGACGCCAGCCGCGTGGCGCAAACGGTTTGTCAATACAAAATAACAGCCACACAAAGCGTGCCGTCCGAGCCTTTTACATCCGGTCTGCCTATATCGCGAGGACAAACTGGAGATTCCTAGAAGTCTTGCCGAGTCTCGCCTCGGCTAAGATTCTATTTTTCTCGACTGGCCTCCCTAACTCATTTCGATTTCTCGCCAAGATGATTGCGATTATTAAGCAGCACGGGAGGTTGCGGGTTCTCCCAACCGCCGGGCGCCCCAAGGACGACCACCGGCTTTCCTGTATTGTCGTCGACTTGAAGCCCGTGTCCAACGCGGATGCCATAGGACTCACGTCCATCGTAGGATAGGAACCAAAGGCTTCCCAAGTTATGATCACCGGTGTGATCGAAGCGAATCTTGACACCATGGTTCAACTCTTACCAGTCGCCGGTGATCGGAATCTTCGTCTTGTGCTTGGCAAAAAGTGGTCCTACACCCCAAGCGAATTAGTCCGGATTACCATCCTTTCCTTCACCATCAACTACAATCGTATAGACCGTATTTTTGAGCCCCAAATCATATTCGCCACCGACAGATAAATCATCCAGTTTCTTCGGCACGCCATGATCGGTAGTGATCTCGGCTGTCGGTTCCAAAATCGTCTCGCCGTCTGCCAACTTAAGCGTTGCGCCTGATTGTAATTCGATTTCAATCGACTTGTCGACGTATAACAACGAACGATGTCGTGCCAACTTATGTTGATGTAACCCCGGCAAAAAGACGAGACGATCACCGGGTGTTGCTCGGTCGAGCACTTCTTGCGGAATATCTCCCGGCTGTATTCGATGCTCGTTTGCAGTTCGGAGATCGTCTGCGACAGTCGCTTCTACGAAGACGATCCATGCGAAAAGCAAACGCACAATTGGGTATCTTCGAACCATAATAAGATTTTTTCCGTTCAAGTCCTAAGCTGCAGCTCACCGATTCGGCTTCTTCAACGCGGATACTTCGAAGTCCTTGGTCGAATTCTGCTGAGGTAAATCGATGGCTTCGGTATAGTCGGGAAATAGTGGTATGCCTTCCGGTGACATCTCGGCTGGTTTGCCATCTAGGCCAATGATTTGAACAATATACGGACCCCCCAGGACGCCGCTCCCATCCGAACTGGACGTATCGTATCTCCCCTGCTTTATTGATGCTAAGCCGGATGGACCTTTGCCTCCTTTGCTCTGATTGGGCGTGAACATGACGGTGCCAGCAGGAACTGGTTGACCCTTAAATGTCACCGTTCCTGCGACCTCGTAAAGTTTCGGTCCACTTTCCCCACATCCAAGCATGATTGGTGCGGCAATCAACAGCCAACAACAAAATGACCGGCCTGCGTTCTTCATCGCGTCATGTACCTCGAATCATTGTGCCAACGATTTTCTACGTAACGATTAGTCTCCGAAAAGCATGAGCCCAATCATTGCGGATCTATGGTTGCGACCTCGCCCCCATCACGACTGGATGTCGCGAGATAGATTGCTTGCTCAATCGACTGTGAGACAAAGTGCACGGAGCCATCCATCCTCGCGAACTGGGATCCGCCCGTATGCAAGCTGCCAAAAGACGTATTGTTGAACGTAGAGATGATCCTGGAGTTGATGGGATAGAACACGTTCTTGCTTCCAGGGAAGGCGCGATTTTCTTCATTGATCGCGAACGTTCCATTGGCTCCAAAACCCCACGCTCGCCAAGTAGTATTGCGCCTAGCTGGTGTGCTCCAAGAAGTTTCGCCAATCGCAATGGTATTGGATGTACCATCCGTAAAGCTGCCGAACTTGGCGGCCCTTGGAAACGTGAATGCACCTTGTTGCGCATAACCGCCATAAGAGCCGGAGACGGCTAGAACCGAGTAAGGTTGCGTGGTGGCGGGATTGGTGCCGCGAGGCCCCATGACTCCGTGGTAGTGAGTTGTAAACGTCACATTGCCATTAGGAAAAGCATTTGGTCGAAATTGCCATCCATCAAGTTCATCGGCGCAACTGGGACAAAGAAACGCCGGTATTCGATTGACGGACAGTTCATTCTTTCCCGGACCAGTGAATGTGGTCCCTCCATAGAACCCGCCCTGCGCGAAATTGAATTGCGAATACAGTGGGGCTTGTTCAATGTATGGCAAAATGAAGACGTGCCACCCAAGCTGATTGGTTGTAATTCCCGGCGGAGGGAGTGTTCTGTGGGCATCGTTGTAATTATGTAGCGCCAAGCCAAGCTGTTTTAAGTTATTCGAGCATTGCATGCGTCGAGCGGCTTCTCGCGCTGCTTGAACCGCTGGTAGCAGCAATCCAACCAAAATTCCGATGATGGCGATAACAACTAGTAGTTCTACGAGCGTGAATCCGATTCGATGTCTGGGCTTCAAAAATGAGCGAACATTCATGGCATTGTACCTTTCCGTGCTAGGGATTTTTCATCAACGCAAACTGGGACCATTGACACTGATCGCATTCATCATACCATATAACAAACGTGTGTCTACAGGACAACTATCGATTTGCGTGCAGTCCGCCCGTAAAAATGGTCTGTGGATCGAATCGCCTCGTAGTTGACTGAACATCAAATTCAATTGGAGATAGTAGCTGTGACCTTTGCGACTTGTTTGAAAACGATCTCGACGTTTCTCGGCACCATGGCGAGCCTTGGTTCCCTTACGATTTCACCGATGGCCATCGCGCAAGAAGCATCGCAAGTTCCCCAAGTCCCGAGCTGTACGAAAATGGATCGAGAGATCAAGATCCTAAAGAACTGCAATCTGAAACCATCACTTTTTGCGGATCTCGGACCAACGTGCAAAGTCCCAGACGCGATGACGGTTGACTCGAACAACAATGTCCTCGTTTCGATACCAAACTTCATCGGCTATGCCGAGCTTGGAAGTCGAATTCTTTCGATTGATACAAATCGCAAGATTACAAATTGGTTTGTCGATCTCCCCGTTAGTTCCAAGACTGGCGAAGTGCATCCGATGGGGATGGAGTTCGGACCGGACGGAAATCTATATGTTGCCGACAACCAGTACTTTACATCCAAGGACTATGCTTCGAGGCTCCTGCGGATCGTAATGAATGACGGCAAACCGGTACGATGCGAAGTTGTCGTCGAAGGATTTAAGCTTGCCAACGCCGTGCGATGGAAGGGTGAATCGGTCTATGTGAGCGACACGTTTTTCGATTTGGAAGAGCAACCGCGTCAAAGTGGTGTGTACCGCATTAGTTTGGAAGAGATGAAGAATGGTTTGGTGAACATGAAGCCAAGTGCAGTGGATTCCCACTTGATTGCCAGGTACACGACGAAAGATGGTACAGGCGAAATCGCAGGAGCTGACGGGTTGTGCTTCGATCGAGACGGTAATCTTTATTGCGGAAACTTTGGGGATGGCGTTGTCTCTCGCACGAGCTTTGATGCGACCGGTAAACCGGTCAGTCAGACTGTGGTGATCGACCATCCGTCATTTACTTGCTGCGATGGCATTGTCTGCGATCCCAAAACGAACAAGATTTATCTGACCAATAGCAAACGGAACTCCGTTCACGTGTATAGCGTCGATGATCATTCGCTGCAGGTCCTCTGGGAGAACGACGACGATTCCGGTGCAACAGGATTGCTGGACCAACCCTGCGAGCCAATGATTCGAGGTGACGAGCTGATCATTGTGAACTTTGACATGCCCTTCCCTGGCCTGAAAAACACAGTGAATGACGACCACCATACGATATCGGTATTCAAAATCCGTTAACATGGCTTGCTCGCGAATTGCGTTGTGCATTCATTGATTTTGTTTCGATTTTGGCGCGTTAGGATCACGCATGTCTATCGAATTCATTCCGAATATTGTTGATGGTAAAGCGGTACATGTCGCCAACAGGGAAAGATCACCTGTTTTCAATCCTTCTCAAGGCAAGCTTATCGCGGAAACGCCGCTGTGCGGGCTAGGCGAACTGGAAACGGCTGTTCAATCGGCTGAGTGCGCGTACCGAGAATGGTCGAATGTACCCGTCACAAGCCGAGCTAAAGTTCTATTTCGTTATTGGGAGCTACTTCAAAAGCATTCGGAAGAACTCAGCCAATTAATTACGGTGGAGAATGGCAAGACGCTCGAAGAAGCCCGTGGCGATGTGTTGCGTGGGATAGAGGTCGTCGAGTTTGCAACTGGGATGCCGCATCTGCTGAAAGGAGAAAACGTCCCTCAAGTCGCCCGACAGATCGATGGCCAAACGTCTCGTGAACCGCTGGGAGTTGTCGCGGGAATCACTCCCTTCAATTTTCCGGTGATGGTGCCCTTGTGGATGTTTCCGCTCGCGATCGCTGCGGGAAACACATTCATTCTGAAGCCGAGCGAGAAGGTCCCGCATTGCGCGAATCGACTGGCAGAGTTGTTCCTTGAAGCTGGATTGCCACCTGGAGTTTTGAACATTGTTCATGGTGGACAAGAAATCGTGAACGGAATATGTGCCCACCCAAACATTCGGGCCATCAGCTTTGTTGGCTCGACGCGAGTTGCGCGGCATGTCTACCAGCTTGGCACTTCTCATGGAAAACGAGTTCAAGCAGCCGGAGGCGCGAAGAACGTCTTGATCGTGATGCCGGACGCTGATATCGATTCTACGAGCCGTGCGATCATCGGATCGGCGTTTGGTTGTGCGGGCCAGCGATGCATGGCTGGCAGTATCATGATGGAAGTTGGTGGCCCGATCGTTCAAGAACGCCTAGTCGAAGACATGAATGCACTTCAACTGGATGACACAAGCCAGAATCCCAAGGCCGGAATGGGACCGGTGATCGACCTGGCCTCGCAAAAGCGATTGCTGCAAACACTTGATTCGTTGGATTCAAGCGTGCGAATGGTTCGCGACGGTCGAAAACAACTACCCAAAGAGGGCTTCTTTGTCGGTCCGACGTTGGTTGACAACGTGACGCCTGACAGTCGACTCTTCCAAACAGAATTGTTCGGCCCCGCTCTATCCAGTATGTATCCTAGATCGTTGGAAGAAGCGATCGAATGGCAAAAGCGCCTCCCCTACGGGAACGGCGGAACGATTTTTACACAAAGCGGCTCAGCGGCTCGAGAATTTATCCGGCAATCCAAGTGCGGTATGGTCGGCATCAATGTCGGAGTGCCAGCCCCGATGGCTATCTTTGCATTCTCGGGTTGGGATGACTCTTTCTTCGGCGACTTGCATGTTCAAGGTACGGAAGGCGTTCTGTTTTATACTCGCCAAAAAGTGGTCCTGGCCAGGTGGGACAGTGACTACATAAGGAGTAAAGGATGGTAGTCACTCAGTTCAACTCGCCGCTGACTCTCATCGTTGGCGGCGGCGCAAGGAAAAGACTCGCAGAGCAGATTTTGAAGCGAGGGAAGAATCGCGTGCTGCTGGTGACGGATGCGCACATGGTGTCCAGCGGCAAGGTTCAGGAACTCGAAAACCAGTTGTACGCGGCAGGCATCCACGTATCGATTTTCTCCAATGTCCAGCCCGATCCAACCGTCGATAACGTTGAGCAGGGACTGGCGGCGTATCGCAACTCGCAATCCGAGATGATCGTCGGCTTCGGTGGTGGAAGTCCAATGGATGCGGCCAAAGCCATCTCCATACTTACTTCCAATCCGTTGCCACTCTCCCAGTACATGGGGTATCACAAGGTTGCCAATGCCGGCTGTCCGCTGATCTTGGTGCCGACAACCGCCGGAACCGGCAGCGAAGCTACCAAGGTCTCGGTCATCACCGATACGGTTCGCAACATCAAGATGATGATGCTTGACGAGCATTTGCAAGCGGATGTGGCCATTGTGGACTACGAGCTGAGTGTTTCGATGCCCAAAACGCTTACGGCCCATGTTGGAATTGACACGTTCAGTCACGGCTTGGAAGCCTTTGTTTCTCGAAAAGCCAGTCCGTTGACCGATCCGATAGCGCTCGCCTGTCTGCAGCTTTGTAGGAAGCATCTTGTGGATGCTTATGCGAACGGAAACGACATCGTAGCTCGTGAGGGAATGATGATTGCAGCCCTTCACGGAGGAATGGCATTCTCGAACAGCAGCGTTTGCCTGATTCATGGAATGAGTCGACCCTTGGGAGCCCACTTTCATCTGACGCATGGATTGTCCAATGCAGTGCTGCTACCCGAGGTGACAAAATTTTCACTCGCCGCAGCAGAAGCTCGCTATGCAGAAGTCGCGAGAAGGCTTCAGATTGCCTCAAGTCAGGAGACCGATTGCGTTGCCGCAAATGCCTTGGTGCCTTGGCTAGAAAACCTCAACAGGACATGTGGGATCCCTCGTATGCGCGTCCTTATTTCGGATCAAAAAGCGTACGAAAATAAGTTCCACTCAATGGCCCAAGCGGCGATCGAATCGGGCAGCCCAGCCAATAATCCTCGTGTTCCATCCAGTGAACAAATTATCGACATTTACCGTGCCATTTGGTAATCGTCGTCAGTAGAGTCCCCAATCAAGAGTTTTTGCAGGAGTCTCCCGTTTGTTTGATCGAAAAAAATCTCGGCTCAATCGCTTGTTTAACCCGTCCGGAAAGTGCCTTGACGTTGCGATCGATCATGGCGTATTCAACGAGCGTTCTTTTCTCAATGGCCTCGAGGACATGGAGCAGATCGTCAAGATGCTTGTGGAAGCTGGGCCCGACGTGATACAGATGAATTATGGCCAAGCTGACTTGCTGCAATGTCTACCTGGAAAAACCAAGCCTGCCTTGTTGATGCGAGTCGATGTTGGAAATCCTTACAACCCGATGACGCATCGGACCATGTACAACGTCTTAACGAACCCAGAAGAACCAATTCTGATGGCATTGCGAATGGATGCGGCGGCCGTCGTTTGCAACCTGTTACTGCTACCTGATGAACCGGACCTCCACCGAATGACAGTACAGAATGCGGCTCGACTTCGCAACGAGTGCGAAAAATATGCGATGCCATTGATGATCGAGCCGTTGGTGATGAAACGCGATCAAGGCTACTCGGTGGATGGCAACAAGAATCTTATTGTTCCGCTCGTTCGTCAAGCTCGAGAATTGGGAGCCGATATCATCAAGGCTGACCCGACCGACCATGCGGATGATTATTACGAAGTCGTTCAGGCGGCTCGATGCCCCGTCCTGGTACGTGGCGGAGGCAAAGCCGACTTGCAGGAAGTTTTCCAACGCAGCTACGCTTTTCTACAACAAGGTGCGAGCGGGCTCGTTTACGGCCGCAATGTCTACCAGCATCCCAATCCCAATAAACTGGTTAAGGCGCTGATGGCCATGATCCATGAACAAGCGAGCGTCGAGGCTGCACTGCAGATCTATAACCAATGAGCGTTCCTGGATCATTGAGAACATATTACCTTGGGATCGATAGCGGTGGTACGGTATCGAAAGTTGCGCTATTCGATCCTCAGGGCCGCGAGATTGCGGTAACAAGTCGCCCGGTCAACAATCTGCGATTGCGTCCCGATTGGTCCGAACGCGATATGAATCAGATGTGGTACGACACTGCGTCGGCCATTCGAGAAGTTATTGATAGAAGCGGCATCTCTTCGACAGAGATCGCTGCCGTCGGTTGCACGGGACATGGCAACGGGTTGTACTTGATCGATGCAGATGGCTTGCCGGTACGCAATGCGATCAATTCGGACGATTGTAGAGCGAGAGCTATAGTAGTTGAATGGAAAGAACAAGGAGTTCATGAGGTCGTACTCGCAAAGACCATGCAGAGTATCTGGCCAGCTCAACCTAACGCGTTGCTTCGATGGCTGCGAGAGAATGAACCTGAATCGTTTAGACGTGCTCGCTGGATGTTGATGGCCAAAGACTACATTCGATTCAAGTTGACGGGAACGATCTGCGGCGAAATATCCGACATGTCAGCGCTGAGTTTGATCGACAATAGAACCGGAGAGTGGGACCCTGAACTCTTTCGTGTTTGGGGTATCGAGAATGCACTCGAGAAAATGCCGAGAATCGTTAAGTCAACAGATGTTGCGGGATTGGTCTCGAAGGAAGCAGCGCAAGCATGTGGCTTGGCTGTTGGGACGCCGGTTTGTGGAGGCGCGTTTGATATCGATGCTTGTGGATTGGCTTCAGGCATGCTGGACGAATCTCATTATTGCATCGTTTCCGGAACCTGGGGCAATCATTTATTCATCGCTCCTCAACCTGTGATTCACTCGGATATCTTCATGTGCAGCCGATACGCTGTAGATGGTTGGTATCTCCACCTGGACGGAAACCCTAGCGCGGCCGGCAATCTAGAATGGTATCTTCAAAACTATTGCCACTATGAGTTGAGCGACGGCAAATCAATCGCAGCAACTTACCTGAAATGCGACGAGTTGTACCAGGAAAGCGAGCCAGAGAACTGCCTACTGTTCATGCCATTTGTCAACGGCAGCCATCTTTGTCCCAATGCCAGCGGCGCGCTTTTGGGGATCGAGTCTCGACATCAGCGCGGTGATGTATTGCGGGCTGTTTATGAATCGGTGGCCTTTAGTCATCGACATCAGCTTGAACGCATGCAACGATTCACGAACAAAGTCGAATGCATCAGACTTACCGGGGGAATGACGAAGAACTTTCCCTTGGTACAGCTATTTTCGGACTGTTTCCAATTGCCTATTTGGGTACCAGCAGGTTCGGAGCAAGGTGCCCAGGGGGCAGCGATCATAGCATCGGTTTCCGTAGGCGCTCATCTAAACCTAGCGGAAGCTTCTCGTTCAATGACTGGATTTAGTCACCAGTATCAGCCGCAGCGCGGTCGTTCGAGCTACATGGAAACCAAGTATCAACGATATCTAAGCGCAGTCGGAAAAATGTTGCCAGTATGGAACACAATCAAAACAAGTTTGGTGTTGTCAGAATAGGAAAGTTGCAAAAGGTTAGAACATGGCAAGAGGGCTTCTGATTTTACTACTGTTGTGCATTACTTCTTCGATCGCTCACGGCAAGGAAACAATACATGCGGATCTGCTGATTGTCGGAGGTGATGAATCTGGCTGCGCTGCGGCCGTCCAAGCCGCTCGTCTGGGTGTAAAACGCATCGTGCTCGTCAATGACATCGAATGGTTGGGAGGCCAGTTTTGCACCCAAGGTATTGGCCCCATGGACGAGTGGACCATTGTGGATGGAAAGCGAGTCAGCTTCCCACGCAGTGGCGCGTTTCTTGAAATCATCGAGCGTATTCGCGATCACAATCGAAGGACCTACGGCATTGCAACACCCGGCAATGCTTGGTGTGGTACAGAGACCATTGAGCCGAAAGCAGCATCAAGAATATTTGAAGAGTGGATGGCACCTTACACCGACGAGGGTTCCAATCAGATTGAGATTTTCCGCGGCTGGCGACCGAAGATCGTGCAAGTGAACGACGGCAAAGTTACTGCTGTTGAGTTTTCGAAAGTCGGGGACGCGGACTCGTCGCTTCGCATTGAAGCGACTCTCACGGTCGACTCAAGCGATTGGGGGGATGTCATTCGCTTGAGCGGAGCGGGCTACATGGCTGGTCCCGATCTGAAATCGAGATTCAACGAGCCTAGCGCTCCGGAGCTTCTCGAAGAAGGAGGCCAGCAAGAAATGAACCCGATTAGTTGGTGCCCGTTGTTGCGAGAGGCGGGCAGCGACAGCACGATAAAACGGCCCATGCGATATGACCTGCGGTCATTTGAAGATGCGAAGAAGGTAAAGATTTGGGTTGATTGGGATGGTCATGGCGGGATCTATAACTCTGCTGGCTGGTGTGTCTACACGCATCGCCGCATTATCGACCGTTACCACTCTGGATTCGCCCCTGGTACCGAAGCGACAATACTCAATTGGCCCGCACATGATTACGCACTGAGTACGCTTCCGCAGCATGTCGTCGATGCACTTGAAAGATCGGAGACAGGTGCGTCGAAGAAAAACATCGTCGACATGAGTTTTGAACAGAAGCAGATTGTTTTCGAAGATGCAAAGCAACGGGCGTTGGAGTTCCTTTATTGGCTTCAAACTGATGCCCATGAACGCGTTGGTGATTTCCCGCAAAGCTTTCGTTACATGAAACTTGCAGAGGATTATGGTACCGACGATCGATTGCCTCCCAAGCCATACGTTCGTGAGGGGCTGCGTTTGGAAGCGATGTATATTACGCGAGAAAGCGATGTGCGGACGGAAGTTGAACGCCCGCTGTGGGCGAAAACCATGGTTCCCGATGGGGTTTTTGGTTGGCAATTCAACATGGACTTCCATCCAACTCGACGCGTGTTCGTTGATCGCGATCCATCGAAACCTTGGCAGGGAAAACACCACGGCACCAGAAATTGGAATGCCTTCACGGATCGGTCAATGTTTCCTATCCGAGGCTTGGTGCCTGTAAAGTTGAATGGCCTCTTGGGATGCTCCAAGAACATTGGTGTAACCAGCATGGTGCAATCGGCGCTTCGTCTGCACGGCCAAATGATGCATGTTGGAACTGCGACGGGAACCTTAGTTGCCATGTCGCTACGAGATAAGCTTGAGCCCCGCGCTATTGCCTCATCGATGAAGAGAATTCGCGACTTGCAACGTGTCATGGTGCGCGGTGCTGGTGGGCATGGAACGTTGATATGGCCATGGCACGACGTTGCTCCTGGTGATTTACACTTCGAGGCAGCAAATATTTTGACGATTCTCGGTATTTGGCGGCCTGACCCTGGTAGCCTCTATTTCTCACCCCACCAACCAGTATCTCGCCGACAGCTTGCTACATCGCTCGTACGATTGAATCGAGCAACAACTGTTCGAAAAGAATGGCCACAGCTTTCACCGAACGCACGTTTCTCTGATATTCCGGCGGACGATCCAGATCGCGAGGTTGTTGATGCATTTTCAACTTGGACCGCCATGAATTCGAAGGTAAGCGAGTTCCGTCCGGACGAAGCGGCAACATGGGGGCTACTCCATGAGTGGCTAGAAGCGATGCAAATGCCGAACTTCTCTTCGTTGCTTCCAAAGCGTAACAACGTTCTGACACGTGCGGAGTGCGTCGACTACCTCGATCGAATCTTTCGTCAGTGCGGCGAGGCATTGCCACCCGATGGCGATTGGTTACAGCCAGGAGGGGACCATGATCAAGACGGGAAAGGCGACTTCGACGATCCTCTCCCGTTCGATAGGGACAACAACAGCGTGCCAGACCATTTGCAACCTCCGGCGTTCCGGTCATAGGTGTTTGCCAATGGCCTTGCAAAGCGTATGAACAAAAATGCCTGTTACTTTTTGTTATCCAAGGTCGGCAACACTGCATATTGATGTTACGATAGTCGCTCGGGTCGAATACGTGACACTCCAATTCTTTGTCGAAAGACTATGCCAAAACCTAAGGAAATCTCTGCAGGAGAACGATATAGCGTACCCAACCTTGAGCGAGCGCTTCAAATTTTGGAAGCCATAGCTGAATTCCCTGACGGGATGACGATGAGCGAAACGGCGACCGCGATCAAGATTCCTCGCAATAGTGCATTTCGCATTCTTTCCACGCTTTTGGCATACCAATATGTTCTTCGCGACGAAGCGACGCAGCGTTTTCGCCTGAGCGGAAAAATGCTTGGGCTCGCTTGCAAGGGAACGGGAACTGATCGATTGCTTGAATACAGCCATGATCTATTGCCTCAACTGCGAGACGCAACAGGTGAAACGGCGCTTATGGGCCGTTTGATCGATGTTAGTGGCGTGGTGTTGCACCAATCACCCAGCAAGCAAGCCATTAAAGTACAGGTCGAGATTGGCGCTCGGTTTCCGCTGCATACTGCTGCCCCCGCTAAAGCCATTCTGGCTTGGATGCCTGCGGGGGATCGTGAACGATTTGTTTCCACCATGAGCTTTCCCAAGTGCACAAGCACCACGATCACGAGTCGCAAGGCGTTTCGTGAAGAACTGGAAAAAACGCTACAAATGGGTTATGCAGTAGACCATGGGGAAGAAGTCGAAGGGATCGCCTGCGTCGCGGCCCCCGTGTTCGATTTCCAATCGTCGCCTGTGGCTGCGATATGGGTAACAGGACCGGATACTAGGCTCGCCAAGAAAAAAATCCCGGAAGTCGGTGCCATTGTTTGTAAGACTGCATTACAACTCTCGCAACGCTTGGGGTACATCGAAAAGTCGTGAATTGTGGGTGATATCCTGTTGAGTTATTAATTTCTGGTTCTCGGCTCAAGTTGTTACAGGACGAAGTGGTTATTAACAAGCGTCGGTCCCTGTCGTAACCCTGGTGTTCGTAAGAGTTGTCACGAACGGTGTTGCGTCTGCTGTACTCGTCTCATCCTGCGAACTTTAGGCTACACGCCAGTTCGCAGATTGAGAGGTTTTCTATTGAGGCGACATAGTCGCTGAAATTCCCAATGTTTTCGGTGTTTTTGATTTTTCGGTACTATCTGGTCGCGCTGTCGCTTTTCTTACTGCGAGCGAATCTTCCGAATGTTGCTTCCGTCTGAACGGTATTCTATACCGCGAACTATCGCGCTCTCGTTTTTGTAAGGGGTTGCTTGTTAGAACGCCGATTGCTTCCGACCCGCCGAATCCGACCCAAACTACTCTACCGCTGGGTTAACAACGGGGCAGATACAGAAGATTGGCGGCCATTTAGAGCGGCTGGGAAATTGCCCTTCCGGTTGAGCTCAAATCATTTGGCCGCAATTGTTACAATGCGGGGGCAAAACACCGAAGCAGCAAACGGAGTCGGCGGAGCAGCGAATCGAGCCGTTTGCTGTTTTGCAACGTAAAGAACGTTCGAAGACTCTCAAATTCAGGTCCAGCATATCGACAACTGAAGCCACCTCAAGAGTCTTCGAAGAGATCGCTCAATTGTTTGGTTCAGGCCCGACCGATGAGCAGATTTTGAATTTTCGGCCGTCTGAACGGTACTTGCGTAATCAGAAGGTCGAGTTCCTTGGTTTCCTCGGCCGAGAGCGTGCCTTCGACATTCTTCGCCAGCAGCTCTTCCAAGTGTGATTGGCTCTTGGATGCCAACGCCATGTCAGCTAATGCCGTCAATCCCTCGGTGGTAACCATTAGGCTTACTTCATCTGGCATTTGGCATGTCCCCTGTTTGCGAAAGTAGTTTTCTAATCATGAGAGTGAGAAGGGTATGCATGTTGATTACCCGATAGGTTTACTTCTCTTTTGAAAGCAACTGCAGGGCGTCAACAATGACAAAGCCTACGGTTTGATGGTTGCTTATGGTGATGGTCGTCTCAACTCCGCTTTCTAGTTGCACGTTGCCAACAGATTTGAAATATTGGCCCGAGGGCAGTGGCTGAGTTTGATCCACGGAAAAATGTTTTATTTGAGAACCGCTTGTGACAATCACGGGAACATTTGTCGCGCGGGTCGCGTGTGTCGAGTAGCTCATCAACAAATGATAGGCACCTGATTTCGGTACCTTGATTTGAAATATCGCGGTCGCACTACCGTCGCCTTCTGTTTTTTTGCTTGGCGAGCCGCTGAAGACATAGCCGCTTCCGATGTGCGGTTTGAAATTCGCCGAGTGGGACCACTGGCCCGTCAACTTCGCACTTGCATCATCGAGCACGATTCCCGGCAGCGTTTTTGCGTCAACGAAACCGCTTGCTGATGGCGATTTTGAGAAGTCTGGCAAGTCCAGAACCTGCTTCTGCGCCAGTAATCGCTCACGAAGTTTTGGATACGGCAGCCCCTGGACAGGCGCATCGCTACGGGATGCCAATGCTGCAGCGATCCCCGCGCTTTGCCCGACGATCATCCAGGTTCCTTCGATCCGCAGCGACGAAATGCCGACGTGCGTGCACGACAGAGCCACCGGCACAACCAAGTTGTCGCACTGCTCAAGCTTGGGCACGATGGAGCGATACGGGACGTGGTAAGCGTAGCCCTGCTTAGGATTGGCTCGCCTTACTGGGAAGATCGTCCCCTCATTGATAACGCCGCCGCCTTTCAAAGCGATGCGCTGACAGTCATGGGAGTCGATCGGGAACGATGAGATTGCGATCGGGTCATC
>Ga0315899_10002346_pt1 | contig 21002 bp, 13 predicted proteins | sample LakEriMetagenome_2_FD_203518 | JGI IMG/M metagenome (GOLD analysis project Ga0315899, IMG submission 203518) | Freshwater fungal communities from buoy surface, Lake Erie, Ohio, United States - Buoy 4 MA112 | ecosystem: Environmental > Aquatic > Freshwater > Lake | place: USA: Lake Erie, Ohio... | reverse complement strand
CGCAGACGATCCCCGATGCGCTCGCAGGCCGCGACGTGCTGGGACGCGGAAAGACGGGCTCGGGCAAGACCCTCGCCTTCATCGTGCCGATGCTGGCCCGGCTTGCCGAATCGACGTCCAAGGCGGGAAACCGCCCGCCGCGAGGCCTGATCCTCGTGCCGACGCGTGAGCTTGCCAATCAGGTTCGTGACGTCTTTGCCTCGTTCGGTCGCGTCCTCGGCATCCGGTACGCCACGGTGTACGGCGGCGTTGGACACCGGCCACAGATCGATGCAATTCGCCGTGGCGCCGACGTGATCATCGCGTGCCCTGGTCGCCTGCTCGACCTGATGGAGCAGCGTCAGGTCCGGCTCGACGCCATTGAAATGTCGGTGATTGACGAAGCCGACCACATGGCCGACCTCGGTTTCATCAAGGACGTCCGCGCGATCCTCGACGCCACCCCGAAGCGTGGGCAGCGCCTCCTGTTCTCTGCCACCCTCGACAGCGCGGTTGCCGACCTGGTCAACCGGTATCTCCAAGATCCGGTCGTTCGAGAAGTTGACGCCGAGCACTCGCCGGTCGAGGACATGGTGCACCACGTGCTGCACGTGTCCCACAACGACCGATTCGCGGTGATTGCCGACCTCTGTGCGGCCCCCGGACGGTGCATCGTGTTCGCCCGCACCAAGCACGGCGCAAAGCGCCTCGCCGAGCGCCTCACGCAGAATGGCGTGCCGGCGATCGACCTGCACGGCAACCTGTCGCAGGCGGCCCGCGCCCGCAACCTCGCCGCATACTCGGACGGCAGGGTCTCCACGCTCGTTGCCACCGACATTGCCGCACGCGGCATCCACGTTGACGACATCAAGCTGGTGATTCATGCCGATCCGCCCGCTGAGCACAAGGCGTTCCTCCACCGCTCCGGCCGAACCGCGCGCGCGGGTGCCGCCGGCACGGTGGTCACGATCATGACCGACGATCAGAAGCGCCACGTTCAGGGGCTCACGCGCCAGGCGGGCATCACGCCGATCATCACGCGCACTGGTCCCGATGGTGATGTGCTCGCGCAGCTCGCACCCGGCGAGCGCAGGTTCTCCGATGCGCCCGTGGTTATTGAGGCGGCGCCTGCGCCGACTCGACAGCCACGCTCCGGCCGTCCAGACCGTGACAGAGACGGTGCACGGCCGTTCAAGGGGCCGAGGGGACCGCGAACCGATAATGGCTCGAGGTCGTCGAATGGTCCGAGCGACGGTCGTCGCTCGCACGCCGGACACGGTCCGCGCACGGGCCAGGGTCCGCGTGACTGGCAGGGTCCGCGCGAGAGTGGTGGTCCGCGCGACAGTGGTGGTCCTCGCGACGCCCAAGGTCCACGGGACGGTGGCGGCCCGCGTGGTGCGCAGCCGTCGCGTGGTTCGCGCGACACGAGAGGCTCCGGCAACAGCCGCGGATCTGGCGGCGGTTCGTGGGACGCACGAGGACCACGGAACCCCCGTGGCTCGCGTGACGCACGTGGATCGCGGGATTCGCGCCGCGGATAGCGTCGCGAGCGTGTCGAGCGTCGACGATCAAGGGCGTCCAGAACCTCCGATCGCCGCACACGAGCAGGACACGCTTTTCGGATTTCTCGACTATCAGCGCGCGACGTTTGAGTGGAAGGTTCGCGGCCTCGGTCGCGACGGGCTGTCGGTGCGAATCGCCGCCTCGTCGATGGCGTGAGTGTCCTGGTGATCCCGGCGACCCGCAGGTCGGGTTAGGAATCGACTGATCCGCCGCGGCGCGCGGGACGTCCCGTCGGGCAGACGCCAGCGTCAGATCAGGCGGTCAGTACCTCGGAGGCGCTCGGGACGGTCACTGGTAGCGTCGCCCGAATGTTGACCGTTTCCCGTTCTACCCGCCGCGTGCGGGCCCTGCTGGTCGCAGGTGTCGTCGCCGCCGGAGCAGTCGCGTGGTCGGGGGCCCCGGCTCACGCCGTCCCGCCGTTCATCAGGTCGTTCAGTCCCGTCAAGGGGGCGACCGGAGTGCCGCTCGACACCAACATCGTTCTGACCATGTCCGAGGCAGTGTCGCTGGAAGAGGGGACGATGCTCCTCGTGCTCTTCGAGTCGCCCGATGTGGTCGTCGAGCGGATCCGCGTCAGCGACCGCACGAAGGTGACCGCGCAGTCGAACATCGTCACGATCAATCCGTCCGTGCCGCTGGCCTACGACACGTGGTATTCGCTCTTGATTCCTGCCATCGCCTTCCGAAATCCGGGTCTTGAAGGCTCGACGGCAATCGACTCGCCCGGCACCTACTTGTTCAAGACGGTGTCGCTCGCGGAACTTGCGCCAACCACCACGACGACCGTCGCGCCCTCAGCGGGGTCGGTCGTGAACACCCCGTGCAAGCGCCGCGGCGCAACCCGCATCGTGGGGGGCACGAAACTCACGTGCCGCCGAGTCACCGTCTGGCGCTAGGGCTAGTCGCGGCACTCGCGACATGACCGGCGCATCACACCGTGCCGCGTTCATCGATACGGCGGAGGTGTACGACCAGCGCCGTGCCCGGCCACATTGATGGCGGCTGCAGCCCGACGGCCGCGAGTTCGGCGCCGGTGAGGCACACCCCGTTGGCGATCCATTCCGGGACGGCACGGCCAGCCCCCCTGATGCCAAGCTCGAGGGGCTCACACCGCACGTCGTAGACCGCGTCGGGAACGAGGTCCGGTAGCCGCCAGAGGGGTGGCAGCGTGCGGGACGACGTGCCGAGCTGTGCCCAAGCCACGAGCGCTTCACTCCGGTCGGGTGCATAGGTGCCGTGGGCGACGGCGGTTGGGTCGTCGGTGTCAAAGCGGACGTGGTCACCCGAGTGCAGCAGCGCGCGGTGCTGCTTGTGCAGTGCGATGGCCCGCACGAGCACTTCTCGGTCGTTGTCGTCGATCGTGAGCAGGTTGCACTCGACGCCCATCCAGCCAAAGAGCGCAGTCGCGCAGCGGAACGCCATCGTCGTCGGCCGTCCAGTGGCGTGGGCCGTGCGCGCGCCGACGTGCATCCCCATCACCTCGTTCGGCACAACGTACGACGCGCCGCGCTGGATCGTCTGACGCTCGACGGGGTCGATGCAATCGCTCGTCCACGCGCGGGCGGCACGCCGTAGTGAGTCGTGGTCGATGCGCCCGCCGCCAGACGCACATGCCTCGAACTCCACAGCTGGGTGCAGGGCACGGAGCTCGTCCATCAGCCGGACCACGGCAGCTGTTTGACGCGAACTACCCGCTGCACCGCCGGCACCCGTCGCTTGGACGTGGACGCGGTTCATGTCCCACTTGACGAACGAAATGTCGTGGTCGTCAAGCAGCCGGTGCAGCATGCCCGCGACGTGCGAGTAGGCATCGGAGATATCGAGGTTGAGTACGAGCTGGTTGCGTCCCCGCACCATCGGATACCGGCGGTCGCCCAACACCCACTCGGGGTGCGTGCGATGCGTGTCGCTGTCTTCGCTCACCATCTCCGGTTCGATCCAGATCCCGAAGTCGAGGCCGCGCGATCGGACGTGATCGATGAGCGGCTTCAGGCCTTCCGGATGCGCGTCGGCTGACACCGTCCAATCGCCGAGCGACGACGTGTCGTCGCGCCGTCCGCCGAACCAGCCGTCGTCGAGCACGAACCGTTCGCATCCAGCCGCCGCAGCGGCATCGGCGAGGCGGCAAAGAACGTCGTAGTCGTGGCGGAAGTAGACGGCCTCCCACGTGTTCACGAGCACCTTGCGCACCGGTGGTCGCGGCGCGCGACTGCGGAGGTCGCGGTGGAGCACCCAGGACATGGGGGTCAGTCCGCGCGACGAGTGGACGGCCACCACGGTCGGCGTGACGTAGGTCTCGCCGGGCTCGAGGCAGATCTCACCGGCGGCGAGCAGCTCGCCTAGTTGTAGGTAGCGGCGTCCGTCTGGCAGCACCTCGGCGAACCACGAGTGGTTACCGCCGTGCGCGAGGTGGGCGGCCCACACCGACCCCGACCATTCGCGTGCGCCGACCTCACACGCCGCGACGAACGGCGCATGCTCGTGGGACGTCCGACCTGTGCGGTTCTCGGCGGTGAGCGCACCGGTGGTGAGCTGACGCCGGTGCTGCTGGAACTCGCGCACCCAGCGCCCGTCAAGCGAGAGCACCTCCGTCGCGCATGTGTGCACCGGCAGAGTGACGACGAGCGAGGACAGCAGGTACCTCGATGCGGCAATGTTCGAGACCGCGATCGACGTCCGCAGCGCGCCGAGTGGCGTCAGTTCGATCGTGGCGCGCAGAACGAGTCCTGCGACGTCGTCGCGCGACTCGGTCTCGAGCAGTCCGCCCTCTCCGGCAATGCCGTCCTCGCGGCGCACGATGCGCGTGCCCGAGAACCACGGTGCCCAATCGCGGCCCCCCTGGCGGTGGCCCTGCAAGCCCGGCCGGCCCGGCCACCCCTCGGCGTGCTGCGGCAGGATCGAACATGGCGCGACGACATCGAGTCCGCCGTGCACGATGGTCCGCTCGGTTGCGGTCGCAAGCGCCGAGCCCGACCCGACCCCGAGCGCCGCGCCCCAGTGCCGGATGACGGGAAGGTCGCCGCTGCAGTCGATCACGACGCTTGTTTCCCCGGCGTGGAGGTGCACGGTGTCCGCCGGTGCATCCATTGCGGCAAGTCTCGCCGGTTCCGGCATCGTTGCGGCACGTCGGAGGCAGGTATGGTCGGCGACCATGCCAGCGGATCTGCGCACAGACCCATGGCTCGGTACCCGGGTGCACGTCGTCGGCTCGCGGCAGGGTCGGCCCAACCTCCCGACGGGGGAGTGCCCCTTTTGTCCGGGTGGAATCGAGGCGCCGGAGCCGTACCACGTCCGGTGGTTCGCCAACCGTTGGCCCCCGATGTACGACGAGCGGTGCGAGGTCGTGCTGTATTCACCCGTGCACGGCGGGTCACTCTCGGGGTTGGATGACGCGTCGATGGATGCCGTCGTTGACCTCTGGGCCGAGCGGTCCGCAGTGCTCGGGGCGCGTTCCGATGTCGCCACGGTGCTCGTCTTCGAGAACCACGGACGCGAGGTTGGTGCCACGATCGACCATCCGCACGGCCAGATCTACGCGTTCGACCACGTGCCCGAACGTTCATTCGCGCGTCTTCAGTCGGGTTGGGCGCCCGAGTCGCCTGAGGCATTGGTGGTCGAGGAGTCCGACGGCTGGCGTACCTTCGTGCCGAGCGCACCGGTGCACCCCGTGTCGCTGCAGGTGGCGCCGGTCTCGCCCGTGCACGATCTGCCGGGCATGGACGCTGGGCAGCGGGCCGCGTTCGGTCGCGCGTTGCGTCGCGCGCGCCAGCGCGTCGAGCTGTTGTTCGCCGATCCGGTACCGACGATGATGTGGATCAACCAGCGCCCGTTCGATGGAACATTCCGCGACGCCCGGATCAACGTAGAGATCGTCTCGCCGTGGCGGTCGAACGGCGTCCCCCGGTACATCGCCGCAGCCGAGGTGGCGACCGGCGAGTATTTCAACCCCGTTGTACCGGAGGATCTCGCTGAGCGCCTCAGGTCGGTGATGTCGTGACCGGGCGGAAGCCGGCGACGGACCGGACGCGGGCGGCGAACGCCGACCCGGTCGACCGTACGTTCGATCCGGCCGACCTCGAGCGCGCCCGTCGCGGGTTTGTTACCGCGCTCGACCCACCGCGCATCGTCGATCGCGCGGGCAGGACGGTGATCGACGCGACGCGGTACGACTTCCTCCGCGACGGGCGGCCGCGGCCCGACACCGTCAACCCTCACCTTTGGCGGCACGCGCAGCTCGACGCGCATCACGGCCTCTTTCAGGTCGCTGACTCCGTCTGGCAGGTCCGTGGCTACGACATTTCGAACGTCACGTTCATCCGGGGACGCTCGGGTTGGATCGTGGTCGACCCGCTCACCTCCGACCACACGGCGCGCGCTGCGCTGGGCCTCGTGACGCGCGAACTCGGCGAGCGTCCGGTGACCGCGGTCATCTATACCCATTCGCACGCCGACCACTTCGGTGGCGTGCTCGGGGTGACGTCCAAGGAGGACGTTGCGGCAGGGCGGTGCCAGGTGATCGCTCCCGAGCACTTCCTGCGCGAGACCGTCGGCGAGAACGTGATCGCCGGCCCGGCCATGGCGCGGCGCGCGACCTACCAGTTCGGGCCACTGCTGCCGCCAGGTCCCGACGCGCACGTCGACTGCGGCCTCGGGCCGTTCGTGCCGATCGGCGCACCGACACTGATCGCACCGACCCTCGAGATCGTCGCGACCGGTACTGAACTCGACGTGGATGGCGTGCGAATCGTGTTCCAGCTGACGCCGAACACCGAGGCGCCGGCCGAGATGAACTTCTTCTTTCCTGATCTCGGCGCACTTTGCATGGCCGAAAATTGCTCGCACACGATGCACAATCTCGTCCCGATCAGGGGTGCGCTCGTCCGCGACGCATTGGCGTGGTCGAAGTACATCAACGAGGCGGCCGAGTTGTTCGCCGGGTCGACCGACGTGCTGTTCACGTCGCACAGCTGGCCGCGATGGGGCCGCGACGATGTCCATGAGTTCCTCGTGCTGCAGCGCGATCTCTACAAGTGGATCCACGACCAGACGATGCGCCACGCAAACCACGGCATGACCGCACTGGAGATCGCCGAACTGCTGGTGCTGCCCGAGGAGTTCCAGCGCCACGAGCACACGCGCGGCTTCTACGGAGACCTCGTGCACAACGCAAAGGCCGTGTACCAGCGATACCTCAGCTGGTACGACGGGAATCCCGCCAACCTGCATCGGCTTCCTCCGGCCGAGGCGGGGCGTCGATACGTGGCGCTCGCCGGCGGCGCGGACGCGCTGCTCACGGCGGCACGCCGTGCCTTCGACGATGGCGACTACCGGTGGGTTGCGGAACTCGTGAACCACCTCGTCTTTGCCGACCCCTCCAACCCTGAGGCGCGCAGCCTGCAGGCCGACGTCCTCGAGCAGCTTGGCTACCAGGCCGAGTCGTCGACGTTCCGCAACGCCTATCTCATGGGCGCCCAGGAACTTCGGGAGGGGCCGCCGACGCCGACGAACGTCAATGTGCGCGGCAGAAACCTCGTGCGCGAGATGACCGTCGAGCAGGTCTTCGACGCGCTGGCGATCCGCGCCAAGTCTGAGGACCTCGGAGGCATCGCGGTGTCGGTGAACTGGGTATTCACGGATCTGCCCGAATCGGGCGACGGCCGGTGGTGCCTTGAGGTGTCAAACCGCACGCTGCACGCCACGAGGGGGCGCTTGCGGGATGGGGCAGGCTGCACGGTGACAACGACCCGTCCCGCATTCCTCGAGATCGTCAGCCAGTCGACGACGTTCATGGATGCGCTCGCCGCGGGCGATGTCGCGTTGGAGGGCGATGCCGCGGCACTGCTAGCGGTGTTCGGCAACCTGGACACCTTCATGGCCGGCTTCCCGATCGTCGAGCCGTAGTCGCGACAGCCGCGAACATGGTGCAGACTCGCCGGTGATGTTCGGCGCGTTCGAACCCTGGTGCGACCCCGAGGTCGTGTCGGTCAACCGTCTGCCGATGCGCGCACCCCTGGTCGCGCACCCATCGCCGGATGGTGCGCGCGCGGGCGTCCGCGAGGCGAGCCCGTGGTTCCTCCCGGTGGGCTCGGGATGGCGGATCGTGCGCCTCGCCCACCCGTCTCTCGTGTGCGCCGACCACCTTGTCGGCGACGGCGAACACCCGACCTACGTGCCGGGCAACTGGACGCTGGAAGGGCTGGGCGACGTGCCCCACTACACGAACGTCCGGATGCCGTGGCCGGGTCTGCCGCCGGACCTTCCGGATGAGTTGCCGACGGGCGTCTACACGTGCATGGTCGAGGTGCCTGCGTCGTGGGACGGGAGATGCACCGTGCTGCATGTCGGTGGCGCCGAGAGCGTGCACGCGGTGTGGGTCAACGGCACGTTCGCGGGGTACGGCACCGACAGCCGACTCGCGAGCGAGTATGACGTGACCGCGTTGCTGCAGCCGGGTGCCAACCGCATCGCGATCGTGGTCGTCCGCTGGTCCGCGCAGAGTTACCTGGAGGACCAGGACCAGTGGTGGATGGCGGGTCTCCACCGCGAGGTCGTGCTGGAGTCACGTGCGCCGGTGCACGTGCGGCAGGTGCGAGTAGTTGCCGAACCGGTCGAACGCGTGCCGGAGGACCGGTGCACGGGGTCGCTGTGGGTCTCGGTCGAGGTTGAGTCGCACGCGGTGCTCGACGAAGGTTGGTCGGTTGTGCTGCAGCTGGAGGACCTTGACGGCCGCCCAGTCAGTGCTGCGCAGCGCGCGGACGTCGCGTGGCGTACCAATCCCTATGTCTACGCCGGCCACGTGGCATCGGCGTCGTGGGAGGTGGACGGCGTTTCGCCGTGGTCGGCCGAGCAGCCGGTGCGGTACCGCGTGATGGCGTCGCTCGTCGCGCCGGACGGCGTGTCGACCGAGCATGTCGCGGTCACCACTGGCTTCCGTCGCGTCGAGATCACGGACGGACAGCTGCGGGTGAACGGGCGCCGGATCATGGTGCAGGGCGTCAACCGGCACGACCAGCATCCCGTCCGCGGCAAGGCGGTAACCGTCGACGACATGCGCGACGACCTCTTGGCCATGAAGCGGCTCAACGTGAACGCCGTGCGCTGCAGCCACTACCCGAACGACCCGAGGTTCCTCGATCTCTGCGACGAGCTGGGTTTCTGGGTCGTCGACGAGGCGAACGCCGAGTCGCACGCCTTCAACACCAGCCTCTGCCACGATCCCCGCTACCGGGCGACCTGGCTCGCGCGAGCCTCGCGGATGGTTGAGCGCGACTGGAATCATCCCAGCGTGGTGATGTGGTCGCTCGGCAACGAGGCCGGGTATGGCGCTGTGCACGACGCGGCTGCCGGTCTCATCCGTGCGCTCGATCCAACGCGCCCGCTGCACTACGAGCCTGCGATCTTCCATACGAACTGGATCAACGGTGGACTGCCGGCGACCGACGTGGTCTGTCCGATGTACGCCGACATCGCGTCGATCCAGCGTTACGACGCCGACCCTGCGGCCGTGCGCCCGCTCATCCTGTGCGAGTACAGCCATGCAATGGGCAACTCCAACGGCTCGCTCGCCGACTACTGGGACGCGTTCCGCGCGGGCCGGCTGTTGCAGGGCGGTTTCGTGTGGGAGTGGAAGGACCACGGCATCGAGCAGCGTGAGCCGGACGGCAGCGTCCGGCTCGCCTACGGCGGCATGTTCGGCGACGAGCCGAACGATGCGAACTTCGTGGCCGATGGGATCATGACGTCGTACCTCGAGCCGCACCCGGGCGCGAACGAGCTGGCGTGGGTGCAGCGGCCGGTGGCGGTCGAGCTCGTGCAGGGCCGGCTCGCCGTGTCGAACCGGCAGTCCTTCACCGACCTGTCGGAACTCGCGGCACGTTGGGCGCTCGCGGTCGACGGCGAGCGGGTGGCCGAAGGCGAGCTTGACGTGCCGCACGTGGCGCCGGGCGGGACCGTGCACGTCGACGTGCCGGGCGCCGATCGTCCCGCAGGAGAGACGGTGCTCAGCGTGACGTGGCGGACGCGAGAGGCCACCCCGTGGGCCGCGGCTGGCCATGTCGTCGCATGGGACTGGATGCTCCTGTCCGCGGGCGCCCCACGCTCCGGCCACGCCGCGTCGACGTCGCCCACGGCCTCAACCCTGTCGGCACCCGAACTGCACCTGTGGCGCGCACCGACCGACAACGACGGTTTCAAGCTGCTGGCATCGACAACGTGGACGTCGGGCAGCTCGCTCGGCCGTTGGCGCAACCAGCGCCTCGACGGCGATCCGACCTCGCTCGTCGCGCACGAGATCGTGCGGACCGACCTCGACGATGGATCGGTGCGCTGGGCCGTCCGCGTTGACGTTCCCGACAATCTCGCCGACCTCCCGCGCGTCGGCGTGCAGTTCGCCGTGCCATCCCGGTTCGCGATGCTCGCGTGGTATGGGCTTGGACCGCACGAGAACTACTCGGACCGGTGCTCATCAGCGGTGCTTGGACAGTGGGAGGGTGAGCCCGACGTCCTGCCCTACCTCGTCCCCCAGGAGCACGGCCTCCGCACCGGCGTCCGCTGGATGGAGCTGCGGGATCCGGCCTCGGGAGAAGCCATCCGCATCACGGCGGACGGCGATCCGCTGGCGATGTCGGTGCTGCGACATACCGACGACGAACTCGCCTCCGCGCGCCACGCAGCCGACCTCGGGCCCGGTAACGAGTTCATCGTGCACGTCGACGCGGCGCACCGCGGGGTCGGCACCGCGAGCTGCGGACCCGACGTGCTCGAGCGGTACCGGATTGCGCCCGGCCGCTACGAGTGGTCGTTCACCGTGTCGTCGGTCCGGTAGGCGCGACCCGACGGCCGCACCACCCATCCAGGCACGCTCGCACCTGCCTCGCACAGCGCGACGACACACCCGCCGAATCCGCCGCCGGTCATTCGCGCACCGAACACGCCGGGCAGCGATGCGAGCGCAGTGACGGCGTCGTCCATCTCACGCGTCGAGGTGCCGAAATCCTCGGCGAGGCTTCGGTGTCCGTCCACCATCAGCGTCCCGGCATCGGCGAACCGGCCGTCGGTGAGCGCCTCGGCGAAGGCCCTCACGCGTGCGTTCTCGTTGACCACGTGGCGAGCCCGTCGGCGCACGACGGGGTCGGCGATCGAGTCGACGTCTGCAGGGGTAGCGAGCCGGAGCGGCCCGATCTCGGACTCGGCACGTGCGCACTCGGCGACGCGGTCCGCATAGGCGGATCCCTCGAGCGTGCGCGGCGCGACGAAGCGCACCACCACCGACACGTCCGGAGGGACCGGCAGGTGGCGAATTTCGAGCGAGTGGCAGTCGATCAACGTCGCATGGCCCTCGGTCGCGGACGCGATGCACAGCTGGTCCATGATCCCCGTCGGTACGCCGGTGGCCGTGTACTCGGCGCGGCGCGCCGCCATCGCCAGCATGGTCGGTTCGGGGTCGGCGCCGAGCGCGAGCGCCGTCGCCACCAGCAGCGCTGCACTTGATGACAGTCCGCTGCCGATCGGAATCGTCGTCGTGACGGAGCCCTCGATTCCGACGGTCGAACCCAGTTCGCGCGCCATCGCCGCGACGTAGCGGGCCCAGTGGGGCTCGATGGACGACGGGTCGACGGACACGGGCAGCGGTACCGATGCCGGAGCCGAATCGTCGTCGGATGTGAGCTGAATGCGGCCTTCGCACGCTCGACCTTCGATGACGGTCCACCGGTCGATGGCCATCGGCAGCACGAGGCCACCGGTGTAGTCGGTGTGGTCGCCGATCAGGTTGACGCGGCCCGGTGCGCGCACGACGACGTGGGTCACGACGGGAAGTGTGCCACGCAACCGCGAAATCGGGACGAAGGTGCGGACGGCGCATTCGTAGATTCGTCAGCGTGGTGCGTCGTGCGGCGAGGGGTGTCGCCGCCGCGGCGACGGTTGCCGCCATCGTTGCGATGCTTGTTGCCGCGGTTGTGGCGACCGTTGACGTGCGTTGGACGACGGGCGACGGGAGCGCCGCCGGTGCTGTTGCGTCCGAGGGACAGTCGCAGTTGCCGGTGTCGCCGACCATCCTCTCGGTCGAGGGTCCGGTGGGTCCGCCTGGGGTGTCCGGTCCCGAGGGTCCCGCTGGTCCGAACGGTGCGGTGGGTCCTGCGGGTCCGACCGGTCCTCGCGGTCCACGGGGTCGACGAGGCGCGGCGGGAGCCATCGGTCCAGCCGGTTCCGAAGGGCCCGTCGGTCCCAAGGGTGACGCAGGCGCCGCTGGTCCACCCGGCCCACCCGCACCGTCGTGGTACGGCTCGTTCTACGACACGACCACGCAGTCGGCGCCCGCCAACACCCCCACGGCGATGCGGCTCAACGAAACCGCGCTCAGCAACGGCGTCTCGATCGTTGGCGGCAGCGCCATCTTGTTGGCGAACGCCGGCGTCTACGACATTCAGTTCTCGGCGCAGATGCGCAAGGACTCGGCGGCGTCGGCGCAACTGGACATCTGGCTTCGGTTGACGAGGGGCGGGTCGACCTCCGATGTGCCCGATTCAAACACCTCGGTGCTCCTCGGTCAGTCGAGGAAGTTCGTCGCAGCCTGGGACTTCATGGTCTCTGTGCAGGCGGGCGACAAGTACGAATTGATGTGGTCGACCGACGACCCGACGATGGTGGTGCTCTACCAGCCGCCGCAGACCGGCCCGGTCAGGCCCGCCACGCCGTCGCTGATCGTCACCGTCATGCAGGCCGGTTGACGCGCCGGTGACGCAGCGTGTGACCCACGATCTGCAGCCCGTACCGGATGCTGTTCACGTGGCTGATCTCGTCGCCGTAGTAGGTCGGGATCGGCACTTCCGCGAAGCGCTTCCCCGCGGCGAGCAACTGCAGGATGATCTGGGTGTCAAAGTCGAACTCGTCGGAGTTGGCGTGGAAGTCGACCGACTGCAACGCGGACACCAGGTAGGCGCGGTAGCCGGTGTGCCACTCGCTGAGTCGTGCACCGGTCAACACGTTCTGCAGGGTGGTGAGGGCGATGTTGCCTGCGAACTTGTAGAGCGGCATGCCGCCACGCAACGCGTCAAGGCGCCGCATCATCCGCGAGGCGAGCACCGCGTCGGCCTCCCCGCGGTCGAGCGGTGCGACGACCTCCACGAGGCGCTCTGGCGCGTACTGCCCGTCGCCATGCAGCAGCACGACGACATCCATGCCGTTGTCGATCGCCCACTGGTAGCCGTGTTTCTGGTTGCCGCCATAGCCGAGATTGACGGGATGTCGGATCACGGTGATCGGCAGGGACGACGTTGACTGATACTGCACCACCACGTCGTGGGTGCCATCCGTGCTGGCGTCATCGCAAACAACCACCGATGAGATGCGGGGCACGAAGCCAGCCGGAATGCGGTCAAGCACCTCCCGGAGCGTCGCCTCTGCGTTGTATGCCACGACGACCACGGCGATGCGGAGCGGTGCCACGTGCCGACCTAGTCCCAGATGGTCTTGGTGGGGACGCTGCACGGCCCGAGGTCGTAGATCGTGCCGGTCGCATCGTCGAAGACCACGGGCGTCATGTCGGGGATGTTGTCCTGCACTTGGAATCCCTTGTACCACACGGCGTATCGGTGGCTGCAGGTGCGCGGTTCGTCGGGCTGCCACGGATCGAAGATGGGCCATGCGTCAACGGCCGCCGCGAGTTGCTGTGGCGCATTGCTGAACAGCCCGCTGAGGTCGGGGAGGCTGCGGGCGGCGCGGTGCAGGTCGAGATTTCGGAAGTCCGCCGTCGACATGTGGCGACCGTCGCGCCCGAAGGCGATGGCGTCGCGTACGGACACCGTGGCGTGCACGGAGAACAACAGCACGACAGCTCCGGTCGCCGCAATGGCCGGACGGCGCAGCCCGGCGAGCGCTCGGTCGCCGACGACGACGAGGGCGACCACGAGCGGTGCGAGCACCGGCGACATCATCCTCGTGTCGAGGAGTCCAAGCTCGACGTTGACGAACCGCCACGCAGAGAACCCGATGTAGACGATGACGGCGCCGCCCGCCGCCGCGACCGTGGCGAGAGCAGCTTCGTGTCCTCCGCTGCGCCGGCGAGTCAGTAGCCAGCCTGCTGCCCCAGCCACCACGAACACGAGGATGGCGGCCGCCGCACCGCGCGCCGCAAAGGGATAGTCAGACCACCGCTGCCACTGCATGGCGTCGAAGGGCTGTGCGCTGGCGAACCCGCCGAGGGTCGCAACTCCATTCAGTGCAGCATCAGCCAGGGTGCCGCCACCGGCCTGGCGGGCGCCGGTGAGCGTGCCGTCGATGCGCTCGTTGCGGGCGAGCCACCACCACGCCACCGGCAGCGAGGCAATGAGGGCGGCACCGTTCAGCGCCGTCGCTTTCAGCCATCCTCGCGCGCTCCGGTCGGCCAGTAGCGAGCCTGCGGCGATTGGCGCAGCGAACACCGGTCCGACGTAACGGACGAGGAACATTGCCGCGAAGAGTGCAGCGAGCACGGGGTACTTGGCACCGTGTCGCGTCCCGAGACCGACGGCCATCGTCCCCATCACGAGGGCGACGAAGGCGGGCTCGCTCCACGCCATTGACCACTGCCACAGCAGCGCAGGGCTCACCGCGACGGCCATGGCGGCCACCGCCACCGCAGCGCGGGATGCAACTTTCCGCACGACGATGGCGGTGCACGCGACGGTCGCGACGGCCGCAGCGAGGTTGGCGAGCAGCAGCGACCAGTGTGTCGGTGCGCCGAGCTTCCGCAGCCCGGCGAGGATCGCAGGGTAGCCAGGGGGACGGATGGTCATTGGCCGAGCAGTGACGTCGAGCACGCCGCGGCCGTCGGCGAGGGACTTGGACGCCGCGACGTAGTCGGCGGAATCCCAGCTCCAACTGACGCCGCTGCGGTTCGCGAGGAGTACAAGCAACACGGCGACCGTGCATGCAAGGACGGGAGCCACGAGGTCGCCGGAAATCCGGCGAAGTCTGGCTACATGCACGGGCAAAGACTACAAATTTTCCTTCTCATCTTCATTCGGTCGGGCGCACGCACGACGCACCGTCCCGCTTCGTTGGACCAATCCGATCGGCAAGTAACCTCACGGGGTCATGTCTGCTCGCTTCTCCCTGACTCGTATCGCGTCGACTGCGGCGTGCTCGCTCATTGTCGCGTCCTGCTCAGGCTCAATCGGTGCCGGCTCCGGAGGGTTCGACTACGAGTGCCCTGAAGGTGCGTCGCTCGTGCAGGTGTCGCTCATCGACCTGTCAAAGGGTGGGCTCGACGAGGCCCTCATCGGTGAGCGACTCGACTCGATCCAGGTCGATGCCGAGCGGACAGCGGATTGCGATGGGTCGCTCGTTGTCGTCTCGTGGGCTGGATCCTCCGCCTCAGCCGAGGTGCTGTTTGACGGTCCCGTGCCGGTCGCCGGAGCCACCGAAATCGGCAAGGACCGCAAGATCCCCGGCGCAGTCACGAAGGTCATGGAGGAGGTTCGGGCGAACCTCAACGGCGCCATCGAGGCCTCGGGCCAGCAGGGCGGCGACCTCGTGGGCGCCTTCACCGTCATTGCCGACGTGGTCGGCCGTGAGGGTGGCGACGGCCGTGCCGTCTGGGTGAACGTCTACACCGACGGCGTGTCGACGTCGGGCGACGCCCCCGTCAACGACCCCAATCTCTCGCAATCCGATGTCGACTCCCTCGTGGCGGCACAGAACATGCCGGGGCTGGAGGGGGTGACGATCGCGCTCCGTGGAATCGGCCGAGTCGCCGGTAGCGTGCAGCCTCCGCAGGACTACATCGACCTCGTGCAGACCTATGCCATGGGACTGTGCGAGGCCACGGGAGCAGCGTGCTCGGTTTCGACCAGCGCGGTTTCGTCGTAGGGGGAGAATAGCGATGTCGAAGTGGTTCAAGAAAGAGAGCCAGCGCGCCTGGCAGAGCCGAATCTCTGAGGGCCAGGCGCCGGCATTGCCGTCCGTCATCAGGAGTTTTCAACGTGAGCAGGCCGACCCGTCCTGGGGCGTCCGTGTCGTTCCGCCCGCCGCGGGCAAGAAGGTTGACCTCCCCGCTGGCAGTTTCCTCCACGTCTCGGCGCAGTATCTCGCCGAGGGTCGTGCGCAGGTCGCCGAATATGCGGCCAGCGCGAGCGCGGCCATCCGTGACATGCTCGCCGAGGCTCGCGCGCGCAGGTTCGAGGCGGTGCAGCAGGCCAAGGCTCGCCGCTTGATGTTGGAGAGCTACCGCGAGGCGCTCAAGCGCCACGCCGACGCGCAGCGCATCCTCGGACCACACGTCCGGTTCAGCGAGGGCACCGGCAAGAACCTGTGGATCATGCTGTTCCTCGTCGGTGACGCGGCCGGCATGACGCTGGCCCTCACGTACGGTGGAGAGTCGCCCATCGTTGCTGCGATCATGGCGCTGGCTGTCGGTGCGGCCGTTGTCGTCTGCGGCAAGACCGGCGAGGACCTCCGGCACGAGTCCCTCGTGAAGAACCTCGATACGAGTCCTGAGCCCGAGGTGAAGCGGTACGTCGACGCCGTCTTCGGCATCCAGGATCAAAGCACCCGCCTCAACCGTCGCGTGCTCTACGCGTTCGCGATCACCTCAACGCTTGCCGGCGCGGCAATCTCGACCTACCGCACGTACGAGGAGAGCTTTGGCGTCGGCATCGCCTTCGGCCTCTGGGCGATGCTCATCGGCGGCGGCTCCTTTGCGGCGTCGTGGTACTACTACGACCCCGCTAAGACGTACATCACGCTCACGAAGAACGCCGTTGACGACGCCGAGGCAATCTGGAATGACACGCCGATCGACGCGATCGAGGTCCACAACTCGACAATCGAGTCCGCCCGTCACATCGTCGCCGAGCACCGGTCGCGCGCCGAGGCTGCGTGGAACATGACGCTCGCCGGTGCGGTGGCTGCAATGGCCGCAAACAGCGAGGTCATTGGCATCTACCAGACCGCAGAGAACACGTTGCTCCGCATGGATGTGCCCCCCGTTCAGTGGCCGAGCTTCGAGTCGTACATGGAGATCGTCGACCGCGACGACGTTGACGCGTCCGATGAAGGCTGGGCGATCTTTGCCGAGGACGGCACGAACCAGACCACGCGCCCGGTCTTGCTCCCGGCACCGCTCGAGGCCTGACCCGCTCTCGCAGCGCGGTCTGACGGATGGCCCGACGCCGGCGCCGTTCGTCGCGTCGACGGTCCCGTCGTCGGGGTCCGTCGGTGGGGCTGCTCATCGGCGTCTTCGTTACGGTCCTCGTGCTGCTCACGTCCGTTGCGGGTTTCGTGATCTACCAATCCGGCGCGTGGGAGGGAATCTCCGTCGGTGGAGGGCCCGTCGTGGCGGACTCTTCCCGGTTCCGGGGGGCTGAGGGCATCGTTATCCCCGAGGCTGTTGAGGGCGCCTCGCCCGGCTACTGGTGGTCGAGCGTGACCTCGGAGACCGTGACCGCGGAGGAGGGCTACCTCACCGAGCTCGACTCGGGGTCCGCCTTCGAGCGGCTGCTCGTGCCCGTCGATCTCCTCTTCCAGGCCGACTCGGCGCAGATCTCTCGCGAGGCGCGCGAGTCGCTCCGCGGGGTCGCGGAAGCGATCGCCGACCCGTCGCTGCGCGTCGTGGTGGTGTGCCATTCGTCGGCTGACGGCCCCGAAGAATCGCGGCTCCCCCTCAGCGAGCGTCGTGCAGATTCCTTGGCGTCGGCCCTCGAACAGATGATCGGCCGCGAACCGAAGTCCATCGTTCGCATCGGCAAGGGCGACAGTGTGTCCCTCCCCGGTATCGACCAGACCACGCCGTCCGGCCTCGCCCTCAATCGCAGGTGTGAGATCTTCGTCGAGTTCGGCTAAGACTCTTCTCGTGACCACGTCGATTCTCGGTACCCGCGTCTCCCGCACCGAGGATCCCGCGCTCGTGCGGGGTGGTGCCCGTTACGCCTACGACCTCCGCCGAGAGGGATTGCTGCACGCCGTGTTTGTCCGGTCAGAGCTGCCCCACGCGCTGCTGAGAGGGGTTGATGCGGATGGTGCGCGCTCAATGCCCGGCGTCGTCGGCGTTTTCGTCGCCGCCGACCTCGGCCTTCCAGCGATGCACACGCTCGTCAAGATCGACGGTGCACTGCTCCGTCCCCCGCTGGCGACCGACCGGGTGCGCTTCGTGGGCGACATTGTCGCAGTGGTGGTCGCCCAGTCGGAGGCGCAAGCGCGCGACGCCGCGGCAGCCGTCGTCGCCGACCTCGATCCGTTGGATCCGGTGGTCGACCCGGAGGATGCGCTCGCTGACGGAGCGCCGCTGCTGTTCCCCACACGCGGCTCAAACGTCGCAGTCCGTAGCAGTTCACCGTCCATCGATGCTGCCCTCGCATCGTGCGACCGCGTCGTGCGCGGGCGGTTTATCAACCAGCGCATCGCGGTCGCATCGCTCGAGACGCACGCAATTCTCGCCGAGCCGTCGGGCGACGGACGCCTGCTCGTGCACCCGTCGTCCCAGCAGCCCCACACGTTCCGCCGGCTGCTCGCCGAGTCGATTGACGTCCCCGAGGAATCGATCCGGGTCGTGACGCCGCACGTTGGCGGCGGCTTCGGGGGCAAGGTCGGGATTGCCCCCGAGCATGTCGTCGTCGCAGCACTCGCACTCCGTCTGGGCAAGCCGGTGCGCTGGATGGCGACACGCAGCGAGGACCTCGGCGGCGGCTTCCACGGCCGCGGCCAGATCCAGTGGGTCGAGCTCGGCTGTTCGAACGACGGTCGGCTGAAGGCACTGCGCGCATCCATTGTCTGTGAGGCGGGGGCGTATCCGGGTGTCGGCGCGTTGCTGCCGTTTGGCACGCGCAGCATGCTGCAGGGCGTCTACACGTTTGAGGCGGTTCAGTGCGAGATTGCTTCGGTTGCCACCAATACAGCCCCGACCCATGCATACCGCGGCGCGGGCCGGCCCGAGGCGGCTGCGCTCATTGAACGCGTCGTTGACATGGCTGCTGACGAGCTCGGCCTCGATCCCCTGCAGCTGCGACTCGACAACCTGATCCCGAACGGCTCGTTCCCGTATACGACGCTGACTGGCTCAACCTACGACTCTGGCGACTACGCCCTGCCGCTCCGTGAGGCGGCAAGGATCGCGGGTTACGACGGGTGGCGCGACGAGCAGCGCCGGCGCCGCGAGTCCGGCGACTCGGCGCTCATCGGTATCGGGGTCGCGGCGTATGTAGAGATCACGGCAGGCGGGGACAGCTCCGAGTACGCGCGCGTTGAGGTGCACGAAGACGGCACGGCCACCGTGCACGCCGGCACGTCGTCGCACGGCCAGGGGCACCAGACCGCATACGCGATGATTGTGAGCGAGGCAACGGGCATCCCAGTCGACCGGATTGTCCTGGCCCCGGTCGACACCGACCTGGTGCGCAGTGGTGGCGGTACCGCGGGGTCTCGGTCGATGCAGCTCGGCGGTTCGGCCGTGAAAAAGGCGAGCGACCTGCTCGTCGACAAGGCACGCACACTCGCGGCGTCGGTGCTTGAGGCCGACCCAGCAGACGTCGTTCTCGAAGGTGGATCGTTCGCGGTGCGCGGCGTTCCGGCGCGCGCGCTCGACTGGGCAGTATTGGCCCGCGCGGCGTCCGGCGAGCACCGTGCGGCCGCGGACACGGGTGACGGACTCCCAGGTCTGGCTGCCCACCTTGATTTCGACCAGGGAGCGACCACGTTTCCGTTCGGGGCGCACGTGAGCGTCGTCGAGGTCGATTCGGAGACGGGTCGCGTCCGAGTGCTGTGCCACGTGGCGGTGGACGACTGCGGAAGGGTGATCAACCCCGCCCTCGTGGAGGGACAGCAGCATGGCGGCATGGCGGCCGGCATCAGCCAGGCGCTGTACGAGGAGATCCGCTACGACGCCGACGGAAACCTCGTGACCTCGACCTTCGCCGAGTACGCGTTCCCCTCCGCGGCCGAATTCCCCTCATTTGACGTTGCGTCCACCGAGACGCCGACTCCGCTCAACCCGCTCGGGGCTAAGGGCATTGGTGAGGCGGCCACGATCGGAAGCACCCCAGCGGTCCAGAATGCGGTTATTGACGCCCTGTCCCATTTCGGCGTCAGGCACATTGACCTGCCCTGCACCGCCGAGCGGGTCTGGCGGGCGATTGTGGATGCCCAGGCTGGAACCCCCGCGGATCCCTGGCGGGAGCGGCCGGCCGTCTTCAGCGCCGGAGCCCTTGGCGCCTCGGTTGACGAGGCGACGGCTCGGGCCGCTGACGGCATCTAGGCCCCGCGGCGGGGCGTCCCCTCAGCGACCCACCGTTATATCACTGAGAATGCGGCTCCCGGTACGGAAAAGCCAGAGGGCGGTTCGGTAGGCTCCCCAGTCGACTCGCGGCACCCTGCCGCGGCTCGTCACACCCACACGGGGGAGAAACCAACACATGAGAAAGACCAACGCACGTCGCGTCGGCGTTCTCGTCGCTTCGCTGTCGCTCATCGCGGCAGCCTGCGGCGGCAGCGATGACTCGACGGAAGAGGCGACGGACGACACGGCTGCGGCCGCGGAGTGCGCCGTCACCTCGCTGAACATCGGAACGATCCTTCCGGTCACCGGAAGCCTCGCCTTCCTCGGACCACCTGAGGTCGCTGCCTCGGGTTTCGCTGTTGAGGACATCAACGCGGCCGGCGGCGTGCTCGGCTCCGACGTCACCATCCAGCAGGGTGACTCGGGCGACACCTCGACCGACCTCGCGAACACCGAGGTTGACCGTCTGCTCGCCGGTGGCGCGCAGGTGATCGTCGGTGCCGCTTCGTCGGCCGTGTCCAAGACCGTGATCGACAAGATCACGACCGCGGGCGTCGTCCAGTTCTCGCCGGCCAACACGTCGCCGGACTTCACGACCTACGACGACAAGGGTCTGTACTTCCGTACCGCTCCGTCGGACCTCCTGCAGGGCCGCGTGCTCGCCAACCTCGTCATCGAGGACGGCAGCACCTCCGCCGCAGTGATCTTCCGCCAGGAGTCGTACGGCCAGGGCCTCGCCGACTCGTTCAAGGAGAACTTCGAGGGTGCGGGTGGCACGGTTTCGGCCTTCATCGCCTACGCCCCTGAGGCTGACACCTTCGATGCCGAGGTTGACCAGATCGTCACCGCCGGTGCGGATGCGGTCGTCGTCATCGGCTTCGCCGAGTCCGGCACGATCGTGACCACCATGCACGAGCGTGGCGTCGGCCCGACCTCCACGAAGGTCTACGGCGTCGATGGCAACATCGCGGGCATGCTCGAGGTCGTCACCGACCCGACCATCCTCGCTGGCATGCGCGGCACGACTCCGTCGGTTGACCTGAAGTCGATCTCCGAGTTCACCGCCCGCCTCGATGCGGCTGGTGTCAACGGCGTGTACGACTACGGCGCAGAGACCTACGACGCGATCGTCATCTCGGCCCTTGCGGCGGAGATCGCGGGTTGCGCCGACGGCGTCTCGATTGGTGCGCAGATCAACGGCGTCACCAAGGAC
>Ga0315899_10002345_pt1 | contig 21006 bp, 16 predicted proteins | sample LakEriMetagenome_2_FD_203518 | JGI IMG/M metagenome (GOLD analysis project Ga0315899, IMG submission 203518) | Freshwater fungal communities from buoy surface, Lake Erie, Ohio, United States - Buoy 4 MA112 | ecosystem: Environmental > Aquatic > Freshwater > Lake | place: USA: Lake Erie, Ohio... | reverse complement strand
GCAAGGTGTGCCGCTGGGGATTGAGCAGCAGCCTGCGCTTCCTGCGCCTGGCCTGCAGAGCCCACCGGCTGGAGGATGGCCGGCTGCGGCTGGCCACCGATGCCCTGCACCAGTCGCTGCTCACCGGGGTGCCGGGTGTGCTGGAGGTGCCTCCCTGCGTTCACAGCGCCGATGACTGGGCCGTCCTGGCTACGGAGGGTGTGATCGATGGCGCCATCGTCTCCTCGCTCTGCCATCACCAGTCGTTCCAGGCCGGTCGGATGCCGCAGTGGGAGGGTGTGCGGGCCGTGCCGCTGGCGACGTTGGAGCTGCAGCTGATCTGCCACCAGCGCTGGCAGGGGGCCCTGGGACAAGACGGTGCTGCTGCCCAGTGGCGAAGTGATGCCGCTGCTGCATCAGCAGCTGGAGGCCGGAGGCAGCGGACTGGAGGTGCCACCTCGAACCTGGCAGGAGCCAACGATGTGGCTGGAGCAGCTGCAGCAGCGGCCGATTGCCCTGCCGGTCTGCCCGGCCCTGGCGCCGGCCAGCTGGTGGCAGGAGCAGGGAGTGTTGGCAGTGGCCGACCAGCCGACGGTCCGCGAACGGCTGTGGCTGCTGCTGCCGGACGACATCGATCTGCCTCTTGCCGCCAGGGCATCCCTGCGGCTGATCCGGCGGCGGCTCAGCCGGGCGATGGCACGGAGGGAGTCTGCGCTGCTGGAGGGGATCCGCGCGGATGGCCTTGAGCTGGTGGGGGATGGTGAGGCGGCGTGAATTGACGATCTGCCTGCTGGGCTGACGCACTCAGAAGGCCATCAACTGAGCCCCACGTACACCGGCTGGAACCACTGCATCCGCCGGCTCTGACGCTTCTCGCCATGCAGCACGGTGTGCCAATGGCCGCGGCGCCAATGGGGCCGGCGAGGAGTGCCGCTGCCGCTGCCGCTGCCGCTTCCAGCAGGGGATGCTTCTGATGAGGCCCTGGGGGTGCGATCGAGCCGGAAGTCCTTGCCGATCCACACCGGGCCCTGGGGCGTGACGGCGCCGGTGTCATCGGCACTGCCAGCGGAGAAACCCTTGCCGCTGGGCACCTTCGCTGCCGGGCCGGTGGTCAGCAGTTCCGGCTGGTAGAGCTGCACCAGCAGGGCGTTGATCGCAGGGCCTCCATCCGCTGGTTGGTGCTCTGCACTGCCTGCTCGTCCCACTGCCAGGCCGGATGGCTCAGGTCTTCCACGGTGGGCTGCCGTTCGCCGATCTGCTGGAAGGAGTGGCGGGTGAGATAGCTGCTGCCATCGAGGGCAAGGCCGACGCAGCTGATGCCGCTGATCCGCTTGGCCTCAGCCGGCAGCCAGTCGGCCATCGCCCGCAGGTCGGCCACGATCACCACCGGGATCGGCACGCCGTCTTCTGTGAACAGGGCGCCATCGGGAAGCATCAGCCGGAAGCAGGGCAGCACCAGCGGCAGCTCGTCATCCAGGTGGGGTGAGGGTGTGCGGCGGAAGGCCTCTGCCAGCTCTGGTGCGAGGAAGCGAGGCGGGGCTTCGACGATCCGTGCCAAGCGGCAGGTGGTGGCGGCCCAGAAGCCGATCGGATCGGCCAGCTCGTTCATCACCTCCGCGCCGGCCTCGATCAGGGCGGCGTAGGCCAGGTGGTTGGCCCAGTGCTGGAAGCCACGCGGGGAGCGGTAGCGGTGCTGCTCCTGCTGGATGTAAGGGTCCTGGCGGCGCAGTTCGGTGATCACCGTGCCGATCGGCGGCAGCTCCGCCTGGCTGGCCCGAATCGATTCAGGCGTCAGCCGGCTCATCAGGCCTCAGGCGCCGGGTTGCCGGGCTGACGCTCGAGGTTGGCCACGTTGACCTGGCTGGTGTGGCCATCGGCCCAGCGCACGGTCGCCAGCAGAAGGGGGCTGCCGGGGCTCAAGGGGGCGATGGCGCTCACGATGCCGCGCGCGAACGGACCCACGCTGGTGGGAGCAGCCGGGCCGCTGAGCATCGCCAGCGACTTCAGGAAGCTCCTCGAGAAGCGCACCGTGTCTCCGTTCTGCAGGGCTGCGCTCACACACGCTCGCTCAGGCGGTCACCATCCTGGCCGGATGGCGGATGCTGGGAGCACTGCCCAGGGAGAAGCACCAGCGTGTCTCAGTTCCACATCACCACCCAGGACGATCTGCCCGGGCCGGATGGGGACGAGCCCTATGTGCTGTTCGTGAACCAGGCCGAGTACGGCAATGCCCGCTTCCTGCGCACCAACGTGCTCTCGGCCCGGCCGGATCTCAAGAAGTACACGGCCCTGCGCTTCCGGCAGGAGGTCAAGCGCCATGCCGATGCCGCAGGGCCGGGCGAGGACGTGGTGCTGGTGTTCATGGAGGCCCTGGGGTTGGAGCCGCCGCTGACCCTGGTCTGCAGCGACCTGCACCTGCAGATGGAGGGCTACCCGATCGAGCAGGGGGCGGAGATCGAGATCCCGCTGCTGCCGCCAGGCCATCGAGGCCCGGCCAGGGGTTTCGGCTGAAGGCCCTGGGGGCCGGCACGCAGCCGCCGATACCGTGGGCCCCCCCCTGCTCTTCCTTGGCCTGGCGATGCCTGCCCATCCGCTCCTGCCGGCCGTGAACCGTCTGCTCCAGCAGGTGGAGGAGACCAGCGGGCTGCCGGTGGCGGTGGCGCAGCAGAGCGACCTGAGCACCCTGGCCACGCTGCGGCCGGCGACGCCAGAACACCAGGCGCACCTGATCGCCTACCGCGATGCCGATGAGGCCAGCAGTTACCACGTGGCCTTTGAGGCCGCCCTGCTGCTGCGCATCGTGCAGGTGCCGCCCGAGCAGCGGGTGAATCTCACTGAGAAGCGCGAGGCCCGGGAGAGGGTGGTCTGGCAGGTGGAGAAGCTGTTCAAGGGCCGCCTCGGCCTGGCCCAAGCACGTCAGGCGGGGCTGCGCTTCTACGACGGGCTGATGGTGCAGCTGCGCTCGATGGGCCCGGGGCTGTGGGCTGATCGCTGGCTGTTCGAGCAGGTGCCGGAGCTGCGGGGCCTGCAGGCAGCGGTGCTCCAGAGCCAGGTGCAGCAGAACGTGCCCTGCCTCAATGCCGAGGTGGACAAGATGAGCCCCGCTGACGTGGTGAGGGCCAGCCGGGCGATGAATGCCGCCTACGCCTTCCAGGCCGCCGAGCTGGTCGGCATCCCGCCGCTGGCGATCCCGTATCAGGCGGCAGGGTTTGAGGCCCTGGCCAAGGAGCTGATCGCCATCACCCGCGCTGAACCGTCCACAGCCGATCCGGATCGGGAGATCGTCGATGCCTGGGCCGAGAAGCTGGGCCTCTCCCGCTGGTACGTCTGGAAGACGCCCTGATGGAAGGCACGGCGTTCTCGATCGACGAGGCCAGTTTTGATGCCTCCCTGCTGCCTGAGGGCAGCCGCAGCCCTGGCACGGAGGAGTTCCACCGAGCGGTGACCGACTACTTCCAGAACTCCTACGCCGGGATGGGCGGTCAGCTGTCGGTGGTGTTCGCCGCTGGCCGCATCGAGGTGGCCTGGGAGCCGGCCGCAGCGGAAGCACCGGCGATGGCCACGATCGGCCCGCTCCTGCAGCAGCGCCGGTTCGATGAAGCCCGGCCACTGCTGGAGGCCCTGCTGCAGCTCCAGCCTGAGCACCCTGAGGCCCTCTACAACCTGGGCGTGCTCGCCAGCGAAGAAGGCCGGCTGGAGGAGGCCCGGCAGCTGCTGCGTCGTGCGGTGGTGGCCAATGCCCCTGATGCCCACGCCCAGGCCAATGGCCAGGTGGCGCTGGCACTGGCTGCCATGCGGCTGGAGGACCGCGCAGAAGCCAGGCAGGCCCTGGAAGCCGCGATCGAGCTGGAGCCGCAGAACGCATTTGCCCTGCGCAGCCTCGGCAGCCTGCTGGTGATCGCTGGTGCCCTGGCCGCCGGGGCTCAGCGCTTCCGCCAGGCGCTGGCGGTGGCACCGGACGATCTGATCACCACCTTCAACCTGGCCCAGGCGTTGCTGGAGCTGGATCCAGACGAGCACCGAAACGAGGCTGACCGGCTGCTGCTGCGGGTGATCGAGGCCCAGCCCTACAGCGAGCTGGCCACCAAGGCCAAGGACCTGAGGGGCAGCATCGCCAGCCGGGATCTGCGGGCCGAGCAGCCCGAGGGGTTGCGGCAGGACGCCGTGAGCTACTGCCTCCAGGCCCTGCAGCTGTTCGAGGGGATGGAGAAGCAGCGCTTCATGGCGGTGCTCAGTGAGGTGGCCGCTGTAGGCCAGGGCGGGCTGCAGATCAATGAGCCAGGCACCTCCCGCAGCCTCAAGACCCTCCCAGGAACCTGGAGCGATCTGGCCCTGGCCTGCCTGATCCACGTGGGCATGAAGCGGCTGATGCCTAATGAGGACTCAGGGCTGGGGATCGGGCCGGAGTACGAGGAGGCGGTGCGGTTGCACCGCGGGTAGAGCGCCGAAGAAAGTACTGATGAAGCCGCCGGGTCCCGGCGCCACGCCATCGGTCCGTTAGATCAAGGCCAAAACTATGCATCCACCGCATAGTTTTCGCTCAAGGCAGGATCCCTTCACATGCCAAGCGGCGGCTGGGAATGCCAGGAGCCAGACTGCTGCAAGAACGCTGCTGTGCTGCATGCGCACCAACTCGCGGTGCGGCCTCCACCAAGGCCCTCCCAGGGCAGCCCAGACCCTCCTCCGCATGCCCGCCCGCCGCGCCAGTCCCAAGCCTCCGAAGCCGGCTGACGCAAAGAGCGACCTGGCGGCGCTGGGCTTCCGGATGGCCGACAGCGGCCCCCACACAAGTAAGACCCTGATGCTGCAGGAGCTGGAAGCCCTGCTGGCCGCGGTGCCCGCAGACGCTCCGGCCAGGGTCTACCGCGCCGCGATCGTGGAGGAAAACGTGCTCGGCAAGCGCACCCTCTCCACCCGCAAGGAAACCGCCTCTCGGCTCTCCGCCCTGCATGGCCTCGATCCGAGCAAACCGCTGTTTCGGGTGCTGCGACGGCTCTGGGCAGTAGATCCAGCAGCACACCCCCAGTTGGCCCTGCTCAATGGCCTGGCCCGCGACCCGCTGCTGATGTCCACCACAGCGCAGGTGATGGGGATGGCCCAGGGTCAGGTGCTGAAGCGAGCCGAGATGGTGGCGGCGGTTCAAGGGTTTAGCCACGACCGGCTCAGCGCCAAAGTGCTGGATGCGGTGGCCCGCAACGCCGCCAGTAGCTGGACCCAGAGCGGCCACCTCAAGGGCAAGGTCAAGAAGCTGCGGCAACCGCTCAAGCCCCATCCGGTGGCTTTGGCCCTGGCGCTGTGGCTGGGCTACGCCAACGGCAAGCGCGGCAAGGCCCTGCTCAACACCCCCTGGGCAACTGCGCTGGACACCTCCAGCTCAGGGTTGCTGGAGCTGGCGGAGCAGGCCAAGCGCCTGGGCCTGCTCAAGCTCTCCCACGGTGGCGGGGTGGTGTCGATCGATCCAAGTGGCTTGGATCCGCTGCGCGGAGGTGATCCGTTATGAGCAGGATTGATGATCTGGCAGCCCGCTACGCCGATCACATCCGCACTCCTTGGCAGCAGGGCCTGCCCGCCGCAAATCGGGTGGTGATGCTGGTCTACGAGAAGGAGGCAGAACGGCAACTGCGCGGCAAGCTCGGCGAGTTCGAGCAGCTCACCAAGGGGGCTGGCCATGGCTGGCATCTGGTCGATCTCACCACTGCCTTTGCCGATTGGATGGCCGCCATGAAATACCGGGAGTCCTATTTCAAGAGTCCCAGGAAGATTCGCCTGAAGCTCGACAAGGCATTCCTTCAGTACGTGAGCGAGCTGATCAGGGCTCAGTTGGCGCAGGGCGGAGACAACGACGTCGTGGCCGTGCTGGGGGCGGGCAGTCTCTTCGGCTTCCTGCGTCTCTCTGATGTGATCAAGGACATCGAGCGCGACATCAAGGGCCGTCTGGTCGTGTTCTTCCCCGGCCAGAAGGATGGCAACAACTACCGGCTGCTCGACGCTCGTGACGGCTGGAACTACATGGCGGTGGGCATTACTCGCCATCCCACAGGAGCAGTGGCATGACCAAGAAGATTTTCGAAACCCTGCAGCGCGACCCGCGCGTCAGCCCGCTGGCCAACAACGGTCAGGCACGGATCACCACCCTCGACGACGAGAACGCCCGGCAAGAACTCGAGGCTGAGCTCCACACCTTCGTGTGCGACGGCCAGTACGGCCAAGCGATGGAGGTGATCCTCCAGAGCTACCTGACCCAACAGGGCCAAGCGCGCCAGAACGCCGCCTGGATCGCAGGCTTTTACGGCTGTGGCAAGTCCCACCTGCAGAAGATGCTTGGCCACCTCTGGGCCAACACCGATCTTGGTGGCGGCAAGCGGGCTCGCGATCTGGTTCTGGAGCTGCCGGAAGCCGTGCGAACGCAGTTCAAGGAGCTCGACACGCTGGCCCTGCGCAGCGGCAGACCCATGGTTGCAGCCAGTGGCGCCATGCCATCCGGCGCGAAGGATGCCGTGCGCGCCACGGTGCTGGCGATCCTGCTCAAGGCGCAGGGGTTTCCGGAAACGGTGCCGCAAGCAAAGTTCTGCTTCTGGCTCCAGAAAGGCGGCCATCTTGATGCTGTGCGTTCGGCTGTTGAAGCGGAAGGCTGCAACTGGTATGAAGAACTCGATGACCTGTATGTGAGCGAGGTCATCGCAGCTGCGGTGTTGGAGCGAATTCCTGACCTTGCTGCTGGCGTCACCGAGGCCATTGATCTGATTGGCCGTCAGTTCCCAGATCGCGATGGCGACATCACCACCAAGGACTTTGTACTGCTAGCTCGCAAGGCTCTGGCACCGGATGGCGGGGAGCTTCCTCACACGATGCTGGTGCTCGATGAAGTGCAGCAATACATCGGCAGTTCCGATGATCGTGCCACCGACTTCGTGGAACTCGCTGAGGCGTTGCAAACCGAACTGGATAGCCGGGTGTTGCTGGTGGCTTCCGGTCAGTCGGCGTTGTCATCGGAAACGCCACAGCTGCAGAAGCTGAAAGACCGCTTCCGCATCAACGTGCAGCTCTCGGACACCGATGTGGAGACCGTGATCCGGAAGGTGATCCTTCAGAAGCGCCCTGATGCCCAAGCTGCGGTTCAGCAGATGCTGGAAGCCAACGCCGGAGAAGTCTCCAAGCAGCTGGAAGGAAGCCTGATCAAAGAGCGTTCGGAGGATCGCCAGGTGGCGGTGGCTGACTACCCACTGCTGCCCACCCGCCGGCGGTTCTGGGAGGCCTGTTTCCGCAGTGTTGATGCTGCAGGCACCAACAGCCAGCTGCGCTCCCAGTTGCGGATCATCTTCGATGCGGTGAAAGACATCGCTGATGCCGATGTGGGCCAGGTCATCACCGGTGACGTGTTGTTCCAGGCCATGGCCGGAGATCTGGTGAACTCCGGCGTTCTGCTCAATGAGCTGAACAACCGCATCGCCAACCTCGCCAAAGACAACATTGACGATGGCAAGCTCAAGCAGAGCCTCTGCGGATTGGCCTTCCTGATCAGCCGGCTGCCGCGTGAGCAGGGCGTCGACCTCGGCATCAAGGCCACGGCCCGCACCTTGGCCGATCTGATGGTGGCGGATCTGCGCTCCGACAGCGGCCCCTTGCGCCAGCACGTGGCCGAATTGTTAGAGGCCATGGCGAAAGACGGCACCTTGATGAAGGTGGGCGATCAGCAAGGGCTGGAGGAGTACCGGCTGCAGACCACAGAAGGGGCCCAATGGCAGGGCCAGTTTGAGGAAAAGAAACAGGCGGTTCGCAATGACGCCAGCGAACTGACCAACAAACGGGAACAGTTGCTCGGCCAGGCCATTCAGGAAGAGCTGAAGGCCGTGAAGCTCTTGCAAGGAGACGCCAAGATCTCCCGCAAGCTGTCGCTGTGGATCAGCGGGGAGCCCCCGGCACCGTCCAAGGAGGAGGTGGTGGTGTGGGTGCGTGACGGCTGGGGCTGCAGCGAGAAGGAGGTGCGTGAGGCAGCCCGTCTAGCGGGTGCGGATGATCCTGTGCTGCATGTGTTTCTGCCGCGCCGGGGGGCCGACGACCTCAACGCCCGGATCATCGAGGCCACCGCTGCCAAGCGGGTGATCGATCACTACGGCAATGTTTCCACCGCGGAAGGCCGCGAGGCCCGCTCCTCGATGCAAAGCCGCCAAGGCCGGGCGGAGGAAAGCATCGGCGAATTGATCGGCGATGTGATCTCCAATGCCCTGGTGATCAAGGGTGGAGGGGCGGAGGAGTACGGCACCAAACTCGCCGGCAAGGTGCAATCAGCGGCGACGGAGGCCTCGCTGGCCCGGCTGTTCCCGGAGTTCGCGAAAGGCGACCACGCCAGCTGGGGGCTGGCGGTGAAACGCGCCCGTGAAGGCAGTGATGCGCCTCTTGAAATGGTGGGCCATAAGGGCGCTACGGAGACCCATCCGGTAGCAAGCAGGGTGCTGAGCACCATCGGAGCAGCCAAGGAGGGCAGCAGCATCCGCGCTGAGCTGCGGATCGCTCCCTATGGCTGGCCGCAGGACGCGATCGATGCGGTGCTTTTGGCGTTGCATCGCGATGGCACGCTCAGCGCCAAAGACGCCAGCAACAACCCGATCACCCCCGGGCAGCTCGATCAGCAAAGCCTGGCAAAGGCGAAGTTCGTGCCCCAGCAGGTGCGCCTGACGGCCATCGAGAAGGTGGGCGTGCGGGGGGTGTTTGGCATCGCTGGCGTGAGCGCAAAGCCGGGTGAGGAAGAAGCCAAAGCGAGTGAGTTTCTGGATGTGGTGGCCAACAAGGTGGGGCTCAGCGGAGGCGATGCTCCGCTTCCGCCACCCTTGGCTGCTCCGTTGCTTTCAGAACTGCGCGGCCTCGCTGGGCCTGAGCAGCTCAAGGCGATCCTTCAGGCCAAGGATGCGTTGCAAGGGCTTTGGAATGACGCCAACACCCTGGTGGATAGCAAAGACAAGCGCCTACCTCAGTGGGAGCGTCTGGTGGCCTTGTTAGGCAAAGCCGAGGCGCTCCCGATTCACCAAGAGATCGCCCCCCAGGTGGAGGCCATCCGCACCAACCGCGCCCTGCTGGACCCCACAACCGACTACGTGCCCCCCCTGCTGCAACAGCTGGAGCAGGCCCTGAGCGCTGCGCTGAAAGAAGCCCAAAGGCATCTCGCCGCGGTGCGTGCAGCGGAACAGGAGCAGCTGGAGGCCAGCAATGAGTGGCAGACGCTGACACCGGAGCAGCGCAACGCCATTGCGCAGGCTGCTCAACTCCCCGCGGGCCCCATTGAGCCCGCACCTGTGGAGCGCAGTCAGCTGCTGCAGGCACTGCAGCAGCGCTCCCTGTCGAGCCGTGCTGAATGGGCCGACAGCCTGGCGGCCCGCTTCGCCAAGGCCCGCACTGCAGCGGCCCAGGCTCTGGAGCCCGCCACCCAGCCCGTGAAGCTCAGCAGTGGAGTGCTGAAAGACGAAGCAGCCATCGATGCCTGGTGGGCAGCCAAGCGTGCCGAGCTGACCGCGAAGTTGCCCCAAGGCCCAATCCAGATCAACTAGCCCCCAAACCGAGCCTGCTCAACCACCCAGCCCCCATGCCCGCTCTCGCCTCTGCCCTGCGTACGTCACTGGAAACCAACGTGGTGAAAGCCCGTGACCTGGCTGAGCGGGGCGCGCGGGAAGCTCTAACCAGCCTTGCGGTTGAGGCCAAGGAACCCTTTGGCTCCATGGGTGAAGAGGAGCGGCGATTGCGCAACCGATTGCGCGCCCGTGGCCGCCAGCTGGGGGATCAACGCGATCCCCAGAAGGGCACGCAGAGCATCGAGCGGCTGATGCGGGAGATGGCCTATGAGCACTGGCATCGCATGCTGTTTGCCAGGTTCCTGGCCGAAAACCAGCTGCTGATCGAACCCAGCTCAGGGGTGGCGGTATCGCTGGCTGAATGCGAAGAGCTGGCTGCGGAAGCGGGTACAGATCTGTGGGAGCTAGCGGCGGGCTATGCGCAGGGGATGCTGCCAGAGATCTTCCGAACAGACGACCCAGTCTTGGCGCTGAGGTTGCCCCTGGAGATCCGCCAGCAACTGCAGGCCTTAGTAGCGGAGTTGGATGCCGAGGTGTTCACCGCCAGCGACAGCCTGGGCTGGACGTATCAGTTCTGGCAGAAAAAGCGCAAAAAGGAGGTGAACGACTCCGGCGTGAAGATCGGCTCCGACGAAGTCTCACCGGTCACGCAGCTGTTCACCGAGGACTACATGGTGGACTTTCTGCTGGACAATGCCCTCGGCGCGTGGCACGCCGCCAAGGAGCTTGCTGCCAATCCCCAGCTGGCCCGCACGGCCCAAACCGAGGATGACTTGCGCCAGGCCGTGGCCCTTCCCGGCTGCCCCTGGAGTTACTTGCGGTTCGTCAAGACAGACGATGGCACCTGGACGCCGGCGGCTGGGACTTTTGAAGGCTGGCCCAGAACTGCGGCTGAACTGAAGTGCCTTGATCCCTGCATGGGCAGCGGGCACTTCGTGGTGGCGATGTTCGAGCGGCTGGTGGCCTTGCGCGAGGCCGAGGGCGAGCAGATGGAAGCAGCGGCTGTGGCGGCCGTGATTGAGGGCAATCTGTTCGGTCTGGAGATCGACCCGCGCTGTACGCAGATCGCCGCATTCAACTTGGCTCTGGCTGCATGGCGCCGCGTGGGCCACTGCAAGTTGCCAGCCATGAACTTGGCCTGCTCCGGCCTGGCACCGAACACGAGAGAAGCCGACTGGCTGGCGATGGCTGGCGAAAACGAGCGGCTCAGGAATGGAATGGAGCGGCTTTACAGGCTGTTCCAAAAGGCTTCAGTGCTGGGCAGCCTGATCAACCCACGTGCTGCCGAGGGCGATTTGCTAGTGGCCGATTTCCATGAACTCCAGCCGCTGCTGGAACAAGTGCTTGCGCAGGAGAGCCAAGATGAGACCGCATATGAAATGGCCGTGACAGCGCGCGGTGTGGCCAAGGCAGCGGAAATCCTCGCCAGTCAGTTCACGCTTGTTGCGACCAACGTGCCTTATCTCGGTCGCGGCAAGCAGAACGATGTACTTCAGGCCTACTGCGAAAGGGTTCACCCGGACACCAAGGCAGACCTTGCGACTTGCTTCGTCGAACGCTGTCTCGATTTCTGCAATGCCGATGGGAATACCGTGCTCGTCACTCCGCAGAACTGGCTTTTTCTTGGCACGTATGAAGCGATGCGGCGTCAGCTATTTGAAAAGGTTGACTGGAGTTACGTTGCGCGACTGGGGGCCAAAGCTTTTCAAACGCCAATGTGGGATTTTGGGGTTGCACTTATCAGCTTTTCCCAAAAAAGACCCAGGCCAGACCATCAAATAATTGGCTTTGATGTTGGAAGCACTACAACGACCGAGGGAAAGTCGGACGGCCTTCGTACGATGGAGGCTGAGCTAGCTGGACAGTATGGCCAGCTCAGGAACCCCGATGCGGCGCTCAACTTTGCCGAAATCACTAACGTCGACTTTCTGGCCAGGCTCGCCTACTGCTACCAGGGCACTTCCACGGGAGACAATCCGCGCTTCGCTTGTTATTTCTGGGAGATCAATCAGATTACGGGCAATTGGGAATGTTTCCAGACACCACCATCCGGGATCCTATCTTATGGCGGAAAAGAATCGGTAGTCAACTGGAAAGCATTGGAAGCCGGCTTTGAAGGGGCTGCAATTCGCGGTGGCGACGCATGGGGCAAATTGGGAGTTGCGTTCGGGCAGATGGCCGACCTACCTGCAACTCTCTTTCAGGGTACTAGATTTTCAAATTCTTGCCCAGTTCTGGTCCCCTTTAAGTCTCAGAACCTCTTGCCAATCTGGGCGTTTTGTGCATCTGGGGCCTTGGAGAATGCGCTTCGTCAGTTCAATCAGAAGCTTAGCGTTGATAACGGGTATATCACAAAAGTACCCTTTGATCTTCAGCACTGGCAGAAGGTGGCGGAGGAGCAATATCCGCACGGTTTACCGAAACCGTTTTCCAGCGACCCGACGCAATGGCTATTCAATGGACACCCTGCTGGTGCCGAGCATCCTTTGCACGTAGCAGTGGCGCGTCTTGTTGGTTATCTGTGGCCCCGCCAGACTGGTTCAAGTTTTCCCGATTGTCCCTCCATAAGCTCGGATGCTCTGGAGGGCTTGGTAGATAACGATGGAATCGTGTGCTTGTCGCCCGCCCGTGGAGAAGCTGGAGCTGCTGAACGTCTTCGCGGTTTACTGGCCGCAGCTTTCGGCGATGAATGGAGCAATGCCAAAGAAAGGGAGCTGCTTCTGGAAACAGCAGTGGTTAATGATGCCAAGAAAGCGGCTGCCAGTCTGGACGATTGGTTGCGCCAGAGCTTCTTTGCTGAGCATTGCAAGCTATTTCAGTCGCGTCCTTTCATCTGGCAAGTCTGGGATGGAAATCCCCGCGGCTTCAGCGCACTTGTGAATTACCACAAGCTGGCTGCTCCAAACGGTCAAGGCCGCAAGACTCTTGAGCTACTCACTTACACCTATTTGGGAAGAGACTGGATCGACCGCCAGAAGCAGGATCAAGCGGATGGGGTCGATGGCGCTGATGATCGACTAGCAGCTGCCCTCGATCTCCAGGGGCAACTCAAAAAGATCCTGGAAGGCGAACCTCCCTATGACATCTTCGTGCGATGGAAACCCTTATGTCAGCAATCGATCGGATGGGATCCTGATATCAATGACGGTGTGCGCCTCAACATCCGCCCCTTCCTAAAGGCCTCACTCCGGAAGGGTGGCAGGAAGGGAGCCGGAATCTTGCGTTGGAAGCCCTTTGACATCAAGCGAAAGGCTGATCGAGGGACCGAAGCAATGCGCTCTAAAGACGAATTCCCCTGGTTCTGGGGCTGGGATCAGACCAACCATGCCCAAGCTATCGATTTCGGCGCCCCCATTCCAGGAGCCCCACCAGTTGGTGCCGAGTTCGATGGCAACCGTTGGAATGATCTGCACTACAGCCGCGCCGCCAAGGAAGCGGCCAGGGCGAAGAAGAGAGGAGAGGCTTGATCCATGGCTGCGGAGACCCTCCAAGATGACCTGATCAAAAAGCTGCGGTGGTGCAACGTCTGCGGCGATGCCGAGCTGGCTCCCGTGGCCATCCTCTGGACCGACCCCAAACGGGAGTGGCTGACGTTGATCCCGCAGCTGCGCAACGTCCTGCCCGAGCTGATCAGCCTTGGTGACTACGACGCTGAACAGCGTCAGGGGCCAAGCCTCTGGCTGCGCTGCATGGTTGATCGCTCCCTGGCAGACCAAGCCATTCCTGCCGCGCAGCCCCCCATCCTTTACCTACCCGGCGTGAGTCGCCAGGACCTGCGAGCCGGCGAAGGCTGCCCCTGGGAATGGGAGCCGCTGATCGAGCTCATGTTTCGCGGCACCCTGTGGCTGCAGCGCAATGGCCGCGACTGGACCCTGGCCGCTTTCCTCAGCTCCGCCGATGCGCTTGATCTGGATGTGGCAGGCGATCAGGCCACAAAGGTGGCGATGGCCAGGGCTCTCACCGAATTAGCGACTCACCCCTTGACACAACTGCGGGGTACGCGCCTGGAGGAGAAGGATTTCAACGCCCTGCTGGCCGACGACCCGGTCCGCGACATCCTTCGCTGGATGGTCGACCCCTCCGGGTTCCAGCGATCCCGCAGCAGCGAGCAATGGAATGCCCTGGTATCGCTGTGGAAGCAGGACTTCAAGTTCGACCCAACGAAAGACAGTGAACTCACAGCCGCAGAATCTCTCGCCACAGGCAAGAGCGAATGGCAGAGGGTCTGGAGGCGCTTTGAAGAACAGCCCGCTGCCTACCCAGGCCTCGTTGATCTCCTGCGCAGGGCCGCACCATCCACCAATCAGGGGGATCTGCTCTCCAGCAATGATTCCTCCACCTCCCGCTGGCCCCACCGGAATGACGCGATGGAGCAGGAGGTGCAGGAGGTTCTCAAGGCCTTGCCCAACCAGCCCCATGCCCAGGCCTGCAAGGCTGTGCGCGAATTGGAGGCCACCCACGGGCAACGACGCCAGTGGATCTGGGCTCAGCTGGGCCTCTCTCCCATGGCTGAGCTACTGGCTCCTCTCGGACTGCTGGCGAAGCGGGCAGATCAGCCCCTGGTCGGCTCCACCCCGGACGAGTTCATTGCTCGTTACACCGATTCCGGGTGGGAGGCCGACCTGGCGGCTTGGGAGGCGATCGCCCAGGCCAAGCCTGAGCATGAAGCCATGGTGTCTGCTGCTGTCGCAGCCCTGATGCAGCCCTGGTTGGATGACACCGCCAAGAGTTTTCAGGCCGCCGTTCAGAGCCACGGGCTTCCCGTCCCGGCCGATCAACCTGCCGTGGAGGCCCTGCCGGGTGGCTGCCTGTTGTTTGCCGATGGCCTTCGCTACGACGTGGCCCGGCAGCTGCAGAAACGCCTGGAAGAGATGGGGATCACCGGCAACCTCACCACCCGCTGGGCGGGACTGCCAACCGTCACCGCAACTGCCAAGCCGGCGATCACCCCTTTGATCGATCAGATCCAGGGGCAGGCGCTACCAGAGGATTTCGCCCCCGGCTTCCGCAACGGCAAGGCCACCAGCGCCGCGGAATTACGCAAGGCCCTGGAGGCCAAGGGCTATGGGGTGCTCACCGACGGCGCCCTCGATCTGCCCCCCAGCCCTGAGGCCAGGGGCTGGCTGGAGATCGGCGATCTCGACCACCGAGGTCATCAGCTCCAGGATCAGCTTCCCAGCGTCATTGGCTCCGAGATCGAACGCCTGGCCCTGCGCATCCAGGCGCTGTTGGCAGCTGGATGGAGTTCGGTGCAGATCGTCACCGACCACGGCTGGCTGTTCTGCCCAGGAGGGCTGCCCAGTGCTGAGCTGCCCAAGCACCTCACCGCCAGCAAGTGGGCCCGCTGCGCGGCCATCAAAGGTGAGTCGCAAGTGCCGGTGCCCACCGCCGCCTGGAGCTGGAACCCTGCCGAGACCTTCGCTACGCCGGCAGGCGCTGCCTGCTTCAACACCGGCAGCACCAACTCCTACGCCCATGGAGGCATCAGCCTCCAGGAGTGCCTCACCCCGGTGTTGGTGGTCTCTGGCGGGTCGAGCAGCGCCCCCGCAGCCGCCATCACGGAAATCAGCTGGAAGGGCCTGCGCTGCAACCTGGAGGTGAGCGGCGGCACGGCAGGCATGACAGCCGACCTGCGCCGAGAAGCCGCTGGCGGCCCCTCGGTGGCCACCACGGCCAAAGCGGTCGACGATGGCGGTGCCCGCCTGCTGGTGGAAGATGACGAGCTCGAAGATACAGCGGTGGTGGCGGTGCTGTTGAGCCCTGATGGCCGGGTGATCGCCCAACGCCGCACCGTGGTGGGAGGAGACAACGCATGAGCAGCGCCGACATCGCCGCCACCAACGAGATGGACCATCTCGATCAGCTCGGGGCAAAGGCCTTCGATGGCTTCCTGGTCCGCAAAGACCTGGTGCGCAAATACTCCCGCCAGTACCCGGTACCCACCTACGTGGTGGAGTTCCTGCTGGGCCGCTACTGCGCCAGCACCGATCCAGCGGAGATAGAAGAAGGCCTGCAGATCGTCGAGAAGCAGCTCCAGGGCCGCACCGTGCGCACTGGAGAAGAGGAGCTGTTCAAGGCCCGCTCCCGTGATCAAGGCAGCGTCAAGATCATCGACATCGTGCGGGCTCGGCTCGACACCCGCAGCGATTCTTACGCGGCTGAGGTGCCCAGCCTCGCGATCAAGGACGCCCAGATCGATGACGAGCTAGTGCGCGCCAACGAGCGCATGCTCACCGATGGCTTCTATGCCGAGGTGTCTCTGGAGTACGACCCGGTGATCGCCCAGGAGCGCAACGGCCGGCCGTTCCGCATCGCCGGACTGCGGCCGATCCAGATGTCCAACCCCAACGTGCTGGGGATCCTGGCCAAGGGCCGAGCTGCTTTCACCACAGATGAGTGGCGCGACTTCCTGATCCGCTCGATCGGCATTGAGCCAACCGCCCTCGATGAGCGGGCAAAGATGGTGGTGCTGCTCCGCATGGCTCCCTTTGTGGAGCGCAACTTCAACCTGGTGGAGCTGGGCCCACGCGGCACAGGCAAGAGCCACCTGTTCCAGCAGATCTCCCCTTATTCCCACTTGATCTCGGGCGGTAAGGCAACCGTCGCCAAGATGTTCGTCAACAACGGCAGCGGCCAGCGCGGTCTGGTCTGTCAATACGACGTGGTCTGTTTCGACGAGGTGGCCGGAGTCTCGTTCGATCAGAAGGACGGCGTCAACATCCTCAAGGGCTACATGGCCTCCGGCGAGTTCAGTCGCGGCAAGGAGAGCATCCGCGCTGAGGGCGGGATCGTGATGGTGGGCAACTTCGATGTCGATGTGGAGCAGCAGCAACGCATCGGCCACCTGCTCAGCCCCCTGCCGCGTGAGATGCGCGACGACACAGCCTTCCAGGACCGCATCCACGCCTACGCGCCGGGCTGGGATTTCCCCAAGCTCAACCCCAACGAGCACCTCACCACCCACTTCGGTCTGGTGAGTGACTTCCTCAGCGAATGTTGGAGCCGCCTGCGCGATGGCAGCCGCTTGGCGGCGATGCAGAACCGAATCCACCTCGGTGGCGCCCTGAGCGGCCGCGACATTGAGGGGGTCAACAAGACCGTGAGCGCCCTGATCAAGCTGCTGTTCCCCGACCCCGAGATGGAGATCCCCGACGAGGATCTCGAATGGATCGTGCGCCTGGCGCTGGAATCACGTCGCCGCGTCAAGGAGCAGCAGAAGCGCTGCCTCAAGAGCGAGTTCCGCAACACCCACTTCAGCTACACCCTTGGCCTCGATGGGGTGGAGAAGTTCGTGGCCACCCCCGAGCTCCACAGCGACGACGCCATTGATGGCGATCCCCTGCCGCCGGGCCAGGTGTGGGCCATCAGCCCCGGCACCGGTGAAACCGGCCCCAGCCTCTACCGAATCGAGGTAGCCGTAGGGCCTGGCAGTGGGGTCAAGATCCTCAACCAGCCCGTGCCCCCTGCTTTTCGCGAGAGCACCAAGGTGGGCGAACAGAACGTCTACGCCCGTGCCAAGGGATTGGTTGGTGACCGTGACCCGCGAGGCCATGAGTTCTCCATCCAGCTGCGCGCCATGGACAACGACCGCAGCGGCGCTGGCCTTGGCCTGCCGGTGATGGTGGCACTGGTGGGCGGCCTTCTCGATCGCAACACCCTTGGCAGCACCATCATCGTCGGATCCCTCAACCTAGGCGGGTCGGTCGAGATGATTCCCAATGCCATCGCCATCGCCGAACTGGCCGTCGAAAAGCAGGCCAAGGTGCTGCTGATGCCTGTCTCGGCCCGTCGCGGGCTTAACGACCTACCAGACGACCTCTGGACCAAGATCTCGATTGAGTTTTACAAGGATCCGGATGACGCGGTGTTTAAGGGGTTGGAGGAGTAGTTATTTGACGAACGCGCATAGTGATCGATCGCGATTCATGCGCGTTGGCGATGCGCGCATGGGCCCAATATGAGAATCATTCGTTCGCAACTCGCCCGCCTAAGCAAGTGCTCTCTCCTCAGGGTTAAGCTTGCGTTAGTTAAGTCAACAGCGAAGACTCCGGTCAAGAGAGGAAGAATCGCCCGGCTCAAGCAGCTTTGGAAACTCCTAGAAAGGGCTGAGGGTCGGATGGGCCGCCCCAATCGAGACATCCCTGTAAATACAAATATAGAAATTCACTCTGCAACCTTTGCGTACGCATTCACTGCTGACACTTCAATTCACGCCGTTAATGTAATTAGCCAGCTCTTCGGTTTTCGACAAGCGTCGAGGGAGCTAATTCAGAGAATCAAGTCCTTCTCTCGGCACTCCCCAGCTCTTTCAAGCGGTCAAATAGGATTTATCTGCAGTGACACCAGATGGCGTTGCTTCGGCGACACGTTAGTCTGCCATGATCTGCCTTCTGATATCGAGTGCATTTATATGCATTACTCAAGGGCCACTACTTCTTACCTGGTCATCAGCTTTCAGTGTTTCTTTCGAGAAGGCGGCAGCGCGCTTCTCAAGTCGTCCATTGGCTCAGCAAATACAAAAGGTATTCCATCTTTCAGTATCCGACAGTTGCTTTTTGGCAAGCGCTTCCAATGCTCCGTTCAACACGAGCCATATCCCATTCGGGATTCACTGCATGCCAGCTTCTCCGAAGTAGGAAGCAATCTCGAGCGATGGTTAATTGGCAGAATGGCAAAAGGAGTTAGATGTGCAAACGCCAGATCGATTGTGCCAGCATTCAAGGTTTCTATTACGGGATCTCCTTCCACCGAGGACATAAATCAGTGGAGCAGGGAGAATAAAGAGTGGCTGAGAGATTACGGAATCAATGGCTGGGATCATCTGCAATATGCAGACGACAACAGCATCGTCAACCTCGAGCAGTGCATGGATTCGGGATGGCGTATTTACTTTACTCTTCTTGAGCGCGAGAATGTTAATTTGAGCAAAGAAGGCAGCGCCAATTTGCCCTTCCCAGGAAAGTCCAATACTGATTACTCCATCCCTTTGTCATTCTTTAGCGCAAGCTTCTCACTTCTTGATAAGTGCGCAGAGTCATTTGAGAGCAACTGGGGCAGAGATCTAAGGCTTATCGGAAGGGGCAAGTTACTCAGCCGTTCGCGAGAGAAGCTGGTGTCAGCCCTTCACTCTCAAATGGAGTTCATGCGCATATCTAGCCATGACATTGTGGCCAATAAAAATATTATCTGTCATTTTTGCGAGGACCTTGCCGCGCTTAAGTCAGGCTCCAACAATCAACAGTCTCTGCTTGCAGCTCTGATGGTCGGCCTACAGTCAGAAGCTGCCAGTCTTCATAGCAACCAAAAGGGAATAGTGTCCGGCGTAACGGATGCCATTGGACTGAAGAATGTGTACTCTTCAGCATCACTTCAAAGGTCAGCGAATGCGCTGGCGCTTCTTTCCATTGTTCTTGCTTCCCTACAAATTATACCTATCGCCTGCGCGCTGGCAGGCAAGCATCCTACGATTCAGGGCTCTTGGCCAAGCAGGACAATCTGCCCGGCTTTTGATTCAAATGCACAATAGAATGCCAGATAACTTTAAATATTGTGTCCTTATCCTAAGCCAAAGGGAAGTGGTTCCAGCACCTGTGATGAAGCTCGGCATTTACGATTAGCCCCTTCAAATCGACCCTTCTTACTCATCTCACAAAAGCCTCTTTTGCGAGAAATTTCGTTTTGGACGCCAAACAGGCAAAACATTGCTGTTTCTTTTTCACTTGGCCAGCAGTGACTGCAGAAGGGAATAGGTCGCATCCGGACCGGCGCACACCCACCGCATCCCTGGGCCGGTCCTCACGCCGCGTCAAGGATCAGGCCATGCGCCCTCCGGGGTCGGGCTTCCTTGTCGTGGTGCTGCGGCCCGCTGGTGGTGGTGGGGTTCTCCGCCATCCCTCAGGTGGCTTCCCCCGCTTCCTCCCCCCGCCGCCAGCAGCAGTCCCCGCTTCCCATCTGTTGTTCACTGAGTGCCCGCGATGCCCTGGTGCTCGAGCACCTGTCGCTCGCCGATGCCCTGGCTTCCGCCGCTGCCCGGCTCCTGTTCCCGCTGATGGAGCGGGAGGATCGGATACAGATGGCATGCGAGGCCCAGGTTCGCTCCGCTCCCCGCCTCCGCGCCGGCAAGCCGCCAGCCTCCTATCTGCGCAGCTGCATCAATGGGGCCCTGCAGCACCACCTGCGCGATCGCATCCGCCTGCTGCGCATCTCCCGCCGGGAGCATGAGAAGGGCACCTGCCCGCTGTGGCACATCAGCCTCGATGCCCCCGCCGCTGAGCCCTCGCTGGAGGCCTCCCTCACCGGGCCGGCGCTGGAGCAGCTGGTGGAGCAGCTGCCGGCAGCCCAGGCCACAGCCTTGCGGCTCACCGTCCTCGAGGGGCTCTCCCTGCGAGCCGCCGCGGCGCAGCTGCAGATCAGCCCGATGGCCGTGCAGCGGGCCCAGAAGAAGGCCCTTGCCGCCCTGCGCCAGCAGTTGGTGTGGGCGGGCTGAGGCCCCCACGGGATTCCTGCCAGGCCCGTGGCAAGAGCCAGAGGTCCCGCCGCCTTCTGGCTCCATGACCCCCCTGCTGCGGCTGCTCGGAGCGGCTGCGTCAAACGGCCTGCTCACGGGCCAGATCCTTTTCTCGACCGCGTTTGTCGGCGCCTGTGAGCTGCCGAACTGGATTCATGCGCCCCGCCAGGTGAATGCCTGCCGGTCGCGCAGCCCGGCTCTCGCCCTGTTCTTCCCCTCCGGCATGCAGACCGCCGTGGCAAACAACCAGCCGGCTCTGGCCCCTGGCCGGCGGGGGGTGTTCCGATGAGCCGCTCCATCCCTGCTGGCGACACCATCGAGCACTTCGATCCCGAGCTGCCGCACCACCGTGCCTGGTTGCTGGCGGTGCTGGAGCAGCTGGTGGCCCATGAGCCCCAGCCCCTGGAGGAGGGCAGCACCCTGCGGCGTCTCTGGACTGCCCACCAGGAGGCAACCTCAGCCGCGACGCCGCCATCACCAAGACCACCCGCGGCGATCGCCACCAGCCGCGGCAATCCGCTGTCGGTGCCCTGGTTCGCCCAGCTGGATTCAGCGACGGATCAGGCACGGCGGATGTGCTTCTCCTCCAGCTGCGCCATCCTCCTGGCCTTCCTCAAGCCCGGCGTCCTCACCGGGCCCAATGGGGACGACCAGTACCTGGCCAGGGTGCGCCAGTTCGGCGACACCACAGACCCGGCAGCCCAGATCCAGGCCCTCGCCAGCTATGGCATCACCTCCCGCTTCTCCAGGCAGGCGAGCTTCTCCACCCTGGAGCAACAGATCAGGGCCGGCATCCCCATTCCCTTCGGCTACCTGCATCGCGGCCACGTCAGCAGTCCAGCCGGCGGTGGGCACTGGCTGATCGTCGTCGGCATCACGCCGACCCACGTGATCATGCACGACCCGCTGGGGGAGGCGGATCTGGTGAACGGCACCACCCTCGGTGGAACCGCCCGC
>Ga0315899_10002344_pt1 | contig 21009 bp, 13 predicted proteins | sample LakEriMetagenome_2_FD_203518 | JGI IMG/M metagenome (GOLD analysis project Ga0315899, IMG submission 203518) | Freshwater fungal communities from buoy surface, Lake Erie, Ohio, United States - Buoy 4 MA112 | ecosystem: Environmental > Aquatic > Freshwater > Lake | place: USA: Lake Erie, Ohio... | reverse complement strand
ATATATATATATATAGGGACCCTCTGCAACAGCTGCAGCAGCGCTCCTGGATCCTCCACTGGGCGCTCTTCGTCTTCTTCAAGCCTGGGCCCAACGCCACCCACCCTAGGTCGATATTCTCAAAAGTCAGTTTCCCAGTACGTTTATCACACATAATCACCACTCAGAGGACTTGTTCAGAATTTGATGCTTTACCCCACCCCAGCCACCGTGGCTATAATCATGCAAAATAACACAATATAAAATAAAAAATAAAAAAATTGATGCTTTACCCCACCCCAGCCACCGTGGCTATAATCATGCAAAAGAACACAATAATAATCCTAAAATTTGATGCCTTCACCCCAACCCAGTCACCGTGGCGAGCAATTTCGCGAGAAGCTGAATGACGAGGTGATCGACCTCTTCTTCTCGAAGAACTACCTGGAGACAATCCAAACCAACTGCCCGTGGTTGCTGAGGTACATGGCAACTGCTGTGATCACGAACCCTCGGCGGCGCACTAAGGTGGCGGATCTTGTAAGGGTGATCCAGCAAGAACGCCACGCATACTCGGACCCCATGACTGAATTCGTCGAGTGCCTGCTGGTGCGATACGACTTCGACAGTGCTCAAGAAAGACTGCAGCAGTGCAAAAAGCTGCTGGCTACCGACTTCTTCATCATGGGCGCCATGGACAACTTCCTCGACAACGCGCGCCTCTTCATCTTCGAGACATACTGCCGCATCCACCAGTGCATCGACATCACCATGCTCGCTGACAAGTTGAATATGAAGCAGGACGAGGCCGAGCTGTGGATCGTCAACCTCATCCGCAACGCGCGCCTGGATGCGAAGATCGACTCAGAAAAGCACCACGTCATCATGGGCAGCACCAAGCCCACGGTGTACCAGCAGGTCCCTCTGCTTATACACATATACACACTTGCATACGTGTATACATGCATGCATGCATACATACATGCACCAAGCTCACGGTGGACCTGCAGGTCCATGTGCTTATACATGTATACATACTGAAATACTATCTACGTATGATACATACATGCATGCATACATACATGCATGCATGCGCAATCCGTAAGCCCCAAACCCAAACCCCAAACCCCAAACCCTAAACCCCAAACCAGGTGACAACACGGACCAAGACACTGTGCTTCAGGTCCTACGTGCTCGAGGGCAACTTTAAGAAACGATCACAGAAGCCGTCGGTTGAGGACTATGGCGTGGGCCCTTAAAGGGTCTGCTGCTTCAGCCCTTAAATTGACCGTGGCGTAGGCCCTGAAAGGCAGTCTTGCGTGGGTCCTTAAAAGACCTAAGGCGTGGGCCCTTAAAGGGACCATGGCTCTCACAGGGACTTTGGCGTGGGCCCTTCAAGGGCGGACGCCAAGCAGTCTAGAGGTCAAAGCAACCAAACGCTCGAGCTTATCGTGGGGTGGAGAGCGTGGCCGCCAGGAAACAGGGTCCCTGTGACAGTGCGGGCGAGGTTTTAGTGAGTGTTGATTGTTTGTAAGATGGGAAGATGGGGGACAGGGAGGGCAGTGAAGGCCGGTCCGAAGGAGGGTGGAGAGCGGGAGCGAGCAGGTGACAGACAAAGATTTGAGAATAAAACAAATGAGGAATCAGGATCTCGCACGAACGCCTGCTTTGAATAGACCGACCTTCGGTGCACTACCAATGCGCTGCAGAGCACTCGTTGTGTATCAACAGCAAATCTGTTGGCACTTCTACAATCACCGGGTGACGCCCTGCGTTCCGCATCAACTCTTTCTCTCTCTCTCTCTCTCTCTCTCGTTTTCTCTCTTCCTCTCTTTTTCTCTCTCGTTCTCTCTCGTTCTCTCTCTCACTCGCCACTTAATGTCTGGTCCATGTATTACATGTCTTTGTACAATATACACACACATCAGCTGCGTTTCCAAATTACAAATCTCCGGCACGCGTCGGGATGGTCCGCCTCCGGGGCACGCGGGACTTGCGACGTCAGCCTGGTGCAAACACAGTTGACGCATCCAGCACTGCGACGTTGCTTCGGGCATGGTAGCCTTGTTCGATCCAACGCTGGGCTCTCGCCTTACTGCTTCCGGGGACCGACGTCAACACCCGGGTAGTCATACTTTCCGTTGCCGTAGTAGGTCCAGGACCCGACCTCTTCGTCGTGCTCTGCGGCCTGCGGCGACGGCCCATCCCAGTACCAGCCCCACATACGGCAGGCCGGGTTCCCGTCGACGCCCACGCTGTCAACGGCACAGTCATTGTGCGGGATGGAGGTCAGCGCCATGAGCCGTCCCGGGCCCACGGCTGCCTGCAAGGCCACGGATAGAAGCATCTCCGGCAATATTGGCTCGGCTCCTCTATTCGATTTTCTTTTTTCTGGCGGGAGTACTTCCCGTTTTCTAAAGGAGGCCTTCCGCGCGCCTGACTCGCCGTTTTGGCAGCAAGGTACAGGGTATCCCAGGATGGTATGGATGGTATGAACGGCGCTGAGAGCGTGCGCAGGGCTTCGTCGCGTTCAGTGGCGGGCCTGCTGTGGGCAGTCGTGGTTGCGCACTTGGTGTCGGCGGTAATGAGCGCTCTCCGGCACGCTTTCGGGCTGCCCCCGCTGCTCGTCCCGGGCTCGCTGCGGCGCGTGGCGGCAGCTCAGGGGGTGATGATGTTGGGAGCTGCTGGCCCGCGGGCTGGGACGCTGTCGCACGGCAGGGAGCGCGCGTGGCCCTTGCCGGCCCGTAGGCACGCCGCGCTGGTGCTGCGCGGAGGCGCGCGCGAGTTCTCTGTCGGAGGCGCGCGCGAGCTCTCCGTCGCTTCTGTCAAGCTCCGTGGCGCAGCAGAGACCGCGAGCGGAGACTCTGACGACGGCGGAGCAAGGGCCAAGCAGCTGCGGGGATCAAACGGCGGCGACCTGGTTGATGTTTGCAAACAAACCGGCGCAGAGCTCCGGCGCCGATCGCGCGGCCGGGGTCGCTCGCTCGCAGGCTACGCCCTCAAGCCAAATGGGGACTGGGTACGGATCGTGGACAAACCGGAAGCGCCACCAGCTGCCGGCGCTCAAGCCCGCCAACAAACAACCCTCTCGCCCTTTCTCGTCTCAAAGCAGGCCGGTGGCTCTCAAGCAGGCCACAGCGAGGACGACGATAGTCTTGAATCCCAGCCCGACCAGCCGGTTGGCGGTTCACCCACGGTTGCAGATCAGATTCAGATGATCATGGGCTGCACCGCTATTAATAGCGACGTGGACATTCCTCCGCTCGATGAGGCGCTCTGGGAGGAGCTGCCCTCCAAGTGGGTCGTATTCAGCGACCTGCATGTCTCGCGTTCGTCGCTGGACACGTGCCTGCGGGTTCTTCAAGCTGTACACGACGAGGCTATGGCCCGGGGCGCCGGAGTCATCTTTCTCGGCGATTTCTGGCACGAAAAAGGGATCCTGCGCGTGGAGAGCCTCAACTCAATCCTGCTAGCGCTGCGCACATGGAAGCTGCCCTTGATAGCCCTCCCTGGCAACCATGACCAGTCTACGCTCAACGGCCAGGTGCATGCTCTCACCCCGCTCGCTCTGGTCATGCCAGGCTGCCGAATCATTAGCCAGCCCACCTTCTTCCTCGGCGCCCTCTGGATGCCATATTGCCGCGATCTCCAGATTCTCCGCTCTGCCATGGCGGAGGTGGCTCGCGATGAAGCAGGAGGAGGCGGCGCAGGGGCGCACGGGCAGGTGGGATCATGGCCGATGCGGGGTCGGGCAGAGGGCAAGTGGATTGATGATGGCGAGGGGTCGGTGGCGGCGAGCAGAGGGGTGTCGGCGATCTTTTGCCACGTCGATGTGATTGGTGCAGATATGAGCGGCGGTATGATGGCTGAGCGGGGACTAGGGGTGGAGGAGTTTCCTGGACATGTGCCGGTGTACACTGGCCACTACCACAAGCCGCATTCGCTGTGGGGGAAGCCCGGAGCGCGCCAGCACCCTGTGGTGTATGTGGGTAGCCAGTGGCAGACGGGCATGAATGAGGCACACGAGGCCAAGCGTCTCCTGCTACTAGATGCTTCCAAGGGCTGGACCATCGCCGAGGAAATTCCTGTTAGCATTGGCAGGCGACACTTTCGAGCTTTGTCGTTAGCCCAGCTCGACGCCAACCTGCTGTCGTGGGCGCTCCGCAAGGGCGACCGCGTGCAGGTTCGCGTCGCAGACGCCGCGGGGGCACGGCTCAAGGCTCAACAGATGGCCTTGCCGGATGGCGTCTCTCTGGAGATCGTGGAACAGCCAGTGGACCAAATTGAGGCGCGCGTACCGGGAGCCGATACACTTGATGCCATGTCGCTGTTGCATCGGTATTTTGAGTATCGGGATAGGGCCGGTGCTGAGGATGCGGGGCCCGCGGCGGACGAGGAGACGCGTCATGCTGCGGAAACGGTGTTAAAGGAGGCCATCAACGCGAAGCCGCCCGCCGCTCACATCGCGCGCGACATCGTTTTTGAGACTGTTGAAGTGTGTGGGTTTGGGTCCTTTGGCTTCGAGCGCCCGGTGCGCTACCCTACACACACAAACACACATACAAACACACACACACACACACAAACATACATAAGTAATTAGCATCATAAATAAAAAAAGACATTATTTTAAGGGGGGAAAGGACGTTACAAGGGGGTACCCTTGGGTGGCCTCTCTCACGAACCGAAATTTAAATAGGACGTAAAAACACGAAACAAACACAGCGGCGGGGATGTAATGAATAATATGTCCTCATTCGTGAAGTAAAGATTTTAGGACGCAAAACCACGAAGCAAACACAGCGGCGAGGATGTAATAAATAATATGTCCTCATTCGTGAAGTAAAGATTTTAGGACGCAAAACTACGAAGCAAACACAGCGGCGAGGACGCAATATATGGCATGGGTGGTTTAATTAGGACGAAATATGTATGTACATAGTACATACATACATACATACATACATGCATACATACATACATACATACATGCGTAGGTGCGCTACCCCTTGGGTGGGCGTGGAGTGGTACTGGTGATGGGCCGCAACGAGGATGAAACATGCGCTGATAGCAACGGATCAGGCAAGACAACCCTCTGCATGGCAGCATTGTGGGCGCTCACTGGTGCAGCCGACGTGCGCGCAGACGGCAAACGCCTTGGCCGAAAAGAGGTCGTGCACTCTGCCGGTGATGATTGCGAAGACGACGCCGACGCCCAGATCAATTACGCGGCCTCCGGGGAGGGCAGGCGTGCGCGGGCAGGGAAACGTAGATCTGCTTCGGTTCGCCTGTGTGGCACGCTGGATGGTGTGCCCTTTGAGGTGCGGCGGCAGATGTCTGGCGGCAAAAACGATGCGCACACGCTACGTGTGAAGCTTGGCGGCAAGGATCTCACCCAGTCTTCGCTGCGCGATACGCAGCAAGAGCTCGAGCGGTTGCTTCCAGTCTCTGTGCTCGCTGATTCTGTTTTCCACGGACAGCATCTCGTTACTGGGCTCCTGGAAAAGACGGACAAGGACTTCAAGACTGCCCTGGATGCAATCATCTCAACTCAAGTGTGGGCGTTGGCGCAGGAGTGCGCGCGAGAGCGCCGCAAGGAAGCGCGCGCCACACGCGAGCAGTTGGTGGGTCGGATCCTCGAGAAGGAGGAGCAAGAGCAGCCTCTGAATGCGGCCGCGTCTGACTCTCTCGCGCGCCACATCGCCTGGGAGCAAGAGCACGCACAGGTGGCCAGGGACCTCAGCAGACAAATGCAGCAGCTACAAAACGAAGCGAGTAGACAGGGGCACAATGCGTCTAGCTCCCGCGCCGCGCTCGCCGAGGCGCATGCCACGCGCGCGCGGCGGCAAGTCGCCATGGATGACTTCGTGGAGGCTATGGCCTTGGCACAGCGTCAGGGTGAGGTGCGGCGTGGTGCGGTAGAGGCGCAGGCTAAGGCATCGCAAGCAGCAGTGGCCCTAGCCAAGTCGCGCGTGGCGCTGATGGAGGCGCGCCTCGAGGAGCTGGAGCGAGCGCGGCAGCGCGAGGGTGGTGCGGACGAGCGAGTTCGTGGGCTGGAGGAGAATGCTTCTGAGTGGAGAACATCTCAGAGACTACGAGCCTCGCAGGCTAGTCAATCGCTCAACCGGGCTCTCGCACGATGCGATAGCCTGCGGCGCGATGCTGCCGCGATTGAAGCCTGCCACGAGGTTGCCCGCCTGGAGCTTGTCCGGGCCGTAAACGCCTCGATCGAGGAAATGGAGGCAGCTGCAGCGCAGGCGGCTGCGTGTGAGGAGGCCGCCGCCGCTGCCCAGGCTCGCATGTCTCAATATGCGGCTCTGGCACATGAGCCCACATGTCGCCTTTGTCTGCAGCCCATTGAGGGGCACACTCACGCGCAGCACCTCTCCGAGATGAAGAGAGAGCAGCTTGAGCGCGCCCAGGCGCTGACAGCCGCGCGCTCTCGCTTCCAGGACGCTCAAGCGCTACGGCGCCGGGCACATGGGCTGCTTGACGGTGCTGATGAGAATGCACGCAATGAAGAGCGCGCCCGGTGTGTGTGTGTGTGTGTGTGTGTTGTGTGTGTGTTGTGTGTGTGTTGTGTGTGTTTGTGTGTGTATACACACACACACACACAGTACACACACACACACACACAAAGGCAAGTGGCGCAGCGGGAAGCAGAAGATGAATGGAACGAAGCGCGGCTCGCGATAGCAGCCATAGAACTCGAGGCCAGCCCAGCTTCGTCGGCGCTGGCGGCCGCGCGCGATGAGCATGGGCGGGCTAAGGATGAGGTAGCAAGCCTCATCAAGTCCTTTGGCGCGCTCCTGAGAGATCTTGCGGGGCCATACGCTGGAGATTCCACTCGCGAGGACGGGCACAAACTTGATGGCAACAGTGGCGGAGATGCGGGTGGCAGACGTAGCGTGGATCTCGCGTTAGTTCGCGCCAGACAGCATGTACACGACCTCGAGGAGGAGGCTGCTGTGGCCGTGGGGCGGGTGGCGGAGGAGCTGCAGAAGGAGGAGGCAGCAAGAGCAGACCGAGATGCATCTCGAGCGTTGGCCCGGCAGCAGCTGCTGGATGCATCGGTAGCCGTGGAACAGCTCTCGCGGCAGGCGACATTCTGGGAAGTCCTCTGTATAGTGAGTTCAATGTAGTGAATATGCTCTGACACTGACTTTTGTGACAGACCGAGGCGGCAGAAGAGCACGAGAGGCTCGTGCACGAACTTCAGTCAAAAATGGCGCAACATCAGAGCTCTCAAAGCCCCTGGCTCCTTCAACTGGAGACTCACCGTGCCGCAATCCAAGACAACAAACAACGACTTACAGATTTGCGCGGGCGGCTCCGCGTCTCTGAAGGCGACGTTGTCCTCTGGGGGCGGGTGGACGAGTTGCTTGGGAAGCGAGGGTTGCAAAATTTTGTTTATGAAGTTGCTCTGCTTGAATTACAGCGGCGAGCAGCCAAGTATCTGGAGATTCTGTCTGAAGATTCTCTTAGGCTTGAACTTGCTCTTGACACGCAGGTGTGTGTGAGTGTGTGTCAGTGTGAGTGTGTGTGAGTCTGCGTGTCTTTATGTCTGTGTGCATACATGAAAACAAATACACAATCTGATACTCTGTGACCTGCGCTATGCCTTCCCCCTCGCCACACACACACACACCCTCTCTCTCCACATGAGTTGGTTGAGCGGCTAATATGTGGTATACACACACATATAAACGCCACACGACAGTTGGTTGAGCGGCGTCTGCTAGTGAGGTTAACGGATGGTTCCTACGCTCCACGAACTACGCACCAATTGTCCGGTCACACACTCTCTTCTCTTTCACACTCGCGTGCACTGGCCCCCTCTCTTCCACGTGCGCCGCCCTCGGCAATCTGTGCGAGCATCCGCACACAAAACCACGAATAAAAGCCGCATTACTACTACTGAATACTACAAGCATTACTGAATACTACTAGTACTAGGGAACACTACTGCTAGGTACTCTACTAGGTAGCAAGCCTCATCTTGTCCCTGTGGGCGCACACGCAGGTGGACAATGGCGGCGCCTGTCGCTAGCTCTCTCTCTGGCCTTTTCCGAGTGCTCGCTCGAGCGTACGGGCACATCATGCAACCTGCTGGTGCTCGATGAGGTGATGCAGCATCTCGATACGGAGGGCTGCATGCGCGTAGGCAAGCTGCTGGAGGATCTCATCTCCCGGCGGCTCACGTGCTTTACTACTGTGCTCGTTATTCTGCAGACGTCGGTCGGAGAGGAATTGGGTGACGCATTTGACGAGGTAGATGTGATTGTCAAAAGAAGTGACTGTTCCAGCGTGCAGTCCATCGCTGGCAAGGTCTACTAATGCACGTCAATTCAGAAAGACTAGACTCGGTTCGCCTCACGGACGATACCAAATGCGCCCTCCTAGGCGGCCAGACATCCAAAGTGGATGCGCCTGCGTCTGATTTATTATTTATTCAACGTGCTTGTGATACTGAAATACACCGTTGCATGTGATACTGAAATACACCTTTGCAAAGGTGGATCTTTGAGGCCGTTGTCGAATGGAATGTTACTCTGATGGATCTTAGATCTCGAAAGGCATTGTCGCATTGGCCATGATTGTGGTGGGTCCCTACAGAGGCTCTGTGAGCAAGCGATAGGTAGCAAGATTACAGCTGAGGCTCGGCTGTTAGGTCCTACTTAGAATGATCTGCCCCTGGGTAGCACATTCGAATGTCGTAATAGTGCAGCATTTCGATATAGATATCCTCCGTGCAGCGACGTGGTACCCAATAAGATTTTTGCTCCTCGTCTCCGTACCTAAATGGTGGTGAATTGACCCAAAATGATTCAAACTCTTGCTGGTCCACTTCGCCACTGCCGTCTATGTCAACTATTTTCAGAAGCATCTCAGCTTCGACAGGTGTGAGCCATACTCCAAGTCCTGCGCATTTGCGCGCCATAATTGATCACGGGGCGTCGCGTATCTTTCGTACGCACAAGAAAAAACATCTCTTATAGCAAGAACAAGCCAGCTGCGGGCGAACAAGGCAAATAAGACTTACGGAAGAGTCCCAGGGCAAGCTCTTTACGACTCAGTCCGCCATCGCCACTTGTATCAAGTAGCTGAAACCTGGAGGTGGCAGACACATAAGACACTCTTGCCTATCCATTTAGCGCAACGCAAGCAGCAGCCTCAAAACAAAGGCAAGCGTAATGAAACTCACATTGTGGTAGGGGATGAAGAGATCTTGGAAAGCGCAGATTTGATCATGTGCGTCTTTTCAACATAAACCCAGATTCCCTCAATGCCATGTTTTATCTCGGTGTAAGTATTGGGAATGGCAGGCACTTTGAAAACAGGTGGGAAGCAGCTTGGGTCCGGTTTCAGCAAAGGGATGCCGTTGCGGTCCCAAGAACCATAGTTCAAGTAGTTTTCATTGATGCCAGCTTGCCTTGCATAGTAAAATTTCAGAATTCCGGTGCTAGGAACATTCATGACCCATGTTATAGGAATTTGGAAGTCGATGCCGTCAAAGCGATAGTGATCATCATTCATTGCCCCTGATGGAGCAACTGCGTCCAACTTCGCCTGTATGACGTTGTAGCCGGGCTCCACAGAAGCCAGGTGTACAAGCTCCTGCAAGAGCCAGCGATCATCCTGATTACTGAGATCCAGCTCCCAGTAGCCGACTGGCGAACTTATCTCGTCAAAGTAGAGAATCGTTTTCCCCAGACGATGTTCTAGCATCTTCATTTCAGACTTGAGAAATTCCATGATAATCACCCTATTGAAGGCGCGCCAATCCACGATTCGAGCATAGCATCCCACTGCAACCTCCACCCTGCAAAAATAGTTTCAGGTCGATGGTTGCGCACGCACGTGTGACTGCATAGGATTGTGGCATTCATTCACTAAGCAGAAGCGGGAATGTGAGCACATTTGTGTACAGGCATTTGAGTGTTTGTTACAAGCAACTTTGTGTTCATGCGTTTGGTGTGCACAACATGAAGACCTGCATCGGCTCTCGTCGGGCTTTTGTTTGTCAAAAAGGCTGAGAAGTTTCCAAAGTTGTAGGCAAGTAAAGTAATTCATATTTGATGCCTTCCTTATTTCAGAGGCCTTCGTCGTTGGTTTCTTGGTGCTCTGATCTAAGGATTCCAGCAACATCAGGAAATCATGGGCATCCATGGCTTTGGCCTTCCTCGGATCGGGCTTACGAATATCAACAAAGTCAACCTCTACCACGCCAAATTCAGGCGCTCGCCAAGAGCTTGAGTAAACGAGGGGTCCTCCGTGGTATTTGAGATTGCGGAAAACTATTTCAAATTCTTCTCGGCCACTCGATGCTCGATTCAAGTGCTTCCTCCACTTGAAAATCTCGTTGCGTTGAGAATTGCGAATCTCGATCAGTCGAACCATCACTTCTCGCTCAAACGGGTTTTTCAGGTCAAGCCTGTGATATCCCGTTGCATTGTTGGCATCAAATTCCATGGCAACGATTCCAAGCATTTCCTCCACCGTCACTCTCTCCTCGGCATTCAACCTGTCCAGCAATTTTGAATTATTCTCCTTGTCAACCATCCTAAGATAAAGTCGAGCAACCAATGTCACCCGCTCTTCCGAAAGCGTCGCCTGCCTGTCCAGGTCCGCCTCTGCTGCCTTATCCAAGAGGTTCAAGAGTGCAACTATCTGCTTGTAAAGAAAGAAGGAATCTTCTCCACTGCAGGCCAAGAGTGCCTGGTGCCTCTCCTCCTTAGTGCCAGTTGCCTTTGAATAACTCTCGCAAAGATGATTCATGATAAAAGTGCCCACGCAGTCATTCACGCCTGCTGTTTGACGCAACGCACCAAACTCAAACACAAGGATCCCATCCTCTGGGACGGTCCATGATGTGGGATCGTCTGAGATGTCTAAAGTGTATTTTTTCGCAGATTCATCGTCCTGGCCCTCGTCAATGCGCATCATCGTTCCGTCCAGGAATTCAGCCTTCCCGGCAAACACCATCTGCATCATGCACAAAAGCGCGCTGCGAGAAGATAGTTCGGACATGACGAGCCTGTATCGTCCATTCGGATCGGTTGGATCAAATCCCTTGACATTCGTGTATCCACCGCAATGTTCAAGGCTAATCTCCACTGGTTTGTCTCCGTCATCCTCAATGCCAAGGGCCCTCATGTACCATTCGTAGAACTCATCGAATTCAATTGCGCCCGAGTTATCTGCGTCGATCGCTGCGATGATACTTTCCGCAGTTCCAAGATCATGATCAGATAGAGAATCAAGGAACTCATGCATCTCTCGAACATCCATCGCACCGCTGTGGTCACGGTCGAACTTCTCGAAAATCGTGCGAACTTGTATTTTGCTCTTTGGCTTTCGTGATATTGCCGAATCTGCAAGGCCTTGAGTCGATGTACCCAGGACTGTCTTGCGTCCACGATATGACAATAGCATTCGGCACCCAACCACCCCAAGTTCATTACCGTCAAGAATAAGATTTCTTAGACTATTATTCGCGATAAGGCCATCTGAAAACACAAGAACTCCATGCTGATCCATGTGATTGTAACCTAGATCTAAATGCTCAAGGAAACAGGTGTCTCTGCTTAGGAAGTCTCGGAGAGCTGCATTGGCCGCAAGGCTCCGACATAGATTATTGCTCCTTAGGTTGAGGATCCGCAATGATGCATTCAGGCGCAGGCCAATGGATGTGTAATTTCCCCCGCCCAGAAGTGCCAGGGCAGATTGACCTGGAAATCCGATAGAATGAAGCTGTACTTCAATGAGATCTACATTGACTGCAAGCATTTTGCCAACCTCCTTCGCAGCACGGGGCATAGCGCCCATCGGATCCTCATTCGTGTCAGACAAATCGAGAAATTCGACGGAACGGTTATCCTGCAACGATTTGGCAATTTCCGCCAATCCTTGATCTCCAAGCCTGCAACCTGCAAACGACAGCCTCCTAAGTGTCTTTGTTTCGTTGACAGCTTCCGCAATTGCCCTGCAACCAGACAGGCCCTTTCCTAGACGGTTTGTAATTGGATGGTTGGCTTGTGCAACATCATTGGCCTCCTGCGTGATATGATTACCAGTCAGGGTCAGGGAATTGAGAGCTGTACATCCCACCCTGATGGCGTTTGCTATTACGACCATCCCTGGAGAGTTTATGCCTATTTTCTTTAGTTCCAAATTCTTAAGCCTCCCATGAGGATAAACCTCAACGAGCATGCGACATATCGCGCAGACTGCCCGATAAGGAACATAATAATTCTCCAATCTGAAACTTTCTCGATTCGAAAATTGCCGCCTGCACTCACTTACTGGTTTGGCATTTTCCTCAAGACAGATTTGAAGATAGGAGTCCCACGTGTGCTCTTTGTCCAGCTTTTCCACGATTTCTGGGTTTAGGATCTGACGATTGCTTAGCTCTTCTATCCGCGCCTTTTGCCGTTCAAACTTGGCACGGGCAAGATGACAGCGATATGCTGTCTGGACGCAAAGTGCGCTAGTGCCCAAGTTCATGCGATCTTTTCGCGTGAAAATGTAGGATATTTTTATCATAGAATTGCGGCCAAGATGTTCCTTCTGAGAAGACACGACTACCTGTTGATCCTTGTATAATGTCGCCCATTTCGTTGTTTCTTGATCAGCAGACATCGTCTGATACCCTTCCTTGAAGATCGGAATTTCTAGTGTACCAATAAGGGTATCATTGGTGGCCTGTGCCTTATAATCAATGTGGACATCAAATACTGACAACGCAAGCGCAATGTTTTCCCTTGTTTCAGGAAGAACGAATTCGAATCCTTGTTTCCAGCTTGGACTCAGGCTGTTCCAGGCGATTTCAGTTTTCTCAACAAATCCCTTTTGGTCTCGCCTGCACTCTTTGCCTTCTGTGCAAAGGTCGCAGCGCACATATGTGTCTGCTGATTCCTTCTTGTCAGACAGTTTAGGTAGATCAGCAGCCTCTAGAACAAATATTCTGAGGTAACCTCTCTTAGTTTTTGAAGATTCTGCTCGCCCGCATGTTGGTATTTGTCTTCCCACCGACTGACTTGAATCGGTCCTTGATATCTTTCCTTTCCCTTTGCTGACAATATTGCTGGGAACCCTGGCGATTGTTTTACTGTGTGTACGTTTGACTATCTCTTGACTCTGTCTGTCCATTCGAGAGATTAAATCGTTACTTTTCAACTTCACGTACTCCAAATCACTGAGAAATTGAGCATGCATCATGATCTCATGCCCTGTCATTCCAGTCCAATCCTTCGTTGCAAGTTCATTGTTATGTGCGAGGCGTTCCAGCCTGCCACTGTAGAAAGCCGAAACGTAGCACTTTGACTCCACCATTGTAGCGGTCGAGTGGGCACGTCCTTCCAGTAGAAGTTGTTGCTTTTCTTGCTTCGATTGCGTTTCAAAATAGCGCCTACACTTTTCCTGAACGGTTTCATATTTGCTCTGAAACTCGTCAGCGTATTCTTGGCATTGAATCAGGTCTGCAAACCCCCCCTCCACGGTCGGAGCTTCTCGAGTTCCCCATTTAGATTCTCGAAGTTTTGAGTGAATATCAGTGTTCAAGTCAAAAAATACCTGTTCTTGGGCTTTTTTGGCTGCCTGCTTTGATTCCCAGATAGAAAGTTTGGGGCTGACTGATCTTTCCTGCGTTGGCATGGCTTTGTTACCGTCAGACGCTACGCTTGAAGTCCGGGACAGAAATCCTGATGACGTCTTGGTTAGAGCATAAGTGAGACGTGATTTGCGCAACAGACCTTTGCTGTATGCGTCCGATTCGTTCTTCTTTTCCCCCATCTTGCGAACGCGTTCATCTTGCACCAACATTAATTCCTCTTCAGACGTTTCTGCAAGTACATTCTCCACATCTTGAATGTAGTCTTTGTAGCTTTTAGTGCCTATCCATTCAAGAGAGATTTCGCCGGAATGCACGTTCAAGTTCGACTCGACCCTAGGCACGATTCCAGGTTGATCTGAGTGTAATGCAGGGTCGTTGAAAAATCCCACTGCGTCGTCACTGACAATGTTGCTCCAAAGAGTCGACCCACTTTGAATGGAGGCCCGTGTGGACACTCTCGTCTGCGAACTCGCCTCAGAAGTATGCGTGACCTCATTGGATTCTGCTGGCGCAATAGCAGGCGAAACGCGCCAGAGCCCTGTGCGCTGGTCTCCATCGCTAGTCATCGGACGTGAGTTGCCTGCTTTTGAGCTTTTTGAAGAGGCTGTCCTCCCTCGCTCTCCGCCGACAGTCTGCGGCCGCAATTCATCTTTTGAAAGTGTTTTTGAGAGCCCCTTTTGAACTCGGTAGATGTCAGAAGACCCCCGTGTGCGCACGCCACTCTCAGTGGTATGTGGTCGCATGCCTTCTGCCACAAGATGTGCCCTATTGTGCTTGACTGAAAGATCATCACTGGCGCCTCGCAGGTCTTTCGGGCGGGACCGCGATGGCCGGTCCGGCAGGGGCTGATTATCTCCTGAGGTGTGGGGGCGTCCCGTTTCGTTTTGCGACATTGGAGTCTTGTTGACGGGTCGTGAGCTTTCTGGACATTCGCTTGCAGGATCCCTTCGTGCCGATAGTTCAGATGGAACGGTCCAATCCGTCCAGTTCACATTTCCGAGCTGAAGCGGCCCGGGGGATGGCTGCACTCCTAATCTCTTTCTTTGTTCTCTCAGGCCTCTGATTTTTGAATCCTGCAGGATGGGCTCCTCTGGTTTCGAGGGCAAATTAAGGCGAGATGACGGGTATATTGATACGGCAGGCGGTATGTGCACTGGAAAGGCGGATGTAAATGCAGCGTCAATCATCTGATCTACGGTCAAGAGCTCCTGTTTTCTGGAAGTTGTTTGTGGTCTCCTCTCTCCAATGCCAGTATCGGGCCTGCGTGTAGACGACCCTGTCTTTGGGCGCGAAGGCGGTGCTGCCGGATCAGCACTCCTATTATCGCTTCCTTGCCTGGCTTGGGCACTCCTGTCAGGAAAATCTTGAAAAGAGTGCGTCGCTCGCCCTTTGCGCGGTTTGGCATCTTTATCCGACAACTCTTTTGGATCTTCCTTCAGCAGAATTGATGAGCGTGAAATGAGCGGCGGGTGTGGTATAAAACTCCGTCGCAAGTTTGCTTCGTTGGCAGCTTCTGTCGGCCTCATCTTTCTTACATCAAGGACCCCAATTTGGCCGATGGCGCTTATCATCTTGGAATCTTTTACATTGTTCTTGGCATGCTGCTCTTGAACCTCCGAAATTAGTGACGAAGATAGCCTCCGGTGTCGTAGAAGAATTCTGTCTTCTTCTTGCTGTGCTGTCGTCGCGCCGGTTCTGTCAAGCACAGAATCGACCCCCACTGCATTTGAAGTAGCTGTCGGAACATTCGACGACCTTGTCAACTCTTGCTCCTCGTCGTCGTCACTGGTATCGGACCAGATTGGACCATGCGGATGCAGACCGTACTGGTGGGCGTATGAACTCTCGAATGGAGAAGGTGGAAAAGCGCGGGGCGTGGTGTTGAGCATCAGCATTGTGTGCCCGTCGGCATTCTGCACAGCACTATCACACGCAGCCGGCTCCTGAGGCTCATGCAGGACCACCGCGGATCGACTTGCTTTTTCATTCTTGCTATCTGAGGCCTCCAGCGGCCGTGCCCGCTGAAAGGGGTCATCTTCCCGCTTAAAGGGGTCATCTTCACGCTGCTCTTCGGGCACCCGTGCGCCGACGCGCAGCTTGAGCTCTGGCGCTTGCTCTGTCTGCTGTTGGCCGGGCTCAAGCAGCGGCCTGAGCCCTCTCGGCGTGCTTCCAGGGCGCGTGTGTTCAGAAACAGACACCTGGCCATTCGTGTGCTTCCGCGGCCACTGGCTTGCTTCCCAGTTCTGATTATCCTTACTGGCGACCCTCCTGAGGCCAACTTCTGTATCTGCCTGGCGCTGCAACGCTTCTTGTCTGTGGCGCTGCATTTCCACCAAGCGAGGGTACGGTGCGGCCAGCGGCGACTGCATGCGCGGCGTGTACGTGCGCGGCGACTGCGCGGTGCGCGCCGACTGCGTGCGCGGCGAACGAGATCTTGCGGGCGACAACGGGCGTCGCGTCTGGCTGTGCACCCACTCAGCAGCGCGGTGCGCGAGATTCTCCTCTAGGACGTACCCCAGGTCGAGCGACATCGTGGCCACCGGCAGCCCCTGACCTGGATGATCCCTGCTCGGGGTCTTGGTCTGTCTGGTATGTTTGCGCAAAAAGGGATGCGTGATCTTTTCGGCGCCGGCAGCCGCCAACACGTCTCGGGGCTGCGTGGACTTTGCAGGCTGCCTCCCTGCGGGAGTCCTCTGTGGAGGCCGTGGTGGATTATTATTAATTCTCCTCTCTTCGGCCCTGCCCGGCGACAAACGCCCGCTCGCGTGCGCCTCCAGGAAGCTCGCGCCAAAACGGCTGGCGTCTACGCTGTTTGTTCGCCTGCGGTAGGGCTCTTCCATCGTTGTGATTGAAAGCCTTCGCCCCCACCGCAAGAAAACGGTCGCCTCAAAAAGAACCTTGTTGCACAGACACACGAACCAGGAAAATTGCGATGGGTGAGGGAGGTCAGACAGGCTCAGGGACGGAGGCGCCGGGTGGGAGGTGGCTGCGGCAGATTGACGCGGGCGCGGCGAGCGCGGATGAGGTGATGCAGTGGGGTGCGGACCCGCTGTGGGACACGCTCGTTCCCGTCACCGTGTCGATGGTTCGCGCTGCTGCAACCGCCGCCGCGCCCTCTACGCGCACTGAACACCACCACCAGCGACCCGCGCAGGACATGATTGGCACAGCGATGCTGGTGGTGGGCGGCGGTCGGGCAATCACGCGCGTGCGCCTGCTCGGCGACGTGATATCTGTCAAGGAGCGGGCCAATGCTTTCGAGTTTACGGTCGACGACGCGACCGGGCTCCTGCCCTGCGTGTGCTGGAAGGACGACGCGGCCAGGGTGGGCATGGAGCCACAGTGGCTCCAGCTCGGAAAGCTGCTGCATGTAGGTGGCAAAATTCGCCGCTACAATGGCATCGTGCAGCTCAACGTGTGGTTTCTCTCCCCAGAGCCGCACGTCGACGGCATGTCGCTCTTCTGGCTGCAGGTCGCTCCCTTTCACCAACGTGGCCCTGGTGATGCCGCGCGCGCGCTCTGAGGGCAGGGCCCATGTCCGCGGCTGACTGACACGTGTTGGCATCGCCAGATGATTGATCTGCACACGAACGTTTACCCACGCAACTTGGGCGGCGGCAAGAGGCCGAGGGACTGCGATGAGGCAAAGGCGGGTGCAGGCAGTGTGATGCCGGACCAGCGCAGTGACGCAAGCAGATCTCGAGACCAGTGCGGTGTGAACTCGGGCGGGCACAGTGCTGGCAGCAACAGTACGGGCACCAGCGACGGGGCTGGGGCGTCAAGGAAACCGGACCCGCACTTGGCCGCATTCGATGAGGAATTGAGGCGCTTCGCCTGTGCGCATGGCAAAGGCGACCAGGACTCAATGTCACCGTCAGGGCGTGAACTTGTCTTTGGGGATTTGGTTCGAGATTCGCGCGTGCTCGATGCCGCTCGAATGCTTGCCGTGGGAAGTTCTGACGCGTGCACGGGAGCGAATTCTGCGGGTGCCGATGTGCAAGCCGCCGGCACGGGCAAGGTCGACGTGCCCGTGCCTTCCGGAACCTCGCGAGAGGGCCGGTCCTCGCGCGTTTCTTCAGAAGAGGAAGGCTTGTTTCTATTGCGTGCGGCCATTGCGCACGGTATTTCGCGCCTTCGCAGTAAGGGTTGGCTCGTCTTGGCCGACCAGGAACGCGATACCTACGTCTATGTACTCCCCCCCCCTCATCGCTCCCTACGTCTACTTTCCTCTGAACTGGTCTGGAGTGGCCTGAAACGACATTTGTGTGCGATTTCAGCCCAGAATGGGTGTCAGTAATTTCTGGATTCACAACACCCTTTGAAGATGCGTGTTCACCTCGCATTTTCCCGCTCTCCGATGCACTCGTACCCCTAAACTATGCCCACTGCTACTCTGCTGCTCTTGGCAGGTTGGTACCGCGCACGAACTGGGAGTACCTCTTCTGTCCATGATCCGGCAGTTCTGTCATGATGACGCTTCTGTATTGATGACGTTTGATGAAATCGTGTTTCAAGCCGCACGGCACATATGGATGAGGTCACACCATCTTTCTCCTGTTCTCCTCGCCATCCCCCTCCCGGCTGGTGTCCTCTCCGCTCTGGACACCTCTCGGCCACTTGAAAATAGGAGCGTTGTCTGAATAGACCAGAGCTCTTCTCGACTGGCTTCTTCGGTGCTGGGTTTCTGGTTGATTCCTGTGCGCAGGGGTAACGAGTGCAATGCAGTTTGTCGTGAGGTCAAGTGTATGCAAACTCTCTAGAAACTGTTTCAGTTAAACAAAAAAAAGAGAGAATCTCTCTCTCGCCCGCGCGCACTCGCTCGCTCTCTCGCTCTTTCGCTATCTCTCTCTCTCTCTGGATCTCTCTTTCTCGCGTGCGCGCGCGCGCTCTCTGACGCTCGCCCTATGGGCCCTCTGCATGCGCAGGTTTGTAAGCTCAAAAAGCCTTGAAGGAGCATTGAAGTATCTTTTGGCAGAGTCACTCATTATCAGCCCCGCGCCTGCCGTCTACTCATTATCAGCCCCGCGCCTGCCTTCGGTCTAGAATGAGTTGCGCACACCAGTGTTTTTGTTTGACCAAATGTTTGGGGCCCTGGCCGGGGCCCTTATCGGGTACAAAAATTGAAGGCAGCAGGATGCTCAAAACGCAGTGGAGTAAAGCGCGGGGGCCTTACTTTCTGACTGGGAACGGGAGGAGGAAACGTGAAAAAATACAATCCCCAGTCAGGCTGAAAGGCCTCTCATGGGGTTGTTTCGTGGGATCAGTGTGGAGAAGGACGTCGATAATTCATCAGAGTTCATCGCTGTTTCATTCAGATACAAAGATGCAGAAAGGGAGGCTAGCTCCTGAGTCTAGGTTTGAATATGTCGTGAGGCGTCATCATGCGCTAACAAGCAATCATCAATCAAGAAAATGGGCAATTCCGAATGCGTGTTGATTGCAGCTTTTGTGCAAATCCTCATGTGGCGTTTCGCGCGTCACAATGAAGACTTCTTACTTCACAATACTAACTTCTTGGTGGACCGCCGCCGCAAAGGAGAAGCGCCTCCGGTGGAAAAGCTCTCGTCGGAGATCAAGTTTGTTACCGGAAGTTGGTCTCGAACTCCATTTATGCGCACGATGATGACGTTGCCTTGCTCATCCCCACACATGCACACAGCACGATCCTCGTCGATCACCGAAGCCATAGAGTACACTGGGAGAGGCAGTGGGAGCGCCCCGAGGGAGATGCCGGTTCGAGTGTCGAAGACACGGACACTTCCATCGTTACTGGCAGTAATGCAGTAGCCGCCGTACTTCGAAAATCCTGCATCGCGGATCTCCGCCCCGTGCCCAATGCCCTCCATCGGAGGTGCTTCAAATGCTTTGATATCCCATAAGTGCATGCAGCCTTCGTACCCGGTACACAGAAGCTGGCCCATTTCCGATATTTGACAGGTGAGCAATGCTGACTTGGCTTTTAGGATATGGAGGCATTCACCCTTTTTGGAGGCCCACACGCGTACTGTCCTGTCACCAGATGCCGAGATGGCCCTGCGGCAGTCTGGGCTAAAGGTCACGGCATAGACGTAGGCTCCGTGCTTACCCACCCATTGCTCCTTGCCGGTTCCGGTCTTCCAAACCCGGACAGTCTTATCTGTTGACCCCGTCACGACAATCTGCATGTTGGAACCCATCTCAGCATCAAGTACCGTGTCCTTGTGACCTTCCAGGCACAGCTCTTGAGATAAGGATCCCAGCCTCCAGATACGAGCTGTCGTATCAATCGAACCCGTCACAAAGCGCTCGCCATCCTTGCAAAACTTGAGCGATCGAATGCACAGTTCGTGAAATCCGATTTCAACGCAGGGCGAGAACTTCGTTTGTTCCAACGCTTGAGGGAAGTTGTCCGTAGATTCCTTGCCCGGGTTGTTTTCGAGGGCGAAAAGCGTGGACAAATCATATACGCGAATGATGCCGTCGTCGCAGCCTGCCACGAATCTCTCGGTCTGCTCGAATTTTTTTGGCACAAATCGAACTACTCGTGCCACTGCAGGCAACTTGCATCTCACCACCATTTCCGCCTTCTCTAGATCCCAGACAAGCAAGTTCCCAAACTCGCTGCACGATACCCCATGTACGCCATCTTCTGACAAGGCGATACTCCGCACAATATCGGGCATGTCTCCAGCTTCTTTGTCCTCAGTTTGCGTGGGGTCCTCTGGCGGTAAAAGTTTTTCCAGCCCGTCTTCCCCCGTCATTGCATGCTCGCGTTCGACGGTTTCTTCTTGAATGCTGTCCTTTGCCTCAGCCTTGGTCTCTGTCTCTAACGCCTGTTGAGCCACCTGGTCGGCTTCGATGTTCTCAGATACAATCTGCAGGTTCCATACTCTTGTCAGTTTATCAGCACCTGACGTCACCAGCCACTTGCCGCCCAGCGATACTGAGGTCTTGAAGATGATTTCAGTGTGCGCCTTGAGCACTTTGATGGGACTTTTTGCGTCCTTAATGTCCCAGAAGAAAACGAAGCCCAGCTCACTTGCCATCACCAACTTCTTGTCGTTGTCCACGAACGCGCACGAGAAGCAAGTTCCGCTTCCCGTCTTGAACTGCCTTTCAGGCTCGTCATCGACCGGCTTTGCTTTTTCCAGGTCCCATAGTGTGCACGTTGCGAAGGATGACGACGAGATGATCTTCTTCGAGTCCAGACTGAAATGTACATCGTATACGCGGCCAATGTGCTCAAAAACGAACAAACACTTGCCAGTCTCGACGTCCCAGACTCTGACAGTCTTATCTTGCGAAGCGGTAGCCAGACGGGAGCCATCATGGGAGAAGGCGCAGGCACGCACAGCAGCGGTATGCCCTTCGAGCTTCTTGAGTAGAGTACCATCTACCGTCCACATGTGAACCTCCTTACCTTCCGACCCACTCAC
>Ga0315899_10002343_pt1 | contig 21014 bp, 12 predicted proteins | sample LakEriMetagenome_2_FD_203518 | JGI IMG/M metagenome (GOLD analysis project Ga0315899, IMG submission 203518) | Freshwater fungal communities from buoy surface, Lake Erie, Ohio, United States - Buoy 4 MA112 | ecosystem: Environmental > Aquatic > Freshwater > Lake | place: USA: Lake Erie, Ohio... | reverse complement strand
TAATTCCGTGGCGTATCGAACATCGTTTGCATTTCTGACTTCAAATCGAACAGGTGTTTTACCGGTAATAACGGCGATTAGCCTGTCTTTTACTTGGTCTTTTTCTGGTTTGACAGGCTTTTTGGCGGTCGCGGGGGATGCTGTCGAACTATCTTTTGGCGCAGCCGAATTGTCCGAGGCACTTGGCGCAGCAGCCGTTCCGCTCGGATTGGGCGTCACCGGCCCAGGATCGCCGCCTCCAGGTTGAGGTGGACCAGGGCGGCGTTCTTCACCTGGATTGTCTCTCCCTCTGCGAGACCGACCTACGCCTTCTCCAGGTGGCCGTTGACCTGGTTCTCCCTGAGTCGGTGCAGCTGCCGGTTTAGCATTTTCAGAGGTTTTGGCCGCCTCTTCCTTTATAGCTTTTTCGTAATCGTCCCACTTCTTCTTGTAATCGACCACACCTTGCAAAGTTTTTTTGATGGAATCAAATCGCGCAGCTCGATCGCGATTCGATGGAACATTGCCGAGTGACATCTGCAGCCCAGCCGATGAGTTCAGAATTTGAAGGGACCCCGGTGCCAGGGGCGCAACAGATACCGCAGCTCCGAGACCACTCATCGTACCGGCAGAGGATGGTTGAAGGTAAACAGTCGTTACTCCAGAATGCAAAACGTCCGCCCAGTCTTCGGCGAAGGGATCCAGTGAATCGGTCGCCAACAAACTGCCATCACTCGAACCCGCATCTCCTGGGGAGTCAGACATCCAAAGCTGGCTATTAACATCAATCCAACCTGGGGTGATCGACAGCCCTGTTGCGTTGATGATTTGTGCGTCTTCTGGGAGAGTTAATTTTTCGTCTCCGACAGCTTCAATGAGATCACCTCTAACGATTATGCGGCCGCTTTCGATAGCGGGACCCTTCATCGTATGCACGGTCGCATTGACAATTGCAACCACAGGCCCGAAGTTTTTTTTCTCCTCACCAGGTGTTTTCTGTTGGGTGTCGTCCACTCCAGTATCGGACGCGGGTTTGGCCGCATTGTCTTTGGAAGCTTCCTTTACGTTTGGCTCGACGGTTTGATTTTCTTGCGCAAATAATCCAGACATTTGCGAGGTGATCAGCGTAAACACCACGAGCGCAAAATACGTTTTTGCAACGAATACGCTCGATTTCTTGAGCTGTAGATTGGAGAAAAGTCTGCCGGTTAGAAACCAACTAGCAAGGTTGTGGGCATGCAATATTTGCTTGGTATCGATCATGGTCACCGGTGCTTGCACAAAGTAAGTCGAACACGTTTGACGACAATTGTTCCACTCAGACAACCTGCGACCCACCGCGACGCTTGCGGAAGCAGCAAATTGTCAAAGGAACAAGGCGAAGAGAGAGGAGTCGCCCGAGCCGTACGCACAGTTTAATTCGAACATCTTAACGTTGATGCGAATTATTGCATGTCTTTAATTTCTGACCGTGCTGATTTCCGGATCTTGCGCCGGTACGAGCTGCACCGCAAATTCTTTATCCGTTTCTCTCCAGCCGGTTTCCTGGCCAATTCGACGCCCAAGAGAGAGAAATCCCAGCGATTTTCATGTGGTGTTTTGCCTGGAACGCATCGAAGACAGTTTCTTGTTGAGTCATATCGGTGCCCATTATTGTGTGGATGGCACCTTTTGGCGATTGTGTGGATGGCACCTTTTGGATATCCGTGCCCCGTGTTATATGGATGGCACCTTTTGGCGTTTTGGCGGGGGCGACACCTTTTGGGGGAATAATTGGCTGAGATTTTGGAATGGCTTTTGCTGTCGCGGAGTTGTGATACAGGTAGTCACTGGCATTTTGACAGTCGAGTTAGCGTGGTAATTCCGCTTGGATTCCTGGTCTGAATCCTGTTCTGGAATGGTGCACTAAAGAATCGACTCTAGAATTCTCAGGGATTATCGGTGCACGACGCACTATTATTAGGTTTGCTGATGAAAGTTCCCCAGTTCGGTTTAGAGAGTTCCTATGTCTGTCGATGTTCAAAGAATTAAAGAGCAAGTGTTACGATTTGCCGACGATATCGAGCAGATTCGATCGCAGGTTCGCAAGAATCTTGTTGGGCAGGATGCGATGTTAAGTCGCCTTTTGATCGCGCTTTTCACGGGTGGTCACGTTCTTCTAGAAGGACTACCGGGCCTGGCAAAAACGACCGCAATCAAAGCGTTGGCAGGAGCGATCCAATGCAAATTCCAACGAATTCAGTTCACCCCCGATCTGCTCCCCGCCGACTTGATCGGCACTATGATCTACAACCCTCGTGAGGGTAGCTTTGGGACTCGCAAAGGCCCGATCTTCGCTAATTTGATTCTTGCAGACGAAATCAATCGCGCTCCCTCAAAAGTGCAGTCGGCGTTGCTCGAAGCCATGCAAGAACGTCAAGTCACGATCGGCGATGAAACCTACACCCTCGAAGAACCATTCCTCGTTCTCGCCACCCAAAACCCGATTGAGCAAGAAGGTACATATCCGTTACCAGAAGCCCAGGTTGACCGGTTCATGCTTAAGGTCATCGTCGGCTATCCCAACAAATCTGACGAACGCAAAGTGGTTGATCAAGCTCTAGATGGGGTGAAACGCGAAATTCAGCCCGTCTTGGATCCATCGAAGCTTGTAGAGATCCGGCAAACGGTCGCATCCATCTACATGGATGACAAAATAAAAGACTACGTCTTGGACCTAGTTGCAGCGACTCGCGAGCCTCAGAACTACAGAATGAAAGAACTTAAGCCATTGATTCAATGCGGGGCTTCGCCGCGTGCGTCGATCAATTTATGTCTTGCTGGTCGCGCTAACGCATTCCTATCCGGCCGTGGTTACGTCACACCACAAGATATAAAAGATATCGCTCTCGACGTGATGAGACACCGAATACTCCTTACTTACGAAGCTGAGGCAGAGGAGCGAACCCCGGATAGCGTTGTTCAGCAAGTGCTCGATACGGTCCCAGTGCCCTAGTTCTCTGACGTAAAGGGGGAAGATCTATGGCAGCACGAAGCTTGGAAGAAATTCTTCGCGACGTCCGACGGATTCAAATCGTTGCGAGACGACAAGTAAACGATTTGATGGCGGGCGAATACGCTAGCGCATTCAAAGGTCGCGGTATGGAGTTTGATTCGGTCCGGGAGTATGTACCTGGCGACGATATTCGCAACATCGACTGGAACGTGACCGCGCGGTCTGAATCTCCGTTCGTAAAGACATTTTGCGAAGAACGTGAACTTACCGTAATGATCGCCGTTGATATTTCGGCCTCAAATGCATTTGGTTCAACGAGCCAATCCAAACTGGATATCGCTGCAGAAGTAGCTGCTGTCTTGATGTTTACGGCGCTGACCAACAACGATCGCGTAGGACTCCTCTTATTTGCAGAGGATATCGTTCGCTACATTCCACCTAGCAAAGGTCGTGGCAGTGTCCTGCGATTGGTCCGAGAATTACTTACGGTTGAACCAGTTCGAGCGCAAACCAATCTCTCGCTTGCGCTCGAATACTTAGGAAAAGTCCAAAGACGTCGATGTGTCGTGTTCTGGATAAGTGACTTCTTGACCAAGTCGTTTGACCGTTCGCTTCGAATCATCAATCAAAAACATGATTGCGTCGCCGTAACGATTTCGGACCCACGTGAAGAAGAGATTCCAAACGTTGGATTCGTGACATTACAAGATGCTGAAACCGGCGAGCTGCTCGAGCTCGATACCTCGAACCGTAAGGTTCGTGAGTGGTTGCAGTCGAAGGTCAGAACGCGTCGCGAATCTCTCAAGCAGACTTTTCGCCAAGCGGGTGTGGATCGTTTAGACATTCGAACAGATCAGTCCTATGCCAAGAGCCTGCATACTTTCTTTCACGGACGGGAGAAGCTTCGATGAGAACAGATCTAGCTACCCATAAGATCATCCCCTTGGTATCGCAGCTCTCCGTCTTCATCACGTTGTTTGTTGTTTGCCTAGGTTGCGAAAACTTGTCGGATGTAAAAAGCAAATCACAATCAACGAGCGTTGAAGAGCAATCCATCTTCAAATCGACTAAGAAAGGGGGAGTTCAGCTAGATATCGAGGTTTCTCCCAAGCAGCCAAGACTTTCAGACCTTGTTGATCTTACAATCACGATCGTTCATCCAAGTTCAATAAAGATCGAGCCTCCTGTTTTCGGACAATCGGTCGGTGATTTTGCTGTTCGCGACTACAGCGAACGAACCAACACGGCGATAAAGAACGATGACAACAAGCGGGCAGACTCAACGGAATCCATAAAACAAGACACTACAACGCAAGTCATTCGCTACAAGCTGGAGCCGATGTTCAGTGGTAAACACTTAATACGATCGATTCCAATCGTATTCATTGAGACATCAGCGCAAGGCTCCGAAGTCCGAGACATTGTTCAATCAGAACCAATCGAGGTCGATGTGGTTTCGGAATTCGGCGCAGTTAGTTCGGACCTAAGCCAGGTTGATCCGATGACCGATCCGATCGCCCCCAAACAGAGCTATTTGTGGGTCGGTTTAGGCGCTTTGGCTCTGTGCAGTTTGCTTCTCGCATTGGCAATATGGCTCGTTCGGCGTCAAAATTATAAGCAATTTGTTGCGCCGGTGATCAGCCCAGAGGAGGTGGCGCAGCAAGCTTTGATAAAGCTGATTGCAGAAGAGTTACCGTCTCGAGGTATGGTGAAGGAGTTTTACTTGAGACTCACCGGGATTGTTAGAGTGTTTATCGAAGGGAAAACTGGTTTAAGAGCCCCCGAGCAAACGACAGAAGAGTTTTTGAGAGACATGCGAGCAAGCTCTCGATTTGATGGACCTCAAGCCTATCGTCTGCAAGAATTTTTGACTGCAGCGGACTTGGTGAAGTACGCAGGTCAAACCCCGGATGAATCCAGTATTACAACGTCCGTGGAACGAGCTCGCGAGTTTATCGCGATTCGATTCGATAAGGCCGAAGAAGCTTCTCCCTCCTATAATCCAACAGAGGGAATGAATGGTTGAGTCTTTTCGATTTCAGTCTTGGTTCTTTCTCGCTGCGATTCCCATCGTTGTTTCAATAGTACTTTGGAGCAACAGAAAATTGAATCGACCGAGGGTTATCTTCTCCAGTATCGATGGTTTGGAGCAATGTCCAGTAACCGCTATGACCCGATTGCGTGGCCTGTTGCCTTGGCTCAGTGGGCTTGGAATGGTTCTGCTAACGATTGGGTTAGCAAGGCCGCAATGGGGTAAGAGTGAATCCAGGATCAGTGGAGATGGTATCGCTATACAGCTAGCGATTGATATTTCAGGATCGATGGAAGCAATCGACTTTCAGATTCGAAATGAAGATGTCGATCGATTGAGTGCCGTCAAGGAAGTGGTCAAGGAATTTATCCTTGGTTCGACCTCAAATGGCTTGAAAGGGCGTCGTGACGATAGTGTTGGATTGGTCGCATTTGGAGGCTTTGCTGACAGCAAGTGTCCACTCACGCTAGACCATGGGGCATTAATCGATATCGTAAGTTCGCTCGAAATCCCTAGAGCTGTGAGGGACCGTCGGGGACGGGTCATCAATGAGCAATCGTTGCAAGAAGAGCTGGCAACTGCCATTGGCGATGGATTAGCGCTGAGTATCAGCCAACTGAAGGAATCCAAAGCGAAAAGCAAAGTCGTCATCCTTCTAACCGACGGTGACAACAACGCCGGCGTGGTGGATCCCAAAGAAGCAGCTGCGATCGCAAAGGAACTAGGTATCAAAGTCTACACGATTGGTATTGGAAAGAATGGCATTGTCCGCATACCTCGCGAGGATGATTTGGGTCGCAGGATATTGGTGCCGGCTCAGTTCCGTGTTGATGAGAAACTGCTTAGAGAGATTGCAGACATAACGGGTGGTATCTACTTTAACGCAGCGGATTCTCAAGGGCTGACCGATGTGTACGCCAAGATCGATGCCTTAGAAGAGACGAAATACTCTCAATATCACGAATTGTATCCATGGTTTGTGATGTCTGGACTGCTTCTCTTAGGACTCGTGCATGGATTGAATACAACTCGATTTCGCAGTTTGACATAAGTGAGTGATCTATGGATTGGCGAAATACAAGCGTGCTCATTTGGCTGCTACCTCTCGTAGGTGGATGGCTAGCTTTATCCATCTATGCCACCTATAAAAATCAGGCCGCTCGCCAGCGATTTATGGCATCGGTGATGGCAGATAAACTTATGCCAAGGGATTCTTTAGGCAATAGAATCGCGAAGGTCGTCCTGCAGATCTCAGGAGTCTCAGCTCTTTTGATCGCGTTAGCGGGTCCGCAATTTGGAGAGCAAATTGAAACGATAGTTCCTAAGGGCAGCGATTTGTACATTTTACTTGATGTCTCAAGATCTATGCTTGCGAATGATGTCCCTCCTAGTCGACTTGAACGGGCTAAAGCTGACATCGGCGCTCTGGTCAATAGCTTGACGGGGGAACGAGTCGGTTTGATTGCCTTTGCAGGGCAAGCAGTTGTAAAGGTTCCGTTGACGGTCGACTACGAATCTTTTCGACGATCTCTCTCGGACATAGATACTGCAAGTGCGCCTCGCGGGGGAACCGCAATTGGTGATGCTATCCGTAAAGCACTGGAGGTGTTTAAGCCAAACAGCCAACGAGACCAAGCAATCCTGCTTATCACGGATGGTGATGATCAGAAATCGGCTCCAATGGAAGCGGCTGAAGTTGCAGCGGAACGAGGTGTAACAATTTTCTCGGTGGGACTGGGTGATTCAACCCAAGGGGCCCGGATTCCAGCCAAAGATCGAACAGGTCAGTTTATGGAGTATGAGGGCGAGCAAGTCTGGAGCAAATTGGACAGCAGTTTGTTAGAGCAACTCGCATTGAAGACAAGCGGGGTTTACATACCAGCGGGAACGAAAAACTATGATCTACGCGAAATCTACAGCAATTATCTGGCAGATCGCGGAGGAGACACCTCGGAGACCCAAACCCGATTGCGCCGCGGCGAGCAGTTTCAATGGTTTTTGGGAATTGGTGTTTTGCTCATGTTGATCGACCTTTTTATCAAGCCGCACAAAACATTGCCAACTGTAGGTGTTGAATCGTCGCTCTATTCAAAAGGTACAACATTGGTCGCCAGAGCGTCGTGCTTGTTTCTTGTGTTCTCAATGATTGGTGGTTCGGCATCTGTTGCTGATGATTCAAGTACGATTCAACAAGGACTTCGGCAATACGAACAACAGGATTTTGCAAAGGCCAGCGAAACGTTTGGCAAGGCAGGCGAGTCCCTTCGCGATGCAAAAAGCAATGAGCAACACATTGCGTACTTTGATCAAGCGTGCGCAGAACATCGACTGGGTAACAAGAACAAAGCAATCGAACTTTACTTACAAGCTGCAATGGCGCGTGATCGCAGTTTGGCGGCCAAAGCTAATTTTAATCTAGCCCGTGTGCACGTCGATTCGGCTAAGGAGATTTGGCAGGAAGGGGCAAAGATTCTAGAAAAGAAAGAGGATCGCGACAAACTTATCGATGAAGCCAAACAAGCGATCGCAGCATATCGTTCCAGCTTGGAATTAGATCCAAACGCGACAGCAGCAAGGAAGAATATCGAAATCGTTCGGCAATGGCTCAAGGTCGTTACCGATCAATGGACGGAATACGATCAAAACAAGCGGCGAAATGAAACCGATCTCAGTCAATTCTTGGATTATATGCAAAAGGTACAAAATGAAATTTTGAGCGAGTCTGCAAAACTAGAAGATCTATATCAGTTGGATCGACATGCCGAATTAAAGCTCTTGCAGGATAGCTTGATGGACGAATTCCGCTTTTTGAATGAGAAGATCCAGGAAACCCTAAATCCTGAAGAGAAAGATCCTCAAATCAAGATCTCGGATGAAGAAAAGAAGGAGGTCCAGAAAGTAATTGATCTGATGCTCGGTTGGTCGGATACCTCTCGCGATCACATGAAGTTATCCTCAGCATCACTTGGAAAGTTTCGTGCCTCGGAGTCTCTTGAACATCAACAACACTCGCTCGATGAATTAGACAAGATTTGGAACGCAGTATCCCCTCTTGAACCGACCCTCAAGAGAGCTATTACTGAACAGCGAAAGGTTGAAAAAGATCTAAAGCCATTCGAAGAGGAAGCGTCAACAGAACAAGTTTCTAAGAAGACGATTCGCGAACAAGAGCGGGTTTTGGCGCGAGCCATGACTTTACAACCAAAAGCGGAAGGAATGCTGGCAGAACTCTCGTCCTCAGAGTCTTCTGAAGAAGTCGAGCCCGGAACGCCAGAGGGGGGAATGACTCCTGAGCAGAAGGAAGAGCTCAAGGAATTCCTTGCCAAGGCGGTTGAACTGTCGCCGAAAGCTGTCGCCGAAATGCGTTCTGCCATTGAATCTCTTAACAAGAACGATGGCTCCGAATCCCTTATGCATGCCGGCGAAGCGCGCCGAATTCTCGAAGAGATTCAAAAGAAGCAGCCCAAGAATCAGGACCAACAACAAGATAATCAAGATCAACAGCAGCAAGATTCGAGCGACCAACAGGAGCAAAATCAAGATAAGGATTCCGATCAGCAGGATCAGAAAAACGAAAAGAAAGAAGACGACTCTTCCAAGGAATCAGACGATCAAAAGAAGGCCGATGAAGAGAAAAGCGACCAGAAAGAAAACGCTGAATCTGAGAAAGACAAGAATTCTGGAGATGACTCAGATAAGAATAAGGAACAGGATAAGCCTAAAGAGAACGATAAGAAATCTTCTGATGAGAAAGCAGACTCAGGGGACAAAAAGCCTAGTCAAGATCGAATCGCGGAGGCTCTTCGGAAGGTTCGGGAACGAGAAGCGGAGAAGCGTGATCGAGATCGGCAGCGTAGGCTAAAAGCATATGGTCAACTGTCAGTGGAAAAGGATTGGTAAGATGATCAGATTGCACACCAGATTATCAGCAATGTTGTTGGCTTGTATTGTTGTGCTTACAGACGCAAGTCTAGGACTTTCAGCGCAAGAGCCTTCGGTACAAATCGCGATTGATACCGAAGAGATTTTCGTTGGGGAATCCTTTACCTTACAAGCAGTGGTAGAGGGGATTGAATCATCAGAGGCACCCGATGTAAGTCCGCTTGAGGAAGACTTTTCCGTGCAATTCGAGACGGAACAATCCTTAAACTCGACCTCAGTCGCAATTGTGAATGGCAGAATGACTCGCAAGGAAGAGTTAAAAACCCTCTACCAGTATCGCGTGACCCCCAAAAAGGCAGGACGATTAACCATCCCTGGGGTGACGGTTCAATTTGAGGGGAAAGTGATTTCCAGCCGTTCCAAGGAAATAAATGTTCTTGAACCAGAGCCACAGGAATATGTGATTGCCGAGATTACAAGCGATCGTGAGAAAGTCTACCCTACGCAGTCGTTCCAGATCAGTTTAAAGATTTTGGTGCGGCAGCTACCCGACAATGACCAAGATCCATTGATTCCAATCCGACGAAATCCTCCGAACATATCTATTCCTTGGATTGAGGACATCGATGGGTTAAAGAGTCAAGAGGACAAGGGGCAGTGGCTACAGAATTTGCTTTCCGATCAAGGGTATGGATTCAGTATCAATGACTTCAGTTCTAGATCAGGCTTCATGTTTGACGGCCCGCGGGTCGCGTTATTCGATTTGGTGCGAGGTAAAGAGACTCGAAAATTGGAGAGCGGTGAGGGGGCTGAGTTTTTTCGTTACGAGATCACTCAATCGTTTAATGCAATTCGCCCGGGAACGTTTTCCTTTGGTCCAGCAACAGTACGCGGAACGTTCGTCGTTGACTCTCGAGGCAGGGAGTATCGAGGAAAGAAAATCGCAGCCACTGCCAAGCCGATACAGGTCGTTGTAAGCGAGGTGCCAAGCCCCCGACCTGACAATTTTCTGGGAGGCGTTGGTACCTTCACTGCCAGCGTAGACATCTCTCCGAGCGAGGCCAGGATAGGGGACCCGATGACCTTAACGCTTGAGGTAACCGGGCCGACTGCCGATTCGCTAGAACAAGTCTTTGCACCGGACCTGAGTCAGTTCGAGATGATTGCCAAAGATTTCGAAGTGATGGATCGCTCACCAGTTGGGAAGATGGATCGGAATCGCAAAACATTTACCTATGGCATTAGGCCAAAAAACAAACTCGATAAGTTTCCTGAAATTGAGTTTTCTAGTTTCGATCCGAACTTAGAAAAGTTCTCAGTCATCATGACCAAATCGTCTCCTTTAAAGATTGAGGAGGGAAGCATACTCGCAGCCAAAGATCTTGCTAACGCACAATCAATCAAACCCTCGTCGATAAAACAGGATCGGTCGGGAATTTTTCAGGGAACGCGCGAGATGTATCCGTTCTCCGACGAAGCCATCTCCATTTCGGTATGGACTGGAGTGGCTGGTGCAAGCTGGATTGTTGCCTTAGCGGGATCAGCATTAATCCGAATCAACCGAGGAAGAGTTAAGGATACGCTTGCCGACAGGCTATCTCGAGCACGCACTTCAGCCATTGAACTACTTAAAAACTCCCAGGACTTGCTTCGAGATGGTCGTTCTGACGATGCGATCGCTGCAGTGAGACAATCGATCGTTGGTTTAATCGGGACGCAAAGAGGAAGTGACGGCCAAGGTTTGACGACTCAGGATGTGTTGGATTCTTTGAAGAGAACAAGTCTTGCCGAACGCGATTATGCCTCCGTAAAAGAAATTCTCGAGACTATCGATTCAGCGCGTTACGGCCGACTATCCGATACCGACGCGTCCGCCATGATTGACCGAACGTCGTCTGTAATACCGCTAATTTTTAACGCGCTGACAGCATCAAGAGAAAAAGTTTCTACCAAAACATGCAACCTCTTGTTATTGCTTGTTCTGTCATCGAATTCGATAGGATTGGACGAAACATCAGAGTCGAAAAAGGATTTTCGAAAGGACTTTAGCGATACTCTCACTTTAATGGAGCAATCACAGACAAAAGAGGAATTCGCGTCCGTTGCGAGGCGATTTGAGGATTTAGCCAGCAGAGGCTTAATAAGTGGATCACTTCATTTCCATTGCGGGAATGCTTGGTTTCAAGCTGGCAATTACGGAAACGCGATTCGACAATATAGGTTAGCCAAGTTCTATTTACCGAGAGACACTTATCTACAAGCCAACTTGGAGCAAGCCTTAAGTGCTGCTCCTGGAAGATTGGAAAACGAAAGTGGTAGCGGATTTGGGGAGAGTATTTTGTTCTGGAGTCGCTGGTTGTCATATCCAGCCAAGGTACAAATTGGTTCTATCTTACTTTTTGCGAGCGCTTGTTTATTCTTGGCTTATTCAGTCCGCGGCCCCAAAAAATTACTCGTGGCAAGTTTAATGGGAGTTTTGATTGCAGTTGTTCTGCTCGGAGAGGCAATTGTTCAATCACCAGACCGATTTGCAATTGGGCACGGCGTGCTCAATTCGGAAGCCACCGTGCGAAAAGGAATGGGTGAGGAGTACGCACCGGCATTTGACCGTCCTCTGCTCGATGGGGCGGAGTTCGAAGTTTTACAACGAACCAGCGGCTGGACATTGGGTAGGTTCCCTGGAATTGGAGACGGTTGGGTCAAAAATGAACATGTCGCTGGTGAATAGTCATGCAAGTACTGCTTATTCCTTCCACTTCCATGTGGCTTGACGCAATTGAGCTAGGGGAGATGAGCTCAGTCGTTCGTACCAAACGGTAACCATCGTACCGTTCATACATTCCACTGTGGATGGGTAGCCCAAATCACCTGATGTGCCATCATTGCTGATGATGATTTCTTCTGACCACGTTTGGGCTTGATCGTCACTGAACCTCAATTGAATACCGAGCGGAGCGCGTCGATGCCCGTAGGTCATGACTAAGCGACCGCTATTAAGACGCATCAGATGCGATGGTAGTCCCCATACGCCAATGGAGCGAGGCACGCTCCATGTCTTGCCTCCGTCTGACGACCGACACTGAAGAGTTTCGTTTGAATTGGGTTGGTTGTGGTTTCTGATGTGACAAATGATATTTCCGGGAGATGTTTCGACCGCATGCAATTCGTGGTAATCCGTCGTTTTGTCCCCTGATCGTGGTGTAATCATGGCTAGTTTGCCCCAAGACAGTCCGTCATCGATCGATTGCCACACGCCAACACTTTCATCACCCCAAAGGGCTTTGCCTGCATAAAGCAATCGCCCATCGTGTAAGGCGATTGGACCGTGAGGGCTATTGCATGGAACCGGATAGCGACTCGACCATGTTGCCCCCCCATCACTGGACCTTAGCATGTAGCAGCCGAGTTCACTTTTTCTTTGTTGTGCGTTAAGACGGTTGTGGGCAGCTCGCCATTCTGCAACCAATTGTTCGTTAGCAAATGCGCCGGGCTCCCCTGGTCTAGCGATCTCTGCTCTGGTCAACAATGGTTCATAGGCAAGCGAGGTAAATGTTGTTACTAGTATTGAGCCTTGAGGTGTGACCAATATGCCAGCATCGCGATCATCGATCGGGCCATCGTAGAGAACTTGCGGCCATCCCCATGTTTTGCCGTTGTCATTGGATCTCATCATTTCCAAGCGACCGAAAGGGCAAACATGCGCTTCTCGACCGCCGGAGAAGACAAGCAACAACTCACCATCCGAATTACGGGTAACAGTTGGCCAACCGTGATAGAGAGGGGCTTTCCAGCTGATGACACGCGTCTCTAGTAGTTCAATATCACTGACCGTAGACGATTGATTACCATGAACAGGTTGCAATGTGGAGGAAATCGCGGCAACGCTGACAGATGCTAAGCTGCCTCTCAAGAAGGCCCTGCGAGGAGTTGAGAAATCGTTCATGATGTAGAATGAGTCTGTAGGGAGGGGAGTTTTGCGTTTTAAGTGCCCGGGCGAGACGACAAAAACCAACGAATTAAATCGGAGCTGCGTAATCTTTGGTGTTTGGATGGTATAGCCTTGATTCTGAACCTAACGCATAGAGTTTAGAGAAGCAATGCCACCGTTTCGGTTGGATAGTAGGTTATCGCTTTGGCCATTTCCAACCATACTGTGTCATCAGATCCTCACCGGTAAGTACCGTTACTCCATTCTTCTTCTCAAGATGAAGAGAGACGCAGTTTCTATCTTACTCTAACTCATCGATCAAAGTTTTTGTTCGCTTCTACTTGAAAATCTACCATTGAGCATCCGAAATCCATCGAGATATGGGAACTGACTAGATGAACTTAGGACCGTTTAATCCAGCTTTATCTTAGCAAAGATTTGAAGTTACTTTCTTTGCTCGATCCGAACATACTGCTTTCTGTCTGCTAGAATAAGTTACCTAGTGGATAAGTTCTTCTCCGGAGGTGTTTGTGTTTTTCCTAAAGAGCGTCATTAAAGCTTCGTTATGTGCCGCAGCAATCTGGCTTGCGTCATATTCGTTGCATTCTTCATCATGGGGAGGTGATTCCCAATTCATCGACGAAGGTCAGCCTAATATCGTATTGATCTTGGTGGATGACTTGGGAGTGTCCGACCTTGGGTGTTACGGGCGTGCTGAGCATTCGACTCCTAGCTTGGACACGCTCGCTGCCAAAGGAATTCGATATACGAGCGCTTATTGCGGACTGTCCATTTGTTCGGCGGCGCGGGCTGCGTTATTGACTGGTAAGACTCCGTCAAGACTTCACCTTACAACCTTTCTACCGGGCCGGGCTGACGCACCGTCACAAAAACTGCTCAACGCTCGAATTCATTCAGCATTGCCTGTTGAAGAAAAAACGATCGCCGAAGAGTTAAAGAAGCTCGGTTATCGAACGGGACTTTTTGGCAAATGGCATCTTGGTGGAGGGAAGCATGGCCCGACTCATCAGGGTTTCGACGTTGCGGCTGAGATTGCTGCGCGAGGTTCGTTAGTTGACGAGTCGCTGGGAAATCTTTCATCTGCGGGAGGTGGAAAAAATGAGTTCTTGATCACAAGAGAGGCGATCAAGTTTATTTCGGAAGAGTCCCCGGCCCCCTTTTTCTGCTATGTGCCTCATCACATTCCGCACATCATGCTCGAATCAACCGACCAAGCAATGGAAAAGCACAAGTCGGCCTTCAGCCCGTTGTATGCAGCAAACATCGAGTCGATGGACAAAGCGGTTGGGATGTTGATTGATGCCATCGAGAAGCTCAATACCAACCGTGATACTCTGGTAATTTTTACTAGCGACAATGGTGGGCTTCATGTCCCCGAATTGCATCCCGAGCCGGTGACTCATAACGCACCATTTCGGGCTGGCAAAGGATATTTGTACGAAGGTGGTATTCGAATCCCGATGTTAGTTTGTTCTGTAAAGGGGCAAATAAAGGGTGGTCGCGCTATTGAGCAGCCTGTTAGTCATCTTGATTTATTGCCGACGTTGATAGAGTGTGCTGGAGGCAAGGTCGCAACAAGTGTTGGACCGGTGGATGGGATCAGTTTAAAAGATAACTGGTTTCTTGAGAAAGAGCTCTCGGCAGATAGAACTCTATTCTGGGACTTCCCTCATTACACCAATCAAGGAAGCCGTCCGGCATCGGCAATCCGTCAAGGAAAGTGGAAACTCGTTTTTCAGCATGAAGATGAGTCGATCGAATTGTATGATTTGGCAGCAGACCCGGGCGAAAAATACAATTTGGCCAAGGATAATTTGGAAAAGACATCAACGTTGAAATCGCTGTTAATGCGGTGGCGAGAATCCGTTGGCGCACAACGAGGGGAACTAAACCCCGAATTCGATTCAGAACTGCACAAGACGATCTACCTTAATGACGATTCTTCTAAGCTTGCCCACGGCAGCACCGCAAAGGAGATTGGGCAGAAGTGGAAAGAATGGCGAGCAGCTATGAATCAAGCAGTGCAGGGCAGAAAGCCTATCTTGAAAGATCCTGAGGGGACTCTGACTCTAGCGGCAGCTAATGTTCAAGTTCATGGAAAGAACATTCGCTATGAGCCTGAACCGCATAAGAACGTTGTCGGTTATTGGACGGAAGTTGGAGATTGGGCGGAGTGGAAATTTGATGTTCCAGCTGATGGGGACTACGAAATGGAAATGCAATACGGCTGTGGAGGAGGGAATGGCGGCTCCCAAGTGGCAATCATCTGTGCTGGGCAAACGATTGAGTTTTCGGTGAAAGATACCGGGCATTTTCAAAACATGTTATTCGAGTCCATGGGAACATTGAGTTTGAAAAAAGGTGAAACAACATTGGAAGTTAGGCCCAAGACCAAATCGAATGTCGCGGTAATGGACATTCGCAAGATTGTGCTTCGGAAGAAGTGAGAGCTAGGCGTAGCCATGACAAAACGTCGAGAATTTTTGAGCAGTCTAGCTGCGGTTGCTGCATGTGGCCCAACCCTGATGAATCGTGCTCGCGCGGACGAAGTAAATAACATGACCAAACCCGTAATCAGGGGACGCAGTGTTGCGGCTACGGTGCATCCGCTAGCTTCGCTGGCTGCCGCGAGCATGTTCAAGCTGGGGGGAAACGCCGTCGATGCCGCTGCGGCTGCAGCTCTTTGCTTGGGAGTCGTCGATGGTCACAATTCCGGGATCGGCGGTGGCTGTCTAATTTTGATTCGCTTAGCGGATGGATCAACCCATGCCATTGATGGTCGCGAGACCGCTCCTAGGCTAGCTCACAAAAACATGTATCTCCGAAATGGAGTCGGTGATGTTAAGTTGAGCCAGGATGGGCCTTTGGCATGCGGTGTACCTGGTCAAATTGCGGCGTTGAAATCGGCCCACTCGCGGTTCGGCAAACTTCCTTGGCAAGATCTATTTGAGCCAGCGATTCGGGCTGCACACGATGGTATTGCCATGTCATCAGCCGTCGCAGCCAGTATCAAGAATGAAGAACAAGTGCTTAGAGGCTTTGCCTCTTCTTCTGCCGTATTGTTCAAAGCTGATGGAGCCCCTTATGTTGCCGATGATCATTGGGTGCAAAAGGACTTAGCAGAAACGCTCAAGAACATCGCGAATAAAGGGGACGTTTGGTTTTATCAAGGAGAATTTGCAGACCGATGTTCGCGATTCATCAAGGAGCAAGGTGGAATACTCGAGTCAAAGGACTTTAGCGATTACCGAGCAAAGGATCGACCGGTGCTCAAATCCGAGTATCGAGGAAATCAAGTGTTGGGTTTTCCGCCACCGAGCTCGGGTGGATTGCACATATTGCAGATGTTGCAAATGCTTGGTTGCTTTTCGATGAAAGAAGTCTCCGAGTCAGGACGAACAGCCCGCTTTTATCATCTTCTAGCCGAAGCAATGAAGTTAGCGTTTGCCGATCGAGCCTTTTATCTAGGAGACTCAGATTTTGTTGAGGTGCCTAGTTTTCTGGCTTCGATTGAGTACACCAATGAGCTAGCGAGAAAGATCGATCTGAGCAAAGCGACCAAGGTTGCAGGCCACATATCATCTCAGGGGGCATCCTTGGATGACGAAAAGAAGCATACGACCCATTTATCAACTGCCGACAGTCAGGGGAATTGGGTTGCATTGACTGCTACGGTAAACACCAGTTGGGGAAACAAAATGGTAGTTCCGGGGACGGGCGTCATGATGAACAATGAAATGGATGATTTTAGTGTTTCGCCTGGTGTCCCTAACGCATTTGGATTGATTGGCTCAGAAGCGAATTCCGTGGAGCCGGGCAAGCGACCTTTATCAAGCATGAGTCCCAGCATCGTGCTCGACTCTGGAGGCATTCCAGTTTTAGCTTGTGGTGCTGCTGGAGGCCCGAGGATCATCAACGCAACCTTGCAAACCATTGTGCGATGTCTAGATTATGGAATGAGTGTTGGCGATGCGATTGCCGAATCCCGAGTACACCATCAATGGCAGCCAGACACATTGTTTTGCGAGGGAAGTCTAGGAGGTTCGTATCAGGCGAATCTAGTCAACGAACAGCTTATCGGAGAATTAAAAAAGCGGGGGCACAATGTGAAAGTCAGCGGTTCCCTAGCCGTTGCGCAAGGTATTCAGCGAAGGAAAGATGCTGGTGAATTAGAAGCCGCTTGTGACCCACGATCAGGTGGTCGCGCTGCGATGGTGGAGAAGTAAATTGACGGCGATTTACTTTAAGCGATTCAGAATGCAATTTGATTTGCTCGCTCAGCAGATCCCCGAGCCGAACTGCTCGTCTGAGATCATGTTCGCAGAGTGGGACGAGAAGCTTCTGGTCATGCACGGCATGTGTAAATGGGAGAGTTTTCGAAGAGAAATGGATGTGAATGTCTTTCCGTGTTTAGGTGAACGAGACGGGTGTAAAAGGCTGATGAGAGACATTTCACAAAAAGATGCTTTTGTTCCAGAAGCGACTTGGCTTGCAATTGGCAAAGATAACAATCCAAAGAATTTGGTAGCCGTTGGAACAATCCAGGGGCTGAGAACCAATGCAACACACGGAGCGATTCAAAACATTGGTGTAATTCCAAGTTTTAGGGGCAAGGGGATTGGTAGAGAGCTAATACGAAGATCGCTTCAAGGGTTTCAATCGCAAGGTTGTCGATACGTTACGCTTGAGGTGACTGTACACAACTTGGGGGCAATCAAACTCTACGAGTCAATTGGCTTTCAGAAATCCGAAATTGTCTTCAAGGTAGGAAGTTTGGGACTTTAGATGAACCCTCTAGGCTTTGGGGGTTAGGCAATTTCGGGAAAGCTCGCCATCTCGCTCGTCTCGGGATAAATTTAGGAGAGAATTGCACGTGGAATCAAACTCGATGACGGGTAAGGATACTGTCAAAATCTCTGACTTCTTGGTAAAACATGACAGCCTCGGCGAGTCCTTTTAGATCGCTATTCCCTAAAGTCTAAGCTAGATTATGAAACTTGTTTGCAAACGAGACACATTCCAGAATGCATTCCAAATTGCCGCAGCGGTGGCACCTTCTAGAAGCCCAAAAGCTGTCCTAACCTATGTAAAGCTGGATACGCGCGAAGGCAAAGCGATCATGATGGCCACCGATCAGGACGCTGGCATTAGACTTGAACTGGAGGATGTGGATATTCAGGTTCCAGGGGTGGTTCTCCTGCACGTTTCTCGCGTGGGTAATATTTTGCGAGAGTCGAGCGACGATACATTGACGATTGAAGCCAAAGAAAACGAGATCGACATCAAGGGGGATCATTCAGAGTTTCATCTACCTAAAGCAAATCCAGACGAGTTTCCAAGTGTTGCTTCGTTTCAAGAAACGGCTTATTTCGAGGTGGGTGCCAAGCTATTTAAGGAGCTAGTTCGTCGAACAGTATTCGCGACCGATGTAGAAAGCACCCGATACCAATTGGGCGGCGTTCTTTTTGAAATGAATGGCGAAGATATTGCGACGGTTGCAACCGATGGACGGAGGCTCGCATGTATGCAGGCCAAGGGAGTTTCTGTGGGTGGTTTTACGAATACTGGCATGTCGACCATCGTGCCTACCAAAACGCTTCAATTGATGGAGAGATCGATCGTAGAGAGTGACGAAACCGTCCAAATCGCGGCTCGTAGCAATGACATTTTGATCAGAACAGATCGATGCACAATTTACTCCCATTTAGTCGAGGGCAGATACCCTAACTGGCGTCAAGTTATGCCCAGTCGCGAGGGGCGTACCAAGATAGAAGGTTTGGTTGGTCCTTTCCTTACAGCTGTCAGGCAAGCGTCGATTTTGGCAGATACAGAAACACGTGGTGTCGAGTTCTCTTTTGGAAACGGTACACTGGTGGTGGCTGCGAGTGCGGCTGACGTAGGTCAGTCTAGAATCGAAATACCAATCTCCTACGTTGATGAAACAATCAAGATAACGATGGACTATCGTTTCGTTCTAGATTTCTTTAAGGTACTGGAACTCGAAAAGCCATTTTCACTCGAGGTGCGGAGCAATGCTGAGCCAGCGTTGTTCACCACAGATGACGGCTATCAATATGTCGTTATGCCCATGGCTCGTCAGTAAGACACGGTTACGAACCACTATCGAAGCGTTTTTGACTAATTAAACGAGAAAACACTCCGTTCCCATTGAAAACCTGTGAGGCAACGCGATGAACATTTCAGCGTTTATGGAATTGCACTATCGACATTTCAATGCGAGAGAAACATTAGATGCCGCTCGTGCATATCGAAAACATATCGATGATGGCGGGGCTATGCTCGTCAGTCTCGCGGGGGCAATGAGCACGGCCGAGATTGGCGTTTCTCTGGCTGAGATGATTCGCGAAGGAAAGGTCCATGCCATATCATGTACGGGAGCAAATCTTGAAGAGGATTTGTTCAATCTTTTTGCTCACAATGAATATAAGGTAATCGAGAATTGGCGGGCGCTTAGCGCTGCGGATGAAGTTGCGTTGCTTGAGGACGGCTTTAATCGAGTCACGGATACGTGCATCCCAGAGACGGTTATGAAGCACATGGAGAGCCGGCTTATAAAATATTGGACGGAGGCGGCGGACAATGGTGAGAGTTTTTTCCCCTACGAGTATATGTTTCGGATCCTCGATGAGCCGGAACTCAAACAACACTATCAGATTCCGGTCGAGCATTCATGGATGATGGCTGCAAAAGAAGCTGGTATCCCGGTCTTCTCCCCAGGCATTGAGGACAGCACTCTCGGAAATATGTTCGCCGCCCGAGTTATTGATGGAACCGTTAAATCGCATAACGCCTTGAAAAGCGGAACCGCGCAAATGGAACATCTGGTGAAGTGGTATCGCGAGACGTCCAAGAAGAAAAACATAGGGTTTTTCCAAATTGGAGGCGGGATTGCAGGAGACTTTGCAATCTGTGCGGTCCCTTTGCTCATCCAGGATCTTGAAGAGGACGTTCCTCGATGGGGATATTTCTGTCAGATTAGCGACGCGGAAACAAGCTACGGTGGCTACTCTGGAGCCGTCCCTAATGAAAAAATTACTTGGAAAAAGTTGACCGCAACGACTCCCAAGTACATGATCCATAGTGACGCGAGCATTGTCGCTCCGCTGGTTTTTGCCTACGTAATGGGTCAATAGTTTCGTGGAAATGACTTCGGCTTTATTCTGGGAACGCCTGCAGGCTACAGGCCTCGCGTCCCAAGAGGTATGTCGGCAGTGGTCCAAAGAGATTGAGACCTCACAAGGCAAAGGTAGTGCTGGGGATGCACTAAAGATCGCTTCGGCACTACTCAAGTCCGGAAAGCTAACTCCATTTCAACTGAACTGCATTTCCGAAACACAACCTCCGACACTGGTTGTTGGTCCTTTCCGGCTCGTCGACACATTATCCGATAGGTTGGGGCCGAATTGGTTCGAAGCAATTGACGTAACGCAAAATACCAAAAAGTGGTGCTTTCAATTGCGTCCCAATCAGCTTTGTGCACCAGAAACCAAGAGCTGGCCTCCTTCGGTAGAACTGGCTAAAGCCCACAAAGAACTGCAAAGCCCATATCTTGATCGGTGGGAGTCTGTAGTCGCTGGCCAAGGTACATTGAGCTGCTTCTGCGATCCTGTTCAGGGCAAGCCGCTAAGTCAATATCTGCAGGATGGGCCTATCTCGGTCGAAGATTCAACTCGAATTATTTCACAGATCGCTGATGCACTCCAGACATTGCACGCGAACAAACTCGTGCATGGAAACGTAAACACTAATCTCTGCTGGTACGATGGCTCGATCTGCACTGTTCGGCGCAACATATTGTTCGTTCCCTCATCGCCGTACTCCATCCACGAAGATCTAGTATATAAGAATGACGAACAAGATCGATGGACGAACGCGGCGCCTGAATTCGTGCTGCCCGAAGCAAAACCTAGCCCGCAAACCGACTTGTACGCTCTCGGTATTTTGTGGTTGCAGTTGCTAAATGGAGGATCAGCATGGAAACGCTACGGATCGCTCGATGCATTGGGTTGGAAGAAAATTCACTCACAGGAGACTCCCGAAATTCCAGGTGGCTTACCTGAACCACTCCAAGCTTTATTAAAGAGTCTCTTGGCCAAGAACCCATCGGTTCGTTGTAGGGATGCAGCTGCATTGATAAGTAAGCTAGCAGAGAAAGT
>Ga0315899_10002342_pt1 | contig 21014 bp, 17 predicted proteins | sample LakEriMetagenome_2_FD_203518 | JGI IMG/M metagenome (GOLD analysis project Ga0315899, IMG submission 203518) | Freshwater fungal communities from buoy surface, Lake Erie, Ohio, United States - Buoy 4 MA112 | ecosystem: Environmental > Aquatic > Freshwater > Lake | place: USA: Lake Erie, Ohio... | reverse complement strand
CTGATCAAGTACTTTCAGGGCAGCGCACATTCGTTTATATCCTTTCTCTGCTGCTTGCAATGCCTCGTTACTGAAGTCGAGTGTGCTGGCATAATGACCCATGAGGAAAAAGAAACGCACAGTCATCGGGCTATAGCCTTTGTCGAGCAATTTGTGATTACCCGTAATGAGTTCTTCGGGAGTAAATCCATTGCCTTCACTTTTTGCCATTTTACGCCCATTCATGGTTAGCATATTGCCGTGCATCCAATAGCGTACAGGCTCGTGACCGGTTGCTCCAACGTTTTGCGCAATCTCACATTCGTGGTGTGGAAACTTCAGATCCATTCCACCTCCATGTATATCGAATGATTTGCCGAGGTACTTCGTGCTCATCACCGAGCACTCAATATGCCATCCGGGGAAACCAATGCCCCATGGCGAATTCCACTTCATCAGGTGGCTGTCGTCGGCTTTCTTCCACAAGGCAAAATCGAGAGAGTCACGCTTTTCGTCCTGTCCGTCCAAGTCGCGGGTGTTGGTGTATAACTCATCGATTACTCGTCCGGACAGTTTGCCGTACGGATACTTCTCATTGAATTTGCGCACATCAAAGTACACCGAGCCATTGCTTTCATAGGCATATCCGTTCTTAATGATTTCCTGAATCATTTCGATTTGCTCTACAATATGGCCGGTTGCAGTAGGCTCAATGGAGGGATTGAGAATATTGAAGATTCGCATGACATCATGAAAGCCGTTGGTGTATTTCTGCACCACTTCCATGGGCTCGAGATTTTCAAGCTTGGCTTTTTTGGCAATTTTATCTTCTCCATCATCAGAGTCGCCTGTGAGGTGACCTACGTCTGTAATGTTGCGCACATAGCGCACTTTATAGCCCAGGAAAACAAGGTAACGGTAAACGATATCGAAGGTCATAAACGTGCGGACATTGCCCAGGTGCACATCGCTGTATACCGTTGGTCCGCAAACGTATAAACCCACGTGACCCGGTGTGATGGGCTCAAAGCGTTCTTTTTCTCTGTTTATGCTGTTGTAGATGTATAAATTCTGTTCCATGCCACAAAGTAAATAGCTATTGGTATGAGCGGACATAAAAAAACCACCGCATTATGAGCGGTGGTTGTTTGATTATTTTTTTACATTCACTGTTATTGATTGTTGTTGTCGTGTGCCAGTTTCCCATTGCTCTTTCCGCGGGTATATATCTCAGTTCCTGTTTTTAGTCCGTCGGCGTCGTAATGAAATACTCGGCCGTTGTAGAGCTTACCCTTCATGAAATCACCTGTTACACACACATGGCCATTTTTATCATACAAAACATTATAGCCATCAGGGTCGAAAGGCTGAGCACCATTGGTTTTGCGGTTTTCGTCCATGCCAATGTTACTGACACCCATTTGTGCTGCCTTTGTCTGTTGGGGGGTCATGTACGACTTCACTCCGCCAGCCTTGGATTTTCCTTTTTCGAAACCACGCTCTTCCATGAGCTGCCCTTGGTCGTCGTAACGTTTTTGAATGCCATGCTCGGAGCCTTGTTGCATGTCTACTTCCAATGCTAGTGTTCCATTTTCGTGATAGTAGTTTTGTCGGCCATGACGGTTGCCTTCTTCGTCATATTTCAGATCTTCTTGTATGATACCGTTGGAGTGATATCGCTGAAAACGGTCTGTTAACTTACCATCTTGCCAGCGACCTGCTTCTTCCAACTTGCCATTGGCATAATACAGTTTATAAGGTCCTTGGGGTTTTCCGTTTTCAAAGTAAATCTCCGAACGAACAGCGCCATTGGGCCAGTAGCGTTTCCAAAGGCCTTCTTTTTCATTGTTGAGATAGGCACCTTCTTCCACTTTCGCATCCGGCCCATAAGCAGGATCTTTAAGCATTGAACCTTGAATAATCCAAGCGCCCTGTTTGAGACCACGCGCGTCGACTGAATTGTTTTGCTGAGCTTGAGCTGCTTGAACTGTAATCCAAACAAAGGCCAATAGGGAACAGAACTTCCGTGTAATTTCGGATGAGAATCGCATATAGTTTTTCGTATTAGGTTAGAACCGCCGTGGCGGGTATGTCCTCTATACGATGAGACTATGCGTGGGTTTCAAGCGTGGCTACTTTTTTTTTACCGATTTCGTCCAGCATCGTTGCGCAGAGCTTTTCTGTATCGAACTCGCGTTGCCAGCCCCAATCATTGTGTGCAGCGCTGTCGTCGATACTGGCTGGCCAAGAATCTGCGATGGCTTGTCTGAAATCCGGGGTGTAAGAAATAGTAAATGAAGGAATACTGCGCTGAATAATCGAACTTAGTTCTGATGGAGTGAAACTGCAGCCCGCAATATTGTAACCACCCCTTTCCCGAATGGCTGAAGAAGGTGCCTCCATAATGCTGATGGTTGCGCGAATAGCATCTTCCATCATCATCATGGGCAATTCGGTATCTCCCTTCAAAAAACAGGAATAGGAACCGGTTTCAATAGCCTTATGAAATATGTCTACTGCATAATCAGTGGTACCACCGCCGGGTTCAGAGCGAAAACCAATTAAGCCGGGATAACGAATGCTACGAACGTCTACACCATAACGCTCATGATAGTAAGCACACCAGCGTTCACCCGCCAATTTGGAGATACCATAAACGGTAGTAGGTTCCATCACGGTGTGTTGAGGTGTGCTGTGTCGTGGTGTGCTTGGTCCGAAGACTGCTATAGAGCTTGGCCAAAAAACTTTCGATATTTTCTTGTTCTTGGCTAATTCCAGCACATTGAACAGCCCGTCCATGTTCAGTCGCCAAGCAAACTCCGGATTCTTTTCTGCGGTAGCCGAAAGCAAAGCTGCAAGCAAATAAACTTCTTGTACGTTGTGCTTTTCGATAATGGCCTCAAGGGAATCCTTGTCCAGTACGTCCAGCACTTCGTAAGGACCGGCGAGGAGGTTGCTGTCTGCAGTAGCACGTATGTCGGAGGCAATTACGTTTTGATTGCCCCGCTTTTTCCTTAGAGCCATCGTAAGTTCAATTCCGATTTGCCCCGATGCTCCAATAATCAGTGTGGTCGATTCCATAGTTTGCACAGTATCATTAACTGCTTATCAGCAAATGTATAAAACCGATGGTGTTGAGCATAGATGCAACTCCGTTTTTCTATTCTGTGTCTATACACTATCATTGCCTCCGTCGTAACCTGCAACCATCGACCAATTGTATGACGCCATCCGGTTCAAGCAACGCATTAACCCATGCTGAGTTTCAGCGTGCTTTCAGCGATTGGTATGTCCCTGTCCGAAATTTTATCTACTACCGTTGTGGTGATATGGAATTGGCGGAGGATTTGGCTCAGGATGCATTCATCAAACTTTGGGAAAATCGTGATCGGGTGGAGAGAGCCACTCTCAAGGCATATGTCTATAAAATAGCGCAGAACCAAACGATTAATTACCAAAAGAGACAGCAGCTCCTATATCGCTTCCAGAAACAGATGACGCAAGATCGAGATTTTGATACTCCCGAGAAAATGATCGAAATGAGCGAATACCAAGACAGACTGCAGGAAGTGATTGCTTCTCTGCCGGAGGGTGGACGGGAAGTTTTCTTGATGAATCGTCTCGAGGATTTAACCTATCAGGAGATTGCTGATCGTCTTGGTCTTTCTGTGAAGGCTATCGAGAAGCGAATGAGCAAAGTGCTTCAGATTTTTCGAGAAAAACTCGGAACCGAGTTGTGACCTGTATGAGAATCTTCCTCAGCATACTCATCACGTTTATTTGTATCCAAGTTGCGACTGCTCAAGTTATTGTAACAGATCGTTTTGTTAAGCAATCGATATCCAAGGTATTGAACCAATGGTCTGATACCTACAAAATAGATTTTGCATTCGATAGCTTTGAATTATCTCAATATAGCTATTCCGGACAGTTTGAAGCAATGCCGCTGGATGCGGCGCTGAAGCAATTACTCGGGGGGACTCCTTTTCGCTTCAGGTGGCTCGGTCCTACCTGTATTATCTATCCTTTTGCAGAGGTCGGTTCCCCAACCTTGAATGAAAATCGTGAATTGAACTTTATTTCCGGTGTCGTAAACGACCGCTTAACCGGTGAGAGTTTACCATTTGCTTCGGTTGCCGCAATCAAGTCCGAAACAAGCACTACTGCTGATGCCGATGGTGTATTCAACTTAGCGCGGGGGTTGGATTTCGACATGGATACACTCGTTGTTGTCTACCTGGGATATGTGGCAGGTCGCTTCCCTTTTAACTGGAACGAACAGAATCGAGAGTTCATGGTGGAGCTCATTCCTGCAGGTACGTTTCTTCCCGATGTGGAAGTTCGAGCTACTTCCGTCAAACCTATTCTCTTTGAAAGTGAAGCTTCTTCTTTTACTGTTAGTCCGAACCTTTCCGGGCTTAGATATGGAGTTGGGGAGGCAGATATTTTTCGCGCTCCACAGTTTGCGCCGGGTATTAGTGGTGTGCAGGAAAATAACAATGGACTCTTCATTCGAGGCAGCTCATCGGATCAGAGCCAATTGATGTTCGACGGATTTAATATTTATCATCAAGATCATTTCTTCGGAATGTTCTCAGCGCTCAATGCACACGCCGTTAAAACCATGCGTATTCTAAAATGTCCAACCGACCCCTCTGTCGGTGGCAGAGCGGCAGGTACTATTGAAGTAGTAGGGAAGGAGGGTGATTTAAGAAAATCTGCAGGGCTCATTGAAATGGGAACGCTTAGTATTTCCGGATTGCTTGAAACCCCCTTGGATACAACCGGAAAGGCGAGTCTCTTTATCTGCGGACGACGTTCGCTCACCGAATGGTTAAAGGGGCCTGCATATCGTGAGCTATTCAAAACGCTTTATTCGGCTTCGATTGTGTCTGAGAATAATGAGGTCCTGGAGAACTCCTCCGAAACGTTTGATCCGCAATTGCTTTTTCAGGACGTCAATGCAAAATTCACTTACAAAGCTTCCTCGAAAAACCATTTCAATGTGAGTTTTTATGCTTCGCGTGATGAGATGAATTTTGATTATGCCGACACTACATCAGCAGAGTCTCTTGACGTTACTGATATCCGATATAGCGATGAGGCGACAAAGTCAAACAGGGGTATTGCGGGTAGATGGATTCATCGGATTTCTCCTCGTTTGGAAGCACATTCATCAATCGGTTTTTCATCTTTTCAAGGGATATATTTTTCCACCGACTCCATTCGCAACAACCTGTTTGCAACCGATAGTACGCGCTTTAATTATCGTGATGTACTGCTGCAAGATTTGTCTGCTTCTCACCGATGGCAGTTTCGAACCAGAAGCCACACGTTGGCTTGGGGCGCCACTTTGAATCGCATTGAGACCAATGATAAAACACGCGCTCAAAGTGAATCGGAACAGATAGAAACGAGCAGTGGACAGGCTATCAGTTTTTTCATAGGTGATGAATGGCGTTCGAGGCGATGGATAATAAAACCTGGCTTGCGAATGAACTACTACAAGTACCGAAATGCGTCGATTTTTCCGGAACCCAAAATAGCTGCCCGTTATGCCCTCGTGCCTCAAGTTTTATTTTTGAAGGCTGCTGCAGCGAGGTCATTCCAATTTGTTCAGCGTATCACGAATCAGAGTTTGTATCAAAATGTACCGGATCAATGGCAGCTTGCAGGAGAGGCATTTCCGGTCATGAAGGCAGATCAGGCAATGGCCGGAGTGAACTGGACGCCAGGCGAGTGGAATGTTGACCTTGAGATATACACGAAACGTACGCAAGGACAGGTGCTGAATGCTATGGCCGGTCAATACACCAATATCGGTTTTGAAGGATTTTATACAGGTCTGGCATCTGTTCAAGGCATTGATGCTGCCGTACAATGGGAGCGCCCACCCCATCGATGCCTGGCTTCCTTTACGCGCATTTGGGCAGAATCCAATTATGACGGATTCGAGCAACAGCAAATTCAGGAATCATACATACGCGGCGCCGAAGGAAAACTGGTCTATGAATGGAAGAAGGGTGCCTGGAATGTATCGGTTGTTTTCCTGGCTGCACAAGGCTCACCCTACACAGCCCTGTTGGGAGCTTATAATTATCAGCTACCCGACGGATCCAACAGCGTTTTCCCGTTGTTTGGTGGATACAACCAAGCTCAGACCGCAACATATTTAAGGGCCGATGCAGCGGTAGGGTATCGTTGGCAATGGTTGGCTGCACGCTGGCAACTCAATGCCTCTGTGTACAACGTGCTCGACACGCCGAACTATAGAGCAATGCAATACAGCGCCATTAAAACGAACACGAATGAGCCTCGTATTAACGAACGCGAAATACGCATGCTAGGGCGCATTCCGTCAATAAACCTGTCATGTCAATTCTGATGAGAAAGTGGTATGCTATACTCTTGTTTATGGCCTCTTGCTCTGCAGAGAACATAGATAATTCGGAGAATGTGGCCATCTTCGGTCTTTGGGAGTCGGGTGAAAAACCCACTATTCAAGCTGTAATTGTGGATGGTGATTCTGAAACATTCGCATCGAATCAATCATTTGAATTGGTATTTCCAGACGGCGAAACCTACCCGTTCATATCAAATGGGCAGACCTTTGTGCTGCAATCAGAAAGGACGCCGCAACCCGAGGAAATTCTCAAACTTCTCTGGTATCGGGAAGGTGATACGGCATTTGCCACGGTTATCATGCCCCCGGCCGTCGACAATCTAGTCGTCATAAATGATACTCTGCAAGCAGAGGATGATGCTGAATGTCAAGTTGATTGGACAATGCAGGATACTGAGTTAGAGTTTGCCTTTAGGCTCGAATCGTTGGAACAAAACCCTCAGCCACTGCCCTGGTCGCCCGGCAATTTTCTGCAGTTTTATAGCGGACCTCAACTAGCTAGTCAACTGACCCTTCAGCCGCAATCGTTTGCTGCTTATGGTTCTTATCTTCTAACTATTTCTGTGTTAAATGATGAACTGCGCGATATTTTTTTCTTCGACCCGAGCGATATTCGCGGCCTCGTAAGGCAAGGTCCCGACAACGTTGTTGGAGGTAAAGGCTTTGTTTCAGGAGTTGCAGTAGCGAAAATTCCTCTTGAAATCGAATAATTTTTTAATTCCAGGTAGGGATATTAAATCGTGAATTGTAAGAGAAACGGCTTAGGCTGAATATGAGTAAGTATCAGGACATATTAAGAACGTTGAAAGTTCCGGAGGGAAAGTCGACCGATCAGGCTTGGATCGAGTTGCAGTCTAAACTCAATGCCCGACAACCGAAAGCAAAGTTGATTGCATTCAGCTGGAGGCCGATGGTATCGGTCGCAGCAGCGGCAGCTATTATCATCGGGCTCATAATTTTATGGCCGAACGAAACATTGAAAACGGTTTCGTGCAATGCCGGAAACAACGAGTTGGTTATGCTTCCCGACGCTTCTGAGGCCCGGTTGAACGCAGCTTCGTCACTCACCTTCTCAGAAGATTGGTCAAATAATCGCACGGTTCAATTGAGCGGTCAAGCTTTCTTCGATGTAAAAAAGGGAAGTAAGTTTCAAGTAGTCACCTCTGCGGGGCTGGTTGAGGTGCTCGGAACCTCTTTCGATGTCTTTGCTCGTGATACAGACTTCCGGGTGGAATGTCGAACCGGAAAGGTGCGCGTTACTGCCGGAAATCAATCGGTGGATATAGTGCCTGGATTTACTGCTTTTTTGGAGAATGACCGACTTCTGGTTGGAGAATTTAATATGTCAGAGGCTGACTGGCGTAACGGTGAGTTCATTTACAAGGATGCTGATTTGAGTGAGATTTTTGATGAATTAAGCCGCCAGTTCAACATCCAATTTGAAATACCCGCAATCGAAGGCCGCAAATACACTGGTCGATTTAATAATAAGAACTTGGAAGAAGCTCTGCAATTGGTTTGTCAGCCAATGGCTATGCGATACACCATTTTGAATGAACAAACTGTGCGCATTGAAGATGCCACAACTGTTAAAAGATAAGAGTAAAGCAACTTTACCGATTTATTCGGGTTAGGAATTTATGAGGCAAGGGATTATGTGAACTTGCACACAAAAAATAAGTAACACACGGCTGAAGCACGTCGAATGCTTCAATTAGTATAGTTAGTTTTAGTTAAGGTTTAGAATTATGGCCGAAAACGTTCGGCCATAATTTTTTTATGGACCATGAGTTTTTTTCCTTTGCCAATATGCACCCTAGTAATCTTTCAATCGACACGTACGATTATAATTTGCCGGATGATCGCATTGCGAAATTCCCATTAGAAGTTCGTGATCAATCCAAAATGCTCGTTTATGAAAATGAACGAATAGTAGATGCGCGATTCTCTGATTTACCTGAGCTGTTGCAACCAGGTGATCTGGTGGTGTTGAATAACACCCGAGTTATCCCCGCGCGGCTCATTCTCTATAAACCTACCGGAGGAGCTATCGAGGTTTTTTGCTTGGATCCTTTGGGTATGGCCCATCAGGATGCAATGGCTGCTAGGTCCGGTGTTCGTTGGAAATGTCTGGTAGGTGGAGCGAAAAAATGGAACGATGGGTTGCTAATTGAGGTTGAAATTGAGTACAAGAATCGAAAGTTGAAGGGTTATGCCGCATGTATCGAGAAACTCAACGATGCGTTCATCATAGAATTCACGTGGGATGACCCAACGATGGTTTTTTCAGAGTTTTTGGACGCCGTAGGTAAAATTCCACTACCTCCATATTTTCATCGGGAGGCAGAGTTGTCTGATTTGGAGCGCTATCAAACAGTTTTTGCTAAATACAAAGGCTCCGTGGCTGCGCCTACGGCATCGCTTCATTTTACTTCGAATGTTTTTGATTCACTTCAATCGAAGGGGGTTCAATTGGAAGAAATTACGCTGCATGTCGGCGCTGGCACATTCAAACCTGTGAGCTCAGAAACACTGCAAGGACACGAAATGCACAGTGAGTGGTTTTCGGTTTCGAAAAACATATTACTGAAACTTCGCAATCACGATTACAATCGCCTTATTGTGGCCGGCACCACTAGTCTTCGCACCATTGAGTCTCTCTATGGAATAGGTGTTCAACTGATTAGAGGGAACGTTTCGAATGAAATGTTGTCTCTCACACAGTGGGAAACGTATGATTATCATCAAAGTGAAATATCACTATCCGAGGCGCTCGATGCAATACTCAACTATTTGGATCGTAGGAATCAAGATTGCCTGCATGCATCGTCTTCCCTGCTCATTGCGCCGTCATTTCAGTTTAAGCTGGCGGATGGATTAATCACGAATTTCCATCAACCGAAGAGCACGCTCTTAGTTCTGGTATCTGCTCTAATCGGTGATAACTGGAAGCAGGTCTACCATCATGCCATGGATAATGATTATCGATTTTTAAGTTATGGCGACAGTTCTCTGCTTTGGCGGAAATAGTCTAAACCGATCGCATCGCATCAACAGGATTTAGTCTTGAAGCTTTTATAGCGGGTATTATTCCGGCAATCACTCCTACTGCCACGGAAATCGAGATGCCCGCTACTACGCGCTCAATGGGCAGTATAAAGTTGAAGTCAATCAATGCTCCTAAGCCGGATACCGTTATCCAAACAAAAAGCAGCCCCACTGCCCCGCCAATTATGCAAAGAGAAATGGATTCGAAAAGATATTGAATCAAAATGAAAACGTTCTTCGCCCCAAGAGACTTCTGAATACCTATGAGCGGTGTGCGCTCTGCCACTGAAACAAACATGATATTGGCAATGCTGAAAGCGCCAACCAAAATGGCGAATATGCCGATAACCATGCCGACTACGTTGAATACACTGATGATGCTGTCAACTATTTCATTGATCATCGATGATTCGATAATAGAAAAATCTCTATCCGCCTTGGGCTTCAGCCGTCGAACCTCCCTGAATGCCCCCGTGACTTCATCGCGTAATTGCTGATTCGTTGCGCCTGTTTTGGCCTTAATCAGAATTTTAGTGTCTTCTGAATTACCTGGTATAAGTCGTGTCGCAAATTGAAACGGCATCATGACCGCGCGATCCATACCTTCACCAAAAAGGGATGTGCCTTCTTTCGCAAACTCACCGATAACATAAACCTTCAATCCACCAATTTTCATTTCCTTCCCAATAGGCGAATCCATGCCGAAGAGCTGCTGCCTCACTGTATTGCCGATAATCGCGAAGTTTTTTCCCGCTTCACACTCCACCTCGGTGAAATATCGACCCTGGGCAATGTTGAGGGCTATCGTTTCCTTGTAGTCATAGGTTACAGCCACGATTCCTGCATCTGCCAAACTGTTGCTTTGATAGGTAGCTGTGCCCGATGAACCCGCTTCGAAGGCCAATGCATCGGCATACTCAAGTCGGTCTGTGAGCATTTCCATGTCACGGAGTGCAGGCGGTCTGCGACGCATGTACTTCCACCATTCGTAATCCTCCGCCCCGTCTTCCGGCCCAAATGGCCACTTCTGAATGAATAATACATCGGAACCAATGGTGTCGAAACTAGATTTCATTTCAGCTTCCATACTATCCACCACACTTAAAACGAATATGATGGAAAAGATCCCTATCGTAACCCCAAGAAGCGACAGAACAGTGCGAAGCCTGTTCGTATTCAAGGCATGCAAGGCAAACATAAAGCTCTCGCGTACGATGTTAATGATCATGATGTAAAACTAAGTCATTCGTGCTTTATGCAGGTGATCCTTGGTTGCAGTCTGCGCGGCTGTTATAATTTATTTGAACTTAGCTCGTTCAGGCTCGCTTGGCCACGACTGTTCTTATCGATTTTTGCCCTTGACCTTGATTCATATCTTGCGCATAGCTCTTTGCCGACATTTGTCATTGCTCATCTTTTTGGGCCTTGCATGCGATTGTGCGTTTGCGCAATATTCCGCTGCTCGTGTCAAGGAAATAGTCATAACCGGCGATACCGTGCAGATCGATAGCATGGCGATTTGGCCGGAATCACTCGTTATTGTAAGAGGCCTTGATACACTCCAAGCATCGGAGTATTACTTCAATGCGATGAATGCCCGTTTGTTCATGCGTTTTGTTGAGGCAAACGAAAAGGTACTTGTCTCCTATTCAACTTTACCCTGGAAGGCTGGTTTTATATTTAGAAGAAAGGATGAAAGTCTGATTCAAGAGAATGCGCCGACAACGCTGAGACCCTTCGCCGCGGGAACCGAATCTGAAACTTCTTTTCTCGATGATAAAGGAATTCAGAAGAATGGCTCCATTTCGCGAGGTATCCTGTTTGGCAATAACCAAAACTTGTCGGTTAACTCTACGCTAAACCTTCAACTCAGCGGCAAGGTCTCCGATAGAGTCAGCTTACTAGCTTCTATTACAGACGATAATATCCCGATTCAGCCTTCGGGAAGTACACAACAACTGCAAGACTTTGATCAGGTTTTTATTCAGCTTTCGGACGAAAAGACTAAATTGATTGCGGGTGATTTTCAACTCAGACGACCCACCGGATATTTCCTCAATTATTTCAAGCGGGCACAAGGTATTTACGTGCAGAGCAATCAGCAGCTTTCAAAGACTAAGTCACTTACCATCGAAGCTTCAGCCTCGATATCGAAGGGAAGATTTGCCAGAAATGTAATTCAGGGTATTGAAGGGAACCAAGGTCCTTACCGCTTGAGGGGCGCGGATAATGAATTGTTCATCATCGTTTTGTCGGGTACAGAAATGGTCTATATCGATGGACGCTTGCTGGAAAGAGGTATGGACAAGGACTATGTAATTGATTACAATTCGGCGGAAATTTCCTTTACACCTCGGCAGCTCATCACCAAGGATCGACGCATCACGGTTGAATTTCAATATTCCGAGCGCCGCTATGCAAGGCCTCTGTTGCAAACTTCTGTTGCTTGGAAAAATGGCAACCGGGCTGCATTTCTGAATGTTTATTCTGAAAATGACGCACGTAATCAACCGCTTCAGCAGGATTTATCGGATGAAGACAAAGCCATTTTGGCTGATGGAGGCGATAATTTTCTGGCCACGTTTCGTTCCGGTATTGACAGCATTGGATATAGTAACAGCGAGGTTCGATATGTGTTAATTGATTCGCTTGGCTTCGATAGTGTATTTGTCTTTTCGGATGATTCTGCTCGCGCCCATTACCGAGTGAACTTTTCGTTTGTAGGGCTGGGAAATGGTGATTACGTTGAAAGCGGGTTTTCAGCAAATGGAAGAATCTATCGATGGACGGCTCCAGTTTTTAATGGAACACAATGGGTGAAACAGGGTGCTTATGCACCGATTATTTTACTTGCATCACCCAAGAAAACACAAATGGTTTCGGCGGGCTTTTCTCTCCCGATCAGCAAAACAGAAAAAGTCATATGGTCAATGGAAGGCGCGCTTTCCAACCGTGATTTAAATACGTTTTCTTCCAGAGATGCCTCTGATGATTTGGGCGCGGCTTTGCGAACCAAATTGCAATGGAATGAATTCTCTTCGCTTGCTGAAACGAACGCATGGATGGCAGACTCAACCAAACAGAAGCGCTTTTCAACTTCGGCTTTCTATGAGTTTACCCATAAAAACTTCAATCCAATCGAACGATTTCGTGAAGTAGAGTTTACTCGCAACTGGAATTTGGGAAACGTAATAACGGATGCACAAAGCCAGCATTGGGCTACTCTTCAGAGTGTGGCGCGAAATAAGCGCTGGGGATTGGCGGGTATGTCAGCTGATGTGCTTCATATGCCGGCTCTCTTTGATGGATATCGGATTAAAGCCCTTTCTGATATCAAGACACAAAGGAATTTTGTCAATCAAGGAGAGGCCTCTTTTCTGCTTACCTCAGGCGCTATTCAATCCTTCTTTGCACGACACAAAGGCCGAACTTCACAAGACGTGGGTAAGCTGCGCATTATGTTGATGGATGAATATGAGCGCAACGTCATTTATGCTTTGGACACTGTGCAAATAAGTTCTTATGAATTTTTAGATTGGGAGGCATCCATAGGCAATGCTGATACCGTAAAGAAAACAATGCGAGTTTTCTATCGTGACCGCATTGACAGAAAGCCCTCACAAGACTTGTTACAACCTGTTGCTAGGGCTGATCAGTATGGGATGCAGTGGATCCAGCGCTGGAAGGGTGACAGCCGATTGTCGCTGCAAGTAAGTAACCGTCGGTTACGTGTTATCAATCCGGAACTTTTCACACTTTCACCCGAGAATACTTTGCTCGCCCGTGGCGAATACAATACCAGATTCTGGAAGGGTGCTATTCAGAATACGACGTTTTACGAAATTGGCTCGGGACTCGAGCAAGTTAGAGAATTCATTTATCTCGAAGTGCCTGCCGGACAAGGGGTTTACGTCTGGAACGATTATAACGGCGACAATGTTAAGGATCTGAATGAGTTTGAGGTCGCAGCCTTTGCTTACGAGGCTAACTATATCAGAAGCTTTGTTCAGAGTAATGATTACGTCAAAACGTATTCGAATCAATTCAGTGAATCCATCCTTTTTCAACCCGCGCGCATCATCAAGGCATCGAAATCGTTCGGTCGATTTTGGAGTCGATTCAGCACTGTTTCAACTCTGCGAATAGAGCGCAAAACGTCTCAGGAGTCAGGTGTTGACCGCTTTAACCCACTTCTAACTGATTTGCCCGATTCGATTTTGTTGGCTGCACAAGGGCTGGTTCGGAATATTCTCTATTTCAATAAGGCGAATCCCGTCTACGGCATGGATTACACGCATCAAATTCTCGAGAATCGAAACCTCCTAACCAATGGATTTGAAAGTCGCGTTGAACAGCTCAATTTCTTCGCATTGAGATGGAATTTTATCAAAGCGGTGACTTTTGTCCAGGAAGTTCGCTGGGGCGATAAACAAGCGAGCTCCGATTTCTTGAACGGAAGAAATTTCTTAATACGTTACAACCAATGGCAACCCAAGCTAACCTATCAGCCTTCTCCATTGCTCAAAGCAAGTGTTTTGGCTCAGTATGCAAGTAAACGCAATGAGTTGGGCGAAGAGAGTGCTCTCGTCCGGAAGCTGGGTGCAGAGTCCACATGGAATTCACCCGAAAAGGGTAGTATTAGAGCGGAGATTAACTTTTATGCAATCAATTACGTGGGAAGTACAACCAATTCGCTCGCTTTCGAAATGCTAGAGGGATTGCAACCCGGTTACAATTACACCTGGCAGTTGGCATGGCAGAGAAATGTTGCTGAGAATATTCAACTGAATATTTTGTACAATGGAAGAAAACCTCAAGACCTCAAGACAATCCATGCCGGCAGTGTTCAAGTTAGAGCCGTGTTCTAAGATTTTGGTTTTTATACGCCTGATAACTAAAGGGTTTAAATAAGATTTGTATGTTTTTGTAACCTTTCACCCTGCTTCCCACGTTAAACCCTCTTGTAAGTTCTCATGTAGAGATATTAGATAGTTTAATTGTTTTCATTAACAGAAAGGTCATCCAGCGGGATGGCCTTTTTGCTTGTTGTTCCAACTTTTCTGTTGCATGTTTGTTTTAATCAAAACAATATATCATGCGTAACTTTTTTCTCTCATTTGCAATTTTGTCTGCGTCTTTTATGACCGCTCAAACAAGCGAGACATTGAATATTGGTGCAGTTGCTCCGGCCTCTGACGTCAAGATGACAGATATTTCCGGTGCTCAATACTCACTTGCTGACCTCAAGAATTCCGGAGGATTGCTGGTGGTTTTCTCGTGTAATGGGTGTCCTTTTGTTGTAGGAAGCGAAGGCAGTGAAGGTTGGGAAGGGCGCTATGATGGATTGCGCGAAATTGCTGAGGCCAACAATATTGGCATGGCCCTAATCAATAGCAATGAAGCCAAGCGCGACAAGGGTGACGATATGAAGGGCATGAAGACTCGCGCTGAGGAGCATGGATTTTCTAAGTGCAAGTATCTCCTCGACGTAAACTCGACGGTTGCAAATGCTTTTTTCGCTCGCACCACCCCACATGTTTATCTATTTGATGGTAACATGAAGCTCGTTTACAAAGGTGCAATCGACGATAACGTCGATGATAGTAAAAAAGTTAAGGAACCATACTTGAAGAATGCAATGGAAAACCTTGCTTCGGGAAAGAAAATTAAACCTGCAGAAACAAAACCTGTTGGCTGCAGCATTAAGCGAATAGGTTAATCTAATTGACTTTGGGAGTTGGTGGTATCCACATAAAGAGGTGTGGATTGTCTTTGTATGAGTCGATATTGGGTGATCCGATGAGAAGAGCCAGATCCACTAACCAAAGAACCCCTCCACCTCCAAAGGTAAGTGTATAGGCCACGGGCACTTTCACATCTGTGCCTAGATAAAGTCTATGTATTCCGAATAATCCTAAGGTAAGATCCAGTGCGATGGCCACGAGTCGCGGATTTTCGCTCTGTAATAAACGGGGGTGCACCGCCTTGAATCCATCTTCGGATTCTTGCAGAACCCATTCCCCTAAAGTGCTTTGGTGAAGCGACTGGGCATGGGCCGTAGGTTGCCTAATCGCAAAAGTGAAAACGATTATTAGAAAGAAAAGGCTGCGCATCAGTGGAGCCCAATATCGGTGATATTAGGTAAGAATCAACATGGCGTCGCCGTAAGCCCAAAATCGGTATTTGTTCTTTATTGCTTCATTGTAGGCGTGCATAACCAAGTCATAGCCTCCGTAAGCTGTAACGCACATCAACAGGGCGCTCTCCGGCTGATGGAAATTCGTGATCAAGCTATCGGCAATATTGAAGTCGTAGGGCGGATAAATAAACTTGCTAATCCAACCATCATATGGCTTCAACAAACGATCGGTGCTCACACTGCTCTCGAATGCCCGTAAAACTGTATTGCCAACAGCACAAACTCGATGACCTGTTTGTAGTGCATGATTAACGACGCGGGCTGTCTCATCGGGAATGATGCACTGCTCGCTTTCCATTTTATGTTTGGTGAGGTCTTCTACCTCCACCTGGCGGAAAGTACCCAAGCCAATATGCATCGTAATTTCCGGCATATGCACGCCTTTGATTTCTGCTCGTTTCAGCAATTCACGGCTGAAATGCAAACCTGCAGTAGGAGCAGCAACAGAACCTTCATGCTTGGCAAAAATGGTTTGAAACCATTCTTCATCTTCCGGTTGAACAGGACGATTGATGTATTTTGGAATGGGAGTTTCACCCAATTTGTAAACGAGCGCTTTGAATTCTTCATGAGTTCCATCGAAAAGAAAGCGCAGGGTGCGGCCTCGTGAGGTGGTATTATCAATAACCTCAGCAACGAGCTCATCATTCTCCCCGAAATAAAGCTTATTTCCAATACGAATCTTCCGTGCCGGATCAACCACGGTATCCCACAGCAAGCTCTGAGCGTTCAATTCACGCAGCATGAAGACTTCAATCATGCTTCCTGTCTTTTCCTTATTGCCAAGCATTCGGGCAGGGAAAACGCGGGAATTGTTGTTCACCAAAACATCGCCTTCCTCGAAATACTCGAGAACGTCCTTGAACAGCTTGTGTTCAATTTTGCCGGATCGCTTGTGAACAACCATCAGACGGCTTTCATCACGGTGCTTGGCTGGTTGTTGAGCGATTAGCTCCTCTGGCAGTTTATAACGAAACTGCCCTAATTTCATCATGGAAATCAATGCTCTAGGATTTTAAAGTGGCCGCCGAATGTACGATTTTGAAAAGCCTTTGTAAAGAGAAAGTTTGTAAGTTGTTGATTTACAGGTTGAAAATTGTTAAATACTCATGTTTTTGAGCTTTTCAAGCAGCTCTTCGACGCTCCAAGCATTGTTTATCTCGAAGGGTATGCTGTGCGTTCGTCTTAAGCTGCTTAAGTATGATCCGCTTCCCGCGCTAAGTCCTATATCATTCGCTAATGTTCTAATGTAGGTCCCTTTGCTGCATGCTATGCGGAAGTGAGCTTCTTCCTCTGCATAGGAGAGAATGTCGAAAGCATCCACACGAATAGCCACTGCCGGTATGTCGATGCGCTCACCTCGACGCGCTGCTTTGTATGCCCGCTGTCCATCGATTTGTTTGGCGCTGTAGCTTGGTGGTGTTTGCATTTGGTCGCCCGTGAAACGCTGAGCGGCTTCTCGAATGTTCTCTAGTGTTAAGTGTGTAGTCGGATAATCCCCTTCGGGAATGGTCTCCAGGTCGAAACTGGGTGTGGTTTGGCCAAATCGAATGCTGCCGGTGTATTCCTTTTGACCCGCTTGCAATTGGTCGATACTTTTGGTCATTCGCCCCGTACAAATCACCAAAAGACCTGTTGCGAGTGGGTCGAGTGTGCCCGCATGCCCTATTTTGAAGCGTTGTTCATGACCGTGTTCATTGGGTGGTATGATCAGATTATTCCTTACGAACCCTTTAATTTTGTTCAATACATCGAAGCTGGTCCAGCCGATGGGTTTGTCTATTAGAATTAAGCTTCCGCTTACAAACTCTTCTATACTTTCAAAGCTGTTAGGTATTGCCATGTGAATGCAAAAATATAGCCTCGTCGATGCGTCTCATTATGATTGAAAAAATCACCTAGTTTTGATGCTATGAAGGGAACCTATACTTTTCTTTTTGCCGCGTTGTTTTTTGCAGCGTGCGTTTCACGTTCCGAAAGGGCTGCAGATTATAACGATCGTATTGTCGGCTCCCAAAAATCGATTGTGGACGCATTGGTGGTCATGGACTCGACCTTCAGCGATACGAACGCCACCAAAGAATGGGTTGATTTGAATTATGCTAATCTGCAGGCAAGCGTGAAAAGGGCAATTCTGTCTTTAGATAGCATTGGACCTTTTCAGGAGGACCCATCCATGCAGCTCTCGGCTAAGGAACTTTTCAGGTCTTACGAGGCTTTGGTAGATTTTGAGTATAAAACATTGGTTGAAATAAAACTTTTACCAGTTGAAAGCGTAGACATAGCAATTGTTGACTCCAACCTTGCTGTGCAAGAACGCATTTTTATGCAATCAAAAATTGCTCAAGAACGTTTTTACAAGGCTCAGGAAGAATTCGGCAAGAAATACAATCTTGAATTCGAATAACACAAGGCCATGAAGAAAATGATTTTGATGTGGTCAGCCTTGGTGGCTGCAACTTCTGCGCTTGATGCACAGAGAGGAATGCTAGATAACGCAGTTGGTCTGCGTGTTGGTCTGGGTTCGGGTGTCACGTTTCAGCACTTTACGAATAATCGAAATGCTTTTGAGGCCATTGCCTACCAGCGTTTTGGCGCCGCCAACTTAACGTTGTTGGCTGAGGCTCACGAGCAAATGTTTGATGTGCGTGGCTTACGATACTTCTACGGTGCCGGTGCGCATGTATGGGTGTTCAACAAAAACAGCGTCTTGCAAGACAATGTGCTTCGCGAGAACTCGTATGCACTTGGCGTGGATGCCATAGTCGGAATAGCTTATTATCTAAGATCTTTCCCTTTGCAGTTTAGCGTCGATTGGAAACCGGGTATAAATTTACTCGGCAGCCACTACATTGAGTGGGATAGTGGTGGTTTGAGCGCTCGCTATCGCTTTTAATGACAGTCGTTTTGTACTCGCGTCCCGTTAAAACAAGTTAAGCTTCAAAAGCCATGATCTAATTCACTCACTTTTGTCATTCGAATGGAAGTTGATATCGGTCATTGCCCATTTTTGTCTTTGAAAGAAATTGGCATTGGCAAATGAATACAAAGTATATCCAATGGTTGGTAGTTGGCAGCTCAATAGCTGTCATTGGTTTAATTGCCATTCAGGTCTACTGGATTAGCAACGTATTTACCCTCCGTGAACAGGAATTCTCGGAGCACGTCAATACGGCATTAAAAGAAATTAGTGCTGAGCTCGAAAAAAAAGAGTTGGCCTCTCAATCTACTCCATCCTCCGTAAGTCTTCGTTCACAAAATAAGGAAAGCCTGGTTATTAATCATGGTGGTGGTGAGGTAAATGTTGTTCCCCAATCCACATTTGGTGGCGATAGTGTGTCGGTTGATCCATTAACAGCAGCAGGTGTCAAAGACGCTAAAATCTTGTCTCAATCAGGTATCCTTGATGATATCATGGGAGGGTTGCTTGAACTCGATATTTATACGAGTGTAATTGACCGTATCGATACGTTGATGCTGGATACTTTAATTCGAAAGTCTTTCATAACGCAAGGTGTTAAGGCCGAGTATGATTACGGAGTATTTAACAAGCTTCAGCAGCCGGAAATAATTCCGATGGTTTCGATGCCCAGTTCCGAGACTATACAAAGAGAGGGTTATCGTGTACAGCTCTTTCCCAACGATCCCATTGCAGATCCAAATTTTTTATGCGTTTGGTTTCCTCGTGAGCGACAGTATGTGTTAAGCACCATGGGAACTATGCTCACCACATCGGCCATTTTGATGCTACTTATCATGTTGCTTTTTTCTTTCTCGATAAATACTATTTACCGCCAAAAAAAGTTGAGTGAAATAAAGAATGATTTCATCAACAATATGACGCACGAGTTAAAGACTCCGATTGCTACTATTTCTCTTGCGTGCGAAGCTTTAAGCGATCCGGATATGCGCACAGGAGAAAAGGCTATTTCCAATTATGTTGGAATGATTAGGGATGAAAACAAACGCTTGGGCGTGCTGGTTGAAAATGTGCTACGCACATCCATTTTTGAGCAGGGACAGATGAAATTAAAGATACAGCAGTTTGACGTGCATCAGGTCATTTTGCAAGTCATTGCCAATATTGAGATTCAGGTGAAGGCGCGAAACGGTCAAATCGTCACACGATTTTATGCCAAGAACTCTGTGGTAATGGGCGATCAATTGCATATCACTAATGTTGTTTATAACCTAATTGATAATGCCATCAAGTACAGTGAAGTCAGTCCTAAGCTCGAGATTGAAACGCGCGCGGAAGACGGATTCATTGCGGTATCTTTTAAGGACCACGGCATTGGAATTAGCAAGGAGAATCAAAGAAAAGTATTTGATAAACTGTATCGCGTGCCTACGGGAAATATCCATAACGTGAAAGGATTCGGATTAGGGTTAAGTTATGTGAAAGGCGTTTTGGAAATGCATGGCGGCACGGTTGATGTTGAAAGCGAAACCAAGAAGGGCAGCACCTTCACTATCCATATACCTATTGAACATGAAAAAGAAAACAAGAATCCTATTGTGTGAAGATGACCCCAATTTGGGCATGCTTCTTAAAGACTATTTAATAGCAAAAGGTTTTGAAACCGAGTTGGCCGTCGATGGTAACGATGGGCTCAAAATGTTCCGTCGGAGCTCTTATGACTTTCTTATACTCGACGTAATGATGCCACAAAAGGACGGATTTACATTGGCGACAGAAATCCGTCAGGAGGATAAGCACACTCCAATACTGTTTTTAACTGCAAAAAGCATGAAGGAGGACACTTTGGAAGGTTTCAAAGCGGGTGGCGATGATTACATGACTAAACCTTTCAGCATGGAAGAACTTCTTGTTCGAATTCAGGCTATTCTCCGAAGGAGTGCCCCATTACCGGATTCTGACGAAGTGGTACAATTCACTATAGGGGCCTATTCATTTGATTACCAAAAACAAAAGCTTTCGGCGCCTGGGCTTGAGGTAAAACTAACAACCAAGGAAAATGAGCTGATGTATCTGCTTTGTAAAAACAAAAACGGAATCATGGAGCGTGGCTACGCTTTGAAGGCGATATGGGGTGATGATAACTATTTCAATGGCAGATCTATGGACGTTTACATAGCGAAACTCAGGAAACATCTGAAAAATGATTCTGCGGTTGAGATTATCAATATCCATGGTAAGGGATTTAAGTTGTTGGCTCCTTGATATCTGTATTCTTGTTTTTGTTGTTTTTTCGGAGTGAGTTACCGTGTTTTAAACAGTTTGAGTAAATAGTTTTTTCCTTGGGCTTTTGCGCATTACTTTCGCGCCCGAATTTTAACCGATTACGATGTCTCAAAACACAGGTAAAGTTGCCCAAATCATCGGTCCGGTAGTGGATATTTCCTTCCCGGCCGGCCAAAAAC
>Ga0315899_10002341_pt1 | contig 21018 bp, 22 predicted proteins | sample LakEriMetagenome_2_FD_203518 | JGI IMG/M metagenome (GOLD analysis project Ga0315899, IMG submission 203518) | Freshwater fungal communities from buoy surface, Lake Erie, Ohio, United States - Buoy 4 MA112 | ecosystem: Environmental > Aquatic > Freshwater > Lake | place: USA: Lake Erie, Ohio... | reverse complement strand
GTCGCCGTTCGAACTGGTGGTCAGCACGCTGCGCGCCCTGAACGCGGCGCCTGATGTCACGGCGCGCACTGCGCAGCTGGTGAGTCGCCTGGGGCAGCCATTGTTCGGCCATCAGGCGCCGAATGGGTATCCGGAGACCGGTGAGGCGTGGATGAACACCGGGGCCATCCTCAATCGGATCAACTTCGGCCTCACGGTGGCCGGCGATCGGGTACCCGGCGTACGGCTTGCCCGGTGGCCATTGTACGACTCGCTGCGCACGCTCGATCGCCCCGCGCAGGTGGACGGCGTCATTCGTGCCCTGCTCGGCGGGGCCGTATCGAGCGACACGCGCGAGGTCCTCATCACGGGGCGCAACCCGTTTCTTGCCGCGCGCGGCGGCGCCGACGCGCTGACGGCGCTCGACGATGCCGACAGCACCGACGCACCCGAACCCATGACGCCCGCCATGCGCCCACAGCGGCGCGGCCGCGTTGCCGACCCCGCCGGTGCGTCCACCGGACTGGCCCACATCGTTGGGCTGGCGCTCGGTGCGCCGGAATTCCAGCGGCGCTGACCTTCTCCCGAGACCTGTCGATGAACCGACGCGTATTTCTCAAGGGTGGCGCGCTCTCGCTGCTCACGCTGGGGCTCTCGCCGAGCTTCCTGCGACGCACGGCGGCCGCCATGGCCCTGCCCGCTCGCGATACGGGCAAGACGCTGATCGTGCTCTTCCAGCGCGGGGCCGCCGACGCCCTCAATGTGCTCGTCCCGTTCGGTGACCCGGGCTACGCCAGCGCCCGTCCGCAACTGGCGATCGGGTCCCCGACGCGCGCCAACGGCGCGCTGGGCGCCATCGATCTCGACGGCTTCTTCGGGTTGCATCCGGCGATGGCCAGCTTCAAGCCGCTCTGGGACCGCGGCCTGCTGGCGCCCATTCACGCTGTGGGCAGCCCGAGTGCCACCCGTTCGCACTTCGATGCGCAGGACTACATGGAGACCGGCACCCCCGATCGAAAGGGGACGCCCGACGGCTGGCTCAACCGGTATCTCGCGGTGAAGGGCACCTGCGAATCGTGCGCGCCCGCGGGGCCCCGGGCCGGCGGGTCGCCCTTCCGCGCGGTGGCGATGTCGGCGCAAACGCCGCGCATTCTCGAGGGGGCGTCGGCGGTCGTGGCCATGAGTGCGATCGAAGAGTTCTCGATTCGTGCCAACGGCGGCGACGCCGAACAGCGGCTCGAGGCGCTCTACCGGACCGGACGCAGCGACGTCATCCACGGCAGCGGGCGGGACATGTTCGAGGCGCTCAAGGTGCTGCGCGCGGCAAACCCGCAGCAGTACCGTCCGGCGCCTGGCGCCGTGTATCCACGCTCACCCTTCGGCCAGCGCCTGCTGCAGATCGCGCAACTGATCAAGGCTGGTGTGGGGCTGGAAGTGGCGTTCGCGGATGTGGGCGGATGGGATACGCACGTGAATCAGGGGGCCGCGCAGGGACAGTTGGCCAATCGCCTGCGCGACTTCAGCGACGCGGTGGGGGCGTTGGTGACCGATCTGGGCGACCGCATGGAGCACGTGGTGATTCTCACCTGTTCGGAGTTCGGCCGCACGGTGCGGCAGAACGGCACCGGGGGCACCGATCACGGACACGCGGGCGCGATGTTCGTGATCGGCGGCAGCGTGAGGAGCGGCACGGTGCACGGACGCTGGCCCGGCCTGGCGCGTGAGCAGTTGTACGAAGGACGCGACCTCGCCCTCACCACCGACTTCCGGTCGGTCTTCTCCGAGATCACGTCGCGGCATCTCGGGGTGGCCGACACCAGCGCCGTCTTCCCCGGTTATCGGGGCGGCAGCGGCGGCAGCGGCGGCAGCGGCTGGTTGGGCGTTCTGGGCTGACGGGGCGCCGTCTTATCGCCCGGCGCTGGGCCAGGCCGCGCAGCTCGGTGGCCACCACGACGAAGCCGCGGCCGGCCTCGCCGGCGCGGGCCGCCTCGAGGCCGGCGCTGAGAGCCAGCAGGTTGGGCTGGAAGGCGATCTCGTCGATCACGCCGATAGTCTGGCTGCACGCACCGGCGGGACAATCACGCCGCGCCAGCATTCAGGCGGACTGTGTCGCCGACGCATAGTCGCTGAGCAACCAAACGGCGCAAATCGCAACGCCGCTCGCGACGAAGAACCCCTGGGCTCCCACGACCAGCGATGGGGCCAACAAGGCTGCGGCAATCAGCGTGGGGCCGACAAGCATTTCGACCAGGGCGTGCACGCGCATGGGGATGATCTTCACGAGGCCAAGCGGCATGTCGGTGAGGACGGTCATGGCCAGGTGAACAGCTGCGAGCAGGTAGGCCAGCATGACGGGTGCGCCCGAGAACCCGAGGAGGGTCGGTGCGGAAGCAAAGGCGATTACCGTGGCATAGTCGAGAATGCCGTGGATCGAGGCGTTGAGAACTTTCATGGTCGTCGTTCCGTTGTGGAGCGTTTGGTACAGTACTGGGCACGGCTCTACGCTCCCTAAGGCCGTACCCAGTGTTCAGATCGTTGGGGATGCGTGAAGCGTGAGCAACAGCGTCTGCCTCGCTGCCCTGATCTCCTCCTCGAGCATTCCGGCCTTTGCCAGCAGCAGGATGCCCTGGATGCCGGCAACGGCGTGCAAGGCGAGCGCGGATACGGCGCTCTCCGGCAGGACGCGTCCGTCGCTATCGGCGAGGCTGAGCGCCTTGGCGAAATGGCGCCGCAGGAGACGCACGCCCCGGTTGAGGCGGTCGCGCACGGTTTCGTCGTGTGCCCCCATCTCGAGGGCCGTGTTGCCAATCAGGCAGCCGCGCCAGCCGACTGTCCTTCCTTCTGGATCGCGTGCCACGGTCAAGATCGCGTCCAGCAGGCGGGCAACCGCTTCGTCCCGATGCTTCACGCCCTCGAGCGCTCTGGCCAGTACGAGATCGACCGCGCTGAAATAGCGGTCGAGGACGGTGAGGAACACCGCATGCTTGGAGGCGAACGCGTTATAGAAGCTCGCCTTGCCAAGCCCCATCGCGTCCAGGAGTTCGGGCATGTGCGTTCCCTCGTAGCCCTGCCGCCAGAATAGGGGCAGCGCGCTGGCAATGACGGCGTCGGGATCGAAGAGTTTGGGGCGCACAGGAATATATTAGACCATTTGCTCCAATATGTCAATCCGTGGCCCTTGCCCACCGATGCCGCGTGATCCGGTCCCGGTTGTCGGGCCGGTTCAAGCTGAACACAACAGCATGTCTCGCACGTCTCCCGGGCCGACCTCGCGATCGCGCCCATGGCGGTGCCCGCGTCGCGCACCACCACGCCGGAGGATTCCGCAGCGTCGGCCAGCGTCTCTTTGTCGCAGGTGGTCGACCTGCCTGCCTGTCCGATCGAGGCCGAACCATTGGCCTGACGTGGCCGGTGCGGATCGTGGTGCGCGGTGTGATGCACCTGAAGATTCACCGCACATCGCGGTAGTTTGCACGATGTCTCAGACGCTGCTGGTATTCCCGGTCGATGTCGACAGCGTAATGCCGATCGTCCGCACGGCCCGCATGCTCGGCATGCGTGTGGTTGCGGCAAGTTCGGTCATGCCACTGCAGCCGGTCGACGGATGCGACGCTTCCATCCACCTGCCGTACGTGTCGGACGACGGGTTCGATGACGCGCTGCGCGCGGCGATGCACACGCATGGCGTGACGCACCTCGTGACGATGCACGTGGGGGTGTGGGCGCACCTGGCGCGTCTCGCCGAAATGGATGTCATGATACGCGCCGCCTTCCGTGGCGCACACCCCGTGCAGCAGCAGTGGCAGGTGTTCGCGCCAAGTCTGTCGTGGGCGCGCCGGCAGCGGGCGGACCAGGTGGCCAGCAGTCTTCCCGCCCCGGATGGCAAGGTGGCGCCGCCGTTGTCGGTCGCCGAATACGCGTCGCTGCATCGCGGCTTTCTCCGCACGTACGGGCAGTGCGACGTGACCAAGCTCGAGGCGCTCTGTGCGCTCGCTCGGGTCACGCCGCCTGGCGACGTGGTGGAGCTGGGCGTGTTCTACGGGCGCTCCGCGTACGCGCTGGCGCGCCTGGCCCATGCCCATGGCCTGGGGAGCACCGTGTGTGTGGATTCGTGGGGGAGGGCGCGCATCACGGATCAGGGGGTGGCCGCCGGCGTGTTGAACGCGACACAGTCCGCGTACGATCAGGAGCACGTGTTCGAAGAGTTTCTCGCCTTGGCGAGCGAAGTGCCGAACATGGGCTATATCCGTGAGGAAGCCGTCGATGCCGCGCGCTCATATCAAGCGGCTGGGCGACGCGGCCTGCTCACCATGCCCGAACTGCGCGAAGTGTCACTGACGGGTGCCGTATCACTGCTGCACGTGGATGCCAATCATCGCTACGATCAGGTGCGACGCGATGTGGACGCGTGGGAGCCGCTGGTAATGCCGGGGGGCTGGATCGTGTTCGACGACTACCAGTGGGCTTTCGGCGACGGACCCACGCGTGTTGGCGATGAACTGCTGGAGACCGGGCACTTCGATTGTGCGTTCGCGTGGAGCGACAGCCTGTTCATGCGCAAACGCACGGCCTAGTCCGGCAGGGACGATCTTTCCCGGCAACTCCCGCCGCTGCCGCGGGTCATCGTGGGGAGCGAGGAGCGTTCGGTCAGGTGGCGAGCACGGACCTGCCGTCGGGGGCGATCGATTCCGGGCGACTGGCGGGAGCCCCCGGACTTGGCGCGCTGTTGGTGCGGGTGGCCGACGGCGATTCGACATCGGCGTGCATCGGCTTCCCGATCGTCGAGTCCGATCGCTTCACGGCGCGGGCGCGGCGTGCTCCATGGCAGGTCCATACCCCCTGTAGTATCTTGCGCAGATCCTTGGTGATGCACGCTCTACCCTGATATGAGGTGGTGATGGCTTCGATCGGTGACTTCATTGAAAAGTTCACCACGGCCGTGGACTTCCAGGAACCCGTGGAGATCACGCCGGACACGGTCTTTGCCGACCTGTCACAGTGGGACTCTCTCGCCGCGCTCGGCGTGATCGTGATGTTCGACATGGAGTACGGCAAGACGATCACCGGCGAGACGCTGATGTCCTGCAAGACCATCCATGACCTTTTTGCGCTGATCGGGTAGGGCCATGGGCCTCTCGACGCTGCGCAACGTCCGGTACCGCGGGATGGCCACGTGTGTACCCAAGCACAAGGTCAGCAATCTCGATTGCCCGCCGTCCAGGAAAGCGGAGCGTGAGCGGCTCGCCCGAAACATCGGGATCTACGAGCGCCGGTTGTGTCCCGAGTGGCAGTGCTTCTCCGACCTCGCCTTCGACGCGACCGAGCGGCTTCTGGCGGCGCTGGAATGGCAGCGAGACGAGATCGATGCCCTCATCGTCGTGACGCAATCGCCCGATTATCTCATCCCGTCCACGGCGATCATCCTGCAGGACCGGCTGGGTTTGTCTCATGCCACCATCGCTTTCGACGTCAATCTCGGGTGCTCGGCCTATCCGTTTGCCCTGCATCTGGTCGGCTCGATGATCGCCGCCGGTACTGTCAAGAAGGCCCTGGTGCTGGTGGGCGATCGATCCGGATCCGTTCGCGAGCCATTGTTCTCCGATGCAGCAACGGCCACGGCGCTCGAGTACGATGTGTCCGCGCCACCGATCTTTTTTGACCTCAACAGTGACGGTAGTGGGTTTCGCGCCATCATGTTGCCGGTTGGCGGTCACCGCGAGCCGGCCGGCCTCCAGCACTTCATTCCGTACAAGGATGCAGACGGTGAGTGGCGTCGGCCTGATGATCTCCAGCTGGATGGTGCCGCGGTCCTGAGCTTCTCCACCCAACGCGTACCGCCGGCGGTCAAGCGCCTGATGGAGTACGCGGGCACGAGCCCCGACTCGATCGACTACTTCGTGTTTCACCAGGCCAACCGGATGATCAACGAGACGATCCGGAAGAAGCTTGGCCTCCCGCCCGAGAAGGTGCCGTCCACGCTGCAGGACTTTGGCAATACGAGTGGCGCATCGATTCCGGTCACGATGACGGCCCGGATTCGCGGGGAGCTGGCGTCCCGCAAGAATCGGGTGCTGCTGTCCGGGTTCGGGATCGGCCTGTCATGGGGGACTGCGCTTGTTGACATCGAAGGGGCCGTCTTTCCCGAGCTGATCGAAGCATGAGCGTCAACCCGTTCAGTCTGGCTGGGCGCCGCCTGCTCGTTACCGGCGCCTCGTCGGGGATCGGCCGTCAGATTGCGATCAGTTGCGCCGAGATGGGTGGCACCGTGGTGCTCACCGGCCGTCATGGCGAGCGCCTCCACGACACACTGGGGCATCTCGCTGGATCGGGGCACAGCGCTGTTGCTGCCGATCTCCTCGAGACCGGCGCCATCGATCGTGTGGTGGCGGAAGCAGGGGCACTGGATGGCGTGGTGCACGCCGCCGGTATCGCAAGGATGGTCCCGTTCCGCATGATCTCCCATGCGCATCTCGACGATGTCCTCGGACTGAACGTGCACGCCCCGCTTCTGCTCACCAAGGCGCTACTGGCCACGCGATCGCTGCAGCAGGGAGCGTCCATCGTCTTCGTGGGGGCCGTCGCCTCGGAGGTTGGGCCCGTGGCCACCGCCGTCTACTCCGCCAGCAAGGCCGCGTTGCTCGGGGCGGCGCGCACGCTGGCGCTCGAAGTGGCCAAACACAAGATGCGGGCGAACGTCTTGTCGCCCGGCTACGTGCGCACACCGCTTCTGGACGCGCTCGGGAGAAACGGCGCGAAGATCGACGAGCTGCTCGATATCACCCCTCTCGGTTTGGGTGAGCCGATCGATGTGGCGCATGCGGCCGTATTCCTGCTCTCGGACGCCAGTCGCTGGATGACCCGTTCGCTGTTCATCGCCGACGGGGGACTGACTTCACGGATGAGCATTTGATGGCCGAACTCGAATCACCACGCGCGTTCTCGCTGGCAGGCAAGACGGTCTTGGTCACGGGGGCGTCCTCGGGACTCGGGCGGCAGATCGCCATCTCGTGCTCGCGAATGGGCGCGCAGCTCGTCATCACCGGTCGCAACGAGGCCCGACTGCAGGCGACTTTCGCTGAACTCGACGGTGCCGGGCATCTGCCGATCTGCGCCGACCTGACGGTCGCGACCGAACTCGATGCGCTCGTTGCGGGCATGCCGGCCCTTCACGGTGTCGTCCATGCGGCCGGGGTGCAGCGGCTGTCTCCGGTGAAGATGCTCTCGGAGAAGCTGTTGCGCGAAGTGCTCGACATCAATTTTGTTGCGCCGGTGATGCTGACGCAGCGGCTGCTCTATCGGTCGACGCTGATCGCGGGGAGTTCGATCGTCTTCATCACCTCGATCTCGGCCATCGCCGGAACCGCAGGCGTCGGACCGTATGCCGCGAGCAAGGCGGCCCTGCATGGCATGATGCGATGCCTCGCCCTCGAGCAAGCCAAGCGGCGTATGCGCGTAAACTGCCTCGTGCCCTCGGCCGTGGAAACCCCGTTGTGGGATGATCGCCTGCTTGCACAGGCGGCGCGTCATCCGCTTGGCGTGGGTACACCCAGTGATGTGGCCAACGCCACCATCTACCTGCTGGCTGACGCAAGTCGTTGGATCACCGGCACCGAGCTCGTGATGGATGGCGGCGCGGTCGCCGTCTCATGATCCGGAGCGACATCTCGTGATGACCGAAGTCTGCATCGTTGGGGCCGGTGGATACGGTCGTGTTGCGCTCAGTCAGATGCTTGATGATGCTGCCTACGGCAAGGAATGGCGGATCGCCGGCTTTCTGGACAGTCGTCGCGATGTGCTCGACGGGTATGTCACCGGATGCGAAATCATCGGCGATCCACTGACGTATGTGCCCCGGCGGCAGGACGTCTTCGTGTGCGCCATCGGCCAGCCCTCGTTTCGTCCGACCTACGTGCTGCCCCTGCTGGCCAAGGGTGCACACTTCATCAACATCCTGACGGAAGCGTACATCGCCCGCAACGTCACGATCGGGCAGGGATGCTTCATGGAACGCCGTGTGACCATCGGCCCCGATTGCCGCCTTGGCAACTTCGTGGTGCTGCACTCGCTGTCCGTACTCGGCCACGATGTCGTCGTGGGTGATTATTCGCAGATCAGTTGCTTCTGCTTCGTTGGTGGGGGGGCGGAGATCGGTACGGGCGTGACGGTGTTTCCCCATGCGACCATCCTCCCGGGGCGCAGGATCGGTGATGGGGCAACCATCGGTGCGGGAAGTGTCGTGCTGAACGACGTGCCGCCCGGTGCCACGGTGTTCGGCAATCCCGCCAGGCGAATCTCCTGATCGCAATTCGCGAGGGAACCAGGACATGAAATCTCGGATGGTGCCTCGGCACTACCTGTCGCAGGATGTGTTCGATCGTGAGCAGCGCAAGTTGTTTCGGACGCTCTGGGTGTTTGCCGGTCTGCGCACGATGGTGTCGAAGCCCAATGATTTCCTCACGAGGAAGATCGCCGGCATTCCGATCGTCATCCAGAATTTCGACGGCGCCCTGAGAGCCTTCGAGAACGTGTGCCTGCATCGCGGTGCGCGACTGCAGTGTGATCCGACGGGGAACCGTCCGCTGGTGTGCCCCTATCATTGCTGGAAGTACGACTCGACAGGCGCACCCTCGAAGATTCCGCTCCACGATGAGCTGTATCGCTACCCCGAGCAGGAGCGACAGGGCATGCGACTGCGTCAGTTTGCCCTTCGACCGGTCGGCAACGTCCTGTTCATCAACCTTGCGGACGATCCGCTCCCCATCGAAGAACAGTTCGATGCCGCCTTTCTCGAGCTGCTTGCCTCAAGCTCGAACGCATACGACAGCGAGGTCATGACGACCACGTTCCGTGCGAACTTCAACTGGAAAATCGGCTACGAGAACCTGCGCGATCCCAATCATGTGGGTTTCGTGCACGCGAAGTCTCTGGCCCGTAGCGTGTCATTCGGTACGGCGGTCGACGAACGCCTGAACCACGAGGGGAGTCGCGATCTGCCGCCGGACTTGGATCGGGCGGCCCGCCGTGCCCTGCTTCGGCAATTCAGCGTCGGTGGACCTGAGGGGACCTTCAAAGGGGACGTCCACTACGATTGGCAGGCCAATGTCGAGCGCTGGGGGAATCAGGACGCGTACTTCAACTGGCTGGCGTATCCCAATCTCCATATCTCCACCGGCGATGGCGGCTACTCATTCAGCATCGAGCACCATGTTCCCGTCTCTCCCGGGCGCACCGACATGGAGATCTACTGGATGACCGCCAGGAAGCGGGCCCCGTATGCCTATTCAAGCGCGGTCCTGACGTCGAAGATGCACGGCAGCAAGCTCGTGGTTGGCGAGGACATCCAGATCATGGAAGAGGTGCAAGCCGCATTGCATGCCGATGGACCGGTCGCCCACCAGGGTGACTACGAGGGATTCAACAAACTCGTGGAGCGATGGTATGTCGATATCATCGACACCGACCATGACGTCTAAGGTCGTTGCCGGCGCGGGTGACATGCTCGATCTCGTGGTCCGTGCATGGGCTGCTGCCACCGGTGAGCCGGTGATGGGCGTCGAGATTCCTCAGCGTGCCGATTATGCCTTCGACACCAGCCCACTCGACGCGCATGATCCCGCCACGACTGTCCTCTTCGCTGCTTTTGATGAGCGATTCGGCAACTTCAAGCGAGCCGAGTTGATGCGCGACGCCATGGCCCGTGGCTTCCAGCTCGCCACCATCGCCGCGCCGGGGGCAATCGTTGCGCCGGATGCGAAGGTTGGGCCCAACGTCTTCATCGGTTCAGGTGTCGTGGTGGGCAGCGGGAGCGTCGTCGAGTTCAACAGCGTCGTGCATGCCGGAGCCGTGATCGACCATGGCGTACGCATCAAGGCCTCCTGTTGGATCGATACCGGTGTGACGATCGGGCGCCGGGCGGAGATCGGGGCCCACTGTATCCTCAGAATGGGGGTCGCCGTGGCGCCCGCCGTGAAGATCGGTCGCCTCTGCGATATCGGCGTTCCGGGCCTCTACCGTACCGACGTGGCGGCCAAGACCGTCCATGATCCGCGCTACGAGGAACCGCTGATCGTGTACGGCGGATAGCCAGTGCACAGGTCGCGCGTTCGTCCGTCCTCAGCCCCCACCGCATGTCCGCCACCGGAAGTCTGACCAGAAATCTCGTTGCACGAACGGAGGAGTACCGCCCTGTCGCGGTGCCTGCCGGGCCCGGGGACGTCTACTTCATCGGGTATCCGGGGTGGCTCTTCCGCTTCTTCGCGCCACGGATCTTCCATGCGTTCGGAGGGCGCGTTGCCGGCGTGATCAGCGACACCTTCGTGCGTGATCACTCGCACATGCTGTTGTGGGGGCAGCCATGCCCACTGGTCACCTTGCAGGACGCGCTCCGGCGTGCCGAGAGCGAACCGCTCACGTTCGTCCAGTTTTTCGAGACCCCCGATCAATTCTGGGCGCTCGCGGGCATCGAGCGTTCCGCGAACGTGCAGGTCACTGACTTCCTCGAAGCCCTCGACCGTCTCGGCCTTCCCCACACGTATGTACCGGTGAGGGAGGAACGGGAATGGTGGGCACGTCAGAGTCGCGAGCGGATGGAGTGTGTGGCGGCCCGGTTCACTGATGATCGCTCACGACGGACGCTGGCAGCGAAGTGTGCGGCGCTCGCCACGGGGGATCGCCGCGCGCTGTTTGCCGTCGCGATCGGCACGGAGCACCAGTACTTCAACACGATGAGCTCGCAGTGGAGTCTCACGCCCGGGACTGACGCGATTTACGTGGATGTCGGGGCAGCGGGCGGAGACACGGTCGAGAAGTTCATGTCTGTTGTCGGGGGGCAGTTTCAGGCCATCGAAGCTTTCGAGCCGACCGAGACGCAGTTTGCGGACTTGCAGCGGTTGGCGAGTGCGGATCCCCGCATTCGCGTCCATCAGGCTGCGGTCGGCGAATCATCGGGATCGATCGGGTTCTTCGAGAACACGAACAATCCGTTCGGGAGCAATGCCATTACCCTCGGTGAGACGGACACGCCGAGGCAGGTGTCCTGTGTGCGGCTCGACGATGTGGTCGAGCACTGCACCCTTCTCAAGATGGACGTGGAAGGCTTCGAGTGTCGGGTGCTGCGCGGGGCGGAGCGTCTGATTCGGGCGTCGCGTCCGGACCTTGCCGTGACGTGCTATCACTATCCGCAGGACATGTTCGAGATTCTCGACACCGTGCTCACGATGCACGACTACCGGTACGTGGCGTTGCGCCACTTCGGCCTGAGCCTCTACGACACGACCCTGTTTTTCTCGGATCATCAATCGTTCGCCTAGCGCGATTCCGGGAAGTCACGCCGATCACCGTATCCATGCGTATCGCAATTCTGAACTGGTCCGGAGGTGAGAACGACCCGTTCACGTACTTCAGTCGAGAGTGGCAACAGCGGCTTGCTTCGCTCGGACACGACGTGCACGTGATTCCTCTCGATGTGCAGACCATCCTGGCGGTCGCGGAAATGCATCAGGATGCGCCGATCGACTTGGCGTTCTGCTGGCAGGGAGTGGGAAGTACCCTCGTGCCGGACGGATTCACGCAGACGCTCTGGGAGCTGCTGCGCATTCCGCTCGTGTGTCTGCACGCCGATCATCCGTGCTACAACCCACTCAACCATCAGCAGTCTTCGGCGTTCATCCTGCACCTGTACGGCCCCGCGTCCTTTGCCAATGCCGCGAACCGTCTCATGCAGCGAGAATGGCCGGCAATCGCGGGGATCTACCCCACCCTCTTCGAACTGGCCTCTGAGACGGCTCCGTTCGATGGCGAATGGTTCGTTCTCGCCAAGAATATTCAGGATCCCGAATCGATCCGGCATGAGTGGCGGGCGCGCTGTGATGCCCCGACGGCTGCGCTGCTGAATGGTATTGCGGATGCGATCGATCAGGCATACCGCGATGGCAATGTCATCAACCACCATGATGTCATTTTTGCGTTTGCGCCTGCGCCCCTGCGCGCGCGCATGCTGAGCACTGATCCTGATCCCGAGGCCTCCGACATCATGTGGCGACTGACGCGTGAACTCGATCGCGTGCATCGCAACGTGGCGGCGACGTTCATTCTCGATGCCCTGCCGGAGGTGCCCATCCGCATATACGGTCGGGGCTGGGAGCGGTTCCAGGCACGGGGAAACCCCAATCACGAGTTCTTTGCCGCGGATACCGCCAAGCACTCGGGGTACCAGTACCAGAGTGCGTACGGCATTCTCGACGTCGCGGCATCGAACGACATGTTGCACGATCGAACGTCACGTGCTCTTCAGGCAGGAGCCGGATTCCTGCTCAGTTCCTCCTTTCATCGTGGCACCCCGCTCGAAGCCCCCTTTGGAGACCTGTTCTTCGGCGGCGATCCGGTGGAGCTCGTGCGGAAGGTCGACGTGGTGCGGCGCGATCCTGCCGCGCACCGTGCACGATGTGCCGCTTTTGGGGCGGCGCTCATGGAGCTGTCACTTCCCACCCACGTGTTTCTCGAGCACATCGAGCAGCACATCCAACTGCGGGCGCTGCGTTAGACGTGCCGGCGGACCAACCCACGCAGACCGCCGTCGGCGCACCGAGGTCATGACCGCCAGGGGAGTCCCGATGCTATCACCGCCAGACGTCCCCAACTGCTCCGACAACTACGGTCCGTATCAGTGTCCCGAGAAGCTGATCCCCCTCATGGTCCTCAAGGCCATCGAGGGGAAGCCGCCGCCGGTCTACGGCCGGGGGCAGAACGGGCCCGACTGGTTGTACATGGAAGACCACGTGGACGCGCTGGTGGCCCCTTTCGAGCGCGGCCGCCCCGGCGGCACTTTCCTGATCGGGGCCCGCGCCGGGCGCGGCAACCTATCCGTCGTGCGCGCCATCTGCGATCTTGTGGATGAGTAGCCCGGAGGATCGGGCACTCGGCTGCCCCCCGTGACGCGCGCGATCAGCAAGCACCTCCTGCCGGTCTACCACACGCCGATGATGCGTTATCCCCTATCGGTCCTCTTGCTTGGCCGTGAAGTCATCGGGAACGACCCCGTCGCGCGCGGCCGGGTGCTGCGCCCCGAGGAGAAGCCGGCGGTACCGCGATCGAACTACGCGGTGACCGGCTTGGATTCCTGCGACAACAGCGTGGTGGACCGCGCGGCCGACATCCAACCGTCCGCCCTCGGCGAAGTGGGAATCACCGACCTCACTCGCGTGTACATGGAGCGTGGGGATCTGCGCATGCCGGTCGGGGGACGCGGTATGGCCTGGCTCGACACTGGCACCTCCGACTCACTTTGCGAGGCCGGCTCGTCCGTGGCCACGATCGAACGCCGTCAGGGGCTGAAGATGCGTTGTCCCGAAGAGATCGCCTACCGGCAAGGGTGGATGACCGTCGATCCGTTGCTCGCCTGCGCGGCACCGCTCGAGGCGACCGAACACGGTCGGTCTCTCCTGCAACTCGCGCACGGCCCGCTGGCGCCGTCGAGCCGCACGGCAAGATGACGCGCCTCACGGTCACGCAACCACTGCTGCCCCCGCTCGAGGAGTTCATTCCGTATCTGCAGCGGATATGGGACAGTCGGATCCTCACGAATGGCGGGCCACTCCATCAGGAGCTCGAAGCTGCGCTGTGTACGTACCTGGGGGTGGCACACCTGTCGCTCTTCACCAACGCCACAACGGCGCTGATGGTGGCTGTCCAGGTCCTCGATCTCGATGGAGAGGTGATCACCACGCCGTTCTCCTTCGTGGCCGGTGCCCACGCCTTGCGGCAGCGGAACCTCGAGCCGGTGTTCGTCGACGTGGAGCCATGCACGCTGAACATCGACCCCCAGCTGATCGAAGCCGCCATCACGCCGCGGACCTCGGCGATCATGGCGGTGCACTGCTACGGGAATCCGTGCGCCATCGACGCCATCCAGGCCATCGCCGATCGGCATCGGCTCAAGGTGCTCTACGATGCCGCGCACGCTTTCGGAGTGCGGATGCAGGGCCGGAGCATTCTCCACGCCGGTGCCCTGTCGGTCCTGAGCTTGCACGCCACGAAGGTGTTCAACACGTTCGAGGGCGGCGCGATCATCGCGCCTGATGCGGGCACGAAGGCGCGCATCGACCAGCTCAAGAACTTCGCCATGAAAAATGAAACGACCATTGAGGAGATCGGGCTCAACGGCAAGATGAGCGAAGTGCATGCCGCGTTCGGTCTGCTGCAGCTACGATACGTCGACGATGCCATCGCACGTCGTGCCGCAGTGGCCCGACGCTACCGCGAAGCGCTGCGCGATGTGCCGGGGATCGAATGTCTGCCCGACGGAGCTCAGGACGCTCCAAACCACTCGTACTTCCCCGTTCGCGTGCAGTCACCCTACCCACTGACCCGTGACGGCCTGTACGAGATGCTGAAGTCGCAGGAGATCCTCGCGCGTCGGTACTTCTATCCGCTGATCACCGACTTCGCCGCCTACCGCGACCTGCCGAGCGCCGACCCGTGCCATCTGCCGGTGGCCGTCGAGGCGGCACGCGAGATTCTGTGCCTACCCATCTACCCGGCGCTTACCGACGACGAGGTGTCACGCGTGATCGATGCCGTCGTGCAACCGCTGCACCGCGTGCCGCACCGCGGTGAGCACGCCAGTCCATTCTGATACATCCTGTTGGCGACGGATGGTCAGGCTGTCGTACCAGAGCGTACGCGTTCCGCTCACGCTCCACCGGAAGTCGGGGGAGAACGGAAGACAGAGCAGGGTCGGGGTCCCAAGGGCACCGGCGAGATGTGCCACGGCGGTGTTGACGGTCACGTACAGGTCGACCGGGATAGGACTTTCAATCGAGGTGGGTCGACTCTCCATCGAGCGTAGAGCGTGATCGCCGACCTTGCCAGCGCCTCCTGACGGGCGGCGGCGTGCCTTTTGTGGACGGGTGCGCGGCGCATGACGTGTCTCGGCTCGGGCGGGCCCGCGTTGATGGGGGGATCCCTCCGCCGAGATGGGGGAGGATCTGGTCGATCACCGACATCTGGGTGATGAAGGCAACGATGCCCATCGCGCCGTAGCAGCACGGGCACGCCAGCGGGTCCACCTCGAAGATCTGCTGAAGGAGGGCCACCGTGGGGCCTTCGCCCAACGGCGATTGGCCTCGGTCGGCGCGAGTCGGGGCTCGGGGACGATGGCGGGCGGCCGTGACGGTTCGGGGGGCGACGCGGGCGATCCCGCCGAGCAGACGGCGCCGATGCAGACAGTCAGCGCGGAGCCGCTTCGGGGGTGTCCCGTCGTCACTACGGATGCGCGCAAACCCGTGGTCGAGCACGCCGCAGGCGAGGAACCTGTCGGCGACTCCGTTGCGCACCATCCACGTGGGGCCCGCCTCACGTGGCTTCTGCTGCGCGGAATCACTGCAAGGCCGGCATTCTACCGCGTCCGCATGCAGCGCAACGCCGCCCGCCGTCGGCGCATCGGAGGGGATGGAGAGCGGAATTTCGATTGGGGGCTCATGTTCGGAGTCGCCTCGTATTGGCGCAATGCCCAGGACGTACTCGGCAGAAGGTCGTTGCTTCGCCCACCCTTCTGGCGCTCGTGACTGCCACCCTGCAGTCACGACGGGCGGTGGGTCGGCGTGCCCATCTGGCTGGCCACGCTCTTCGGCCTTTCCGACATCCTCATCGTCGCGTGTCGATCCAGCATCCCGGGCATGCTGCTGCAGCGCCTCAGGCCCCACGTTCCACGGCGTACCGTCCGCCACCCGTGATCGCCAGCACCACGAAGCCCACCAGATACAGATACGCCAGCTCCCCGCTGTGATCACCCGTGAGCGCCCCACCATGAACGAACACCAGGGCGACGCTCATGGTGGCCGCGGTCGCCGACGCGGCCCAGCGGGTGCGAACGCCGAGGAGTACCAGCATCGGTGCGACGAACTCGGTCAGCACCGCGATGATCAGCGTGGGGGTGGCACCGAGGTGCAGTGGATCCGCGAAGGACACGGGACCTTCGGCGAACAGCGCCTGCGCTTTCCCCCAGCCGTGCAAGGCAATCATCGGGCTCCCCATCAGGACCCGCAGTGCCAGCACCCCCCTGTCGTACGCTGTCGACATCACCGCCCCCACCGCTGTAGCGAGAGGTCGCTGACCCACATCACGCCATGCTCGGTATGGATGGCTGCGCCCACCAGAAGGCGCGCCGTCCCGGTCGGCACGGTCAACCGCAGGCGATGCGTGGCCCACCGGTACGGTCCGGACGACACCGAATCGTAGCTATTCAGGTACGCGAGCCGTTCCTGGCTGTCCGAGACGGCCATCATCCAGATGCCGACTTTCGCCCGACTCGAATCGCGCATGAGATGCGCGCGCAGTTCAACCGATCGTCCGGCAAGCGGAGCGGCCGTGACCCGCTGCACGATGCCTGCGTACGGTGCACTCGAATCATAGGCGACACGAAGCGTCGGACGACCACCGCGGCGGGCGCCTGCGGTCGAATCGAACCGCATGGAGATGGCGCGTCCGTCGGTCTGCCACCCCGACGGCACTGAATCAGAGACGGCCGATGGGGTCAGCCGTTCACCGGTGAGGAGTGGCGTGCGTACGCCACTGCAGGCGACACCGGTGGCGAGCAGAAGGACCACAGGTCGAAGACCGTACATGCGAGGACCGCCGAGGAGTGTGGGGAGGGTACCGGACGCCGATGCGCGACCGACGAGGCCAATGTTCGTGGCCGGTACACGGTGGTCGTGAGGGCATTCGCGCGAAGGGCCGTGGAAGCGGGTCAGCGGCCCGCTGGTTCGACAACCGGTTGCCAGCGGATCGTCGTGGTGCGGTGGTCGACGGTGTCGGCCGCTTGTCGACGTCGTGATCCGCTGGCCGCGTTGCCCTCTCGCTGGCATCGCGTGTGGTGGCACTCTGTCGTGTCACATTGTTCCGCCACCCTTCACGCGACCCAGGGTCCATGTTCATCCAACATCACCGTCCGCATCCCATGCCCGCACCGCATCGCCTCGTCCTGACGCTCCTGCTGGGCGTCGCCCCGGTGCGCCTCGCCGCGCAGGCACACGAGCACGCCGCGTCGGCCGCGCCGGCCGCCTCGCCCGTCACCGCCCCGCGCCCGGCCGCGCCGGCGATCGCGCTCTTCGACAACCTCGGCACGCACGGGCGCCCGCTCGGCGGCGTGTCGGCGGCGGCGCAGCGCTGGTTCGACCAGGGGCTGCGGCTCGCGTGGGCCTTCGGGCACGACGAGGCGGTGATGAGCTTCAAGGAAGGCATCGCGGCCGACTCGACCTGCGCGATGTGCTGGTGGGGCGTGGCGTGGGCGCGCGGACCGTACCTCAACGATCCCGAGTCGGACAGCACGCGTCTCGCGGAGGCGCACGTCGCGATCGGGCGCGCGCAGGCGCTCGCGTCGCGCGCGAAGCCGGCGGATCGCGCGCTCATCGCGGCGATGGCGACGCGCTACGCCGCCGTGCCCGACACGGGGCGGCGTCGGGCGCTCGACACCGCCTACGCGACCGCGATGGCGTCGGTCGCGGCGCGCTTCCCCGCCGACGACGAGGTGCAGGCGCTCCTCGGCGAGGCGCGGCTGATCCTCGCGGGGTGGGACGGCATGTACACGCGCGACAGGCGCCCGCTGCCCGGGGCGGCGGCGGTGCTCGCGCCGTTCGAGACGGTGCTCGCGCGCACCCTGCGCCACCCGGGCGCGTGCCATCTCTACATCCACGCCACCGAGGAGGGCCCGGAGCCCGGCAAGGCCGAGCGCTGTGCCGAGCTCCTCGGCGACGGGATGCCGGGGGCGAGCCACATGCTGCACATGCCGTCACATGTGTATCACCGACTGGGCCGCTGGGGTGATGCGGTGCGGGCCAACCAGCGAGCCATGATGGCCGATCAGCACGGACTGGCAGGCGGTGTCCCCGGTGTGTACCCGCAGCACAACCTGGGCATGCTCGTGGGTGGTGCAGTGATGGATGGACAGGGCGCCGTCGCGCTCGATGCGCTGCGATCGCTGGCTCGGCAGACTCCGTCGTACGATGCCCTGGTGATGGTCGCGCTGGTGCGCTTCGGCCGCTGGAGCGACGTGCGCGCGGTGCGCCCACGTACGGACAGCCCCGTCATCGCGGCGTGGTCGGCGGTCGCGCTCGGTCTTGCCCTGCTCGACTCGGCGCTCACCGGACCGGCGCGTTCACAGCTCGACGTGGTGGACGCTCTACTCGAAGCCGCGCAGCGACGGTCTGCGCTGGCCGCGCGCGACTCCGCAGGCATGGAGCGCGCCGCGTTGGATCGCCATCGCATCACCATCGCCCGGGGGATCCTCGCGGGCGAGCTGGAGGCGGCGCGTGGGCGCATCGACAGCGCGGTCGTCGCGCTGGAGGAGGCGGTCGCCGCCGAGGATTCGCTGCCGTACGAGGAGCACGACCTGTGGCTGCTGCCGCCGCGCCATGTGCTGGCGGGGGTGTTGCTCGATGGTGCCCGCGCCGCCGACGCCGAGCGTGTGCTGCGCGCCGACCTCGCGAAGCGCCCACACAACGGTTGGGCATTGCGCGGGTTGCAGCAGGCGCTCGCGACCCAGGGAAAGGTCGACGAGGCCGCGCGTGTACAGAAGGAATTCGATGTGGCCTGGTCTCGCGCGGATACATGGCTGCCCGGGCCTCGTCTCCGGCCCGGCGCACGGGTGTCCCGCCGCTGATCGTGTCACGTGTGCCTCGGCTGGGGGGACCGTTTCCGCGCGCGCTTACCCCAGCCGTGCCCGCACGCGTGACGCGAACCGGCGGCTCATGACCATCGGCGTCGACTCGCCGCGCAGATGGACGTGGAAGCTGCCGTGACTCCATTCGTCCACGCGCTGCACCTCGTTGAGGTTGACCAGGGCTCCTCGGTGGATCTGCAGAAACTGTTCTTCCGGCAACCGTAGCACCCACTCGCGCAGCGGCTTCCGCACCTGCCAACGCCGCCCGTCGAGGGTGACGACGATCGCGCGATCTCCGTCAGCAAGGACGGCCCGAATCTGCGCCACGGCGAGGAATCCCATGCGTTCGTCGAGACGAAGAAATAGTCGGGCCGTGAGGGCGAGGCGTTCCGGTGGCGAAGCGACGGCGTCCTCATCGGCCGGATCGGGCATGGTTCGGATGTCGAGACCACCGCGACGCGCGAGGTTCGTGAGGGTGCTGGCCAACCGTGCCGGCGCCACGGGCTTGAGCAGATAGTCCAGCGCCTGCACCTCGAAGGCCTGTACGGCGTACGCGTCGAACGCCGTGACGAACACCACGGCAACGTCTTTCGACAGGCGGGCGAGCAGGTCGAAGCCGAACTCCCCCTTGAGCTGGATGTCGAGGAACACGAGGTTGGCGCCGGTGAGTCGGATGCGCTCGATGGCCCCGTCCAGGGTGGACGCTTCCCCCACCACCGCCACCTCGGGGTGTGACTGGAGCAGCGCCCGCAGCTCCATCCGGGCCAGTCGTTCGTCGTCGACAATCACGGCCTGCCACATCATGTCCGCCTCTCCGGCTTTTCGAGGGGCATGGTGATGCGGGCGACGACCGCGCCCGGCGTTTCCTCCAGCGCGAGTGCGGCGCGCGAACCGAAGCGATGTGCAAGCCGTTCCCGCACATTGCGAAGGCCGATACCCGTACCATCCACTCGCGCCGAGGTGAGGGTGCCGGAGTTCACCACCTCCACGATGAGCTGATCGTCGACGCGGTACGCGCGCACGTCGATGTGCAGCGGCACTCCCGGCGCACCGAACCCGTGCGTGACGGCATTCTCCACCAGCGGATGCAGCAGAAAGCCCGGAATCGGAACGTCGCGGACCTCGTCGGCGATGTCGAAGCGGATCTGCAGCAGCTCCTCATGGCGAACCTTTTCGATGGCCAGATAGGCCGCGACACTCTCCACCTCCCGACTCAGCGGCATGGCATGAATGGCGCGATCGGTCAGCGTGTGCCGCAGGAATGCCGAGAGCTGCGTGATCATGTCGCGGGCACGCATCACATCCTCGGTCGCCAACGCTCGGATCGAGTTGAGGGCATTGAACAGGAAGTGCGGATTGACCTGGTAGACGAGCATCTGATAGCGGGCCTCACTGGCCATCTGCTCGGCCCGGAGCTTGTCCTGCTCGCGCGCGGAGGCCAGTCGGAGCTCGGTGGCGGCGAGGAACAGGATGCTCCACGTGAGCATCAGCCAGATGTGCTCCAGCAGGCACGGGAGGAAGCACCCCAGATCGAAGAGTCCCTCGTCTTCCGGTCGCCATGGGTGGCTCACCACGCGGTACGACGGATACCACACCGTGCCGGCCAGGGTTGCACCGAGGAGCGCGAGCCCAACGAACCGGTGCGGGTGGCTGCGCACGCTCGGCAGCCGCTGCAAGGGGACCGCGAGGCCGCTGCTGACGAGAAACCCGAGCGTGACGCGCACGACCCGGAACGGCATGGTCGCGAGAATCGCGTCGCCACCTTGCTCCTCGGCCGCCAGGGCGCTGACGAGCGCGCCCGTGAAGTACAGCAACCACCCGGCTCCCTGTGCCTTCCAGAACCAGGGGAATGACCACGGGGGCGGAAGGCGTCGGGCGTGGCGATCGGTCATGATGCGTTGGAGTATGCCGCGCGGCCCTGACCAGCGGCAGTACACGTCGCCAAGCGGCAACCGGTGACGATGACCGGCAGTTTCGTGCGGTGAGCGGTGCGTAGCCGCGTCGGAACGGTGGCCGCAGCACGGCATTGCACGGCCCCGTTGGCCAGAGCATTCGGTCCGCGCGAGGCAATCCGTCCGATCATGCCCTGCCTGCAGCCCGTCAGGTCACTTCCACGCTACTCGGGAGTGCTGGCCTGCACCGTCGCCGTGGTCGATCGCGGCTCGCAGCGCCGGCCATTGGGAAACACATCGGTGTAGCACACCGGCCGCGTGGGCGTCGATCGCGGAATCACGATCTCCCCGGTTATCGGGGCGGCAGCGGCGGCAGCGGCTGGTTGGGCGTGCTGGGCTGACGGGGCGCCGTCTCATCTCGGGCACGCTCCCGCGGCATGGCCTGTGTGGCGCGGCGCACCACCCGCAGGATGCCGCTGGACACCGCGCGCA
>Ga0315899_10002340_pt1 | contig 21026 bp, 14 predicted proteins | sample LakEriMetagenome_2_FD_203518 | JGI IMG/M metagenome (GOLD analysis project Ga0315899, IMG submission 203518) | Freshwater fungal communities from buoy surface, Lake Erie, Ohio, United States - Buoy 4 MA112 | ecosystem: Environmental > Aquatic > Freshwater > Lake | place: USA: Lake Erie, Ohio... | reverse complement strand
GTTACCGGCGCGCATTTTGCGCGAGAGGTGCCACTCGAGGCGAATCATCACTGCTCGTGAGTCGTAATGCTCTCGTGAGTAGTCAGGCCCTGGCGAGGTACGAAGAAGGGGCGCTCACAGAGGCACGGTGGGAAGGGGGGAAATAGGAAAGAGAAGTTGGTAGTTGTTAGTTGAAGACTGGTCTAGTGGATCGTTGCTAGGGATTATTTTTGGCCGTGTGCGATCTGGATGTATTTTCCGGCCTTGTGTTCGTCCAACAACTATCAACTATTATTCTCTCCCCTTTGGCATTCCTGCTGCTTCCTCCGTGCCTCTGTGTCTCCGTGAGAGACCTCCCTCCCCCCGCCGCTGATGGGCGGTAACTCAAAACTCACCGAGAACTTCACGGCCGTTGGGGGTGGCCAGCCCGCGCCAAATCGCCATGTCGACCGTTTCGGTGATGAAGCGGGTAGAGCCGTCCGCGAGGCTGATATTCACTCCACCAGGATGGCGGCTGCGAGCCGCCCGCCAGCCGTAACCGGTCAACCGCTTGTCCGGCGTGGGATGGACCAGACGAACACCGAGCAAGTCAGGCGTGCGGCTGTTTGGAGGATAGTAATGGTTGTACAGCGTGCAGCGATACTCGCCGTTGATCCACATGAAGCCGCGGCGGTTGGTGACATTCCATTGGTTGACACTGGCGGCCAGCGCCTCGGTCAGCGGAGCCTGGTAGACGAAGCCATAGACCGTGTCCGGGTCCTTGGCGACGAATTGCGGATTGCTCGTGCTCTCGTCCCCGGTCCCGAGCGTGCTCTCGGAAAAAGCAATGGTGTTCGTGGTGCCATCCAGAAAATCAGCCACCCGAGTCGCCGAGTTGACGTAGAACGTACCGTCAGCTCCTTCGTCTTTGAACGGGGTTCCCCCCCCTGCTCCGGTCCCGGCACAGCCAGCGTAGTTGGTCGGACCGAGATTGGTTACGCCGTAGCCCGAGGAAACGGGAACGCCTTGGTCGCTGGGGCAAAGAAACGTTCCCACGAGCAAACCGGCCGCCACCCGATTTTCGGGAGAAATGGAGAAACCGCCCGGAGTAAACAGCGGCACCGAAAGGTTCAGCGTGTTGTAGGCGTTACTCTGTTCGAGGTAGGGGGTTAAATGAGCCAGCACACTCCAGCGGTAAAAGTTGTGCGGGTACGAAGGGTTGCCGGGGTAAGGCTTGGACTCGGCCCCGACCGGATAGACTCGGCGGGCACTCTCGAAGTTCAGCGTCGCCAATCCGAGTTGACGCATATTGTTCAGGCATTGAGTCCGTCGAGCCGCCTCGCGGACCCCTTGTACTGCTGGCAGCAGCAAGCCAACCAGTATCCCGATAATCGCAATCACAACCAGCAGTTCAATCAGCGTGAACCCGCGGTGCAAGATTGCCGTTTGGCGAGCAAGTGAGCGGCTCATCTGTTTCTCCTGAGTTCAATCAGTTCGGCGGCTTCCCTAAGCTCCCCGGGAAGTGGCCCGCCAAGGGTCCTTCAAGGTCCATAAAAAAACGCGGCTCAATGAACCGCGTCCTGTTCTCATTCGAGGGAACACTCAGGCGAGGAAACCCTCAGGCGAGCGCCGAGGCGAAACCGCCTTGCGGCTCAACCCGCCCGGCGGCGGCGCAGTCCAGTCAGCAAAACCGCAGTACCAGCCAAAAGCAAACCGGTACCCGGTTCGGGAACCGCAGAAACAATCAGCGATTGGCCCGGAACGAGCAAGGCATTGCCCAAGGTCTTGGGACCGAGGAAGGTTCCATCCGTCAGGTATTTATACACCCCGCCAGCACCGGTGAGCGAGACCCACAGTTCACTGGGGTTGCCGGGAGCGAACAAAATGTGCGAGGGAAAGGTCTCGGTTAGGGTCCCAAAGTTGGTCGTGAATTGCGTCTTGACGCTTCCGGAGCCGTCGAGTTCCGTCACCTGATGGCCCATCAGCGAAGTCAGCCACAGGTCCCCATCGGCGTCAAACACGAGTCCAGAAGCGCCCATCAGTCCCGAGGCAAAAACACCGACATAATTTCCCGTCGAATCGTAGCGCAGGACTTGACCGGCCCCAAAATTGCCGACAAACAGCTCGCCCGCACTGTTAAACGCGAAGGACGAGTTTCCGCCCAGCGGCCCGCCATTGGTGTAAGCCCCGAGGAATGTCCCAGCCGAATCCAAGCGGCTGACTGAGTTGCCGCTGAAGTTGGCAACGTACAGATTGCCGTCGGTGCCAAAACGCAAGTCAGCCGGGCTGGAAAGAGCGGAGCCGTTGTAAAAATCTCCCAGATAGGCACCGGTGATCACGTTGTACTTGAGAATCCGTCCGTCGCCCTGGTTGGCGACCAGCAGGTCGCCGTTGCCATCCAGCCGCATTCCGACCGGACCATTCAGCTGCCCACCCGAAACCAGCGTTCCCAGAACGGCGCCTGTGTCTTGATCGTAGCGCACAATCTGATTCCCGAAATTGTCCGAGACCAGAAGGTCAGCGAACCCGAGATTGGCCCCAGCAAACACCCCGACTGCCGCTACCAAAGCCGCAACAAGACGGTTGACAGCGTAAACCCAAGAAATGCTCATGATGCAACTAAACCCGTGTAAACCCGTGGTGAAAGACATGGAAGAGCGCGTGGGGAGGAGCCAAGGAGCACCCGCAGCGGCGGTACAGCCGTTACGGCCGTCACCATCCCCACGACGTACCCAATCTAGTTCAGACCTCGGCGAGGGTCAAACCAAACACCGAGTCCTGCGGTCGCAGCCCCATAAAAAAACCCCTGCGACCAATCCCGGCCGCAGGGGTGAGAAGAAGCTGAATGTGAGCCTTCAGCAGATTTTTTCCCAGCTGGCCGCTCCGTTCCGGCTCAGCAGAGCAGAAGTTACTCTCCACCCTTGGGGGGCAGAAGAGGCGTGGCCGGGAGCACTTTGCCCTTGGCAACCGGCTCTTTGGCAGCTGGCAAAGGCGTTTCACTTCCGCCCTCGCCTTCCTCCTCATCATGGGTAATCTTCACGTCGAGCTTCATTTCGGCGAACAAGGTCTCGAGTGCCTTATCCATCGCCTCGCCGCGAACATTCTTGAACCGAATCTTGCCCTCGCCATCAAGGACGTAAATGGTCGGCCAGCCACTCACATTCCAAGCGGTGGAAATTGGGCCCGAGGTTCCCTCCGGTCCGTTCCAGAAACTCCGCCAAGTAATATTTTTCTCTTTCACGATCTCGCGAATCGAATCGAGATCTTTGTCACTGTTCACGCCAATCAAGGCAAACGGCTTGTCAGACAACTGCTTCACGAGCGACCGCTCGTGGGGGTACATCGCCCGGCACGGGCCTCACCAATCGCCCCAGAAGTCGAGCACCACGATCTTGCCGCGATAGTCGCTCAGCTTGAAAGCCACCTCGTCAAAATCCTTGCCCTCGATGTCGGGAGCAATCTTGCCGATCGAAAGATAACGCATCTCAAACAAGGCGCCCTCGGCGACCTTGCCCAGCGTGCGATTCCCCAACTTCACGTCGGGATACTCGTCGACAATCTTCTGATACAACTCCTCAATGCGACCGTTCAGCTTGTCCAGCGGATTGGCCTCGGTACCGATCGCCTGGAGGTATTCCAGTGAAGGCTTGGGCAGCGACCGCGACATCGCTTCGGCCATTTGCGGATCTGCGTCCATCCGACCTTTGAAGTCGATCATTTGCTTGAGCAAATTGGCCAGCGAGAACGTCGCTTTGGCTTGGACTTCAGCATGCGGCGAGGTCTCAATGACCTTCCGCAGCAGCGTCTCATTGCCCGGGTCGGGCATCCCCATGCCGAGCATTTGGACGACCGTCCCGATTTCCAGCGAATCCGGATGGTCTTCAAGCAGCCGCTTGGTCGCCTCGGCGCTGGCCGGCGTTCCCCGCCCGTTCATCGCCACCCAGACCAGGGCCTTGGCCGCGATCGGAGTCTTCGGATTCTCCTGTGCCAGCTCCATGAACTTGTCGACGAACTCCATCGGCCTCGGCTGGAGCTTCATGACCTCAGCCCGCTCTTCGGGCGTCTTTGCAGCTCGCGCAGCTTGGCTGAACTTGGTCATCTGCTCCTGATAGTCCTGTTGCCAAGCCGCCAGCTTTTCCTCGGGCGTCTGCGGCTCCTGCGCCGGCTCCTCGCCGGACTTTTCCGCCTCGCCTTCCTGCCACGCCAGCGGCAACACTGCTGCCGCAGCCGGTGTCAGGAACGCGGGCAGGCTGAATGCCGCGGCAAACGCCACAGCCCCCAGCCTCAACCAACTCTTGTTCATGCGTTTCTCCTCGAGTCAAGAAAACCGTATCAAGCCAACCATCAGCGAACCGGGTGGCTTGACTCCCGGCCGCGATCAATCTGCGTCCAGTCTAGCGAAACGCCCAAACCGGTACAGCGGAATACTGTCGTCTCAGGGGCGAGCGAAGCATCCGTCTCACACGATTCGAACCCATTTCCCACCCATTCCCGCCGACAAGCTCGGGGCAAAACGGGAAAAAGCCGCCAGGTCTCTCCCGTGTCCCAGATAGCCAAGTGACTAAAAGGGGCTATACGAACGAGCGGCTAAGCAGTTTGGCAAAGCCATCGTTCAGGATTGAGTCAAATGGTACGGCGAACACCCAGTCCACCAAGGCAACGGATAGATGGCAACTCCTCCACTGGGCTGGAGCAGCGCTGCGGGGCGTCGGGCTGGTCGGACCAAGTTCATCGGACCCGAAAAATCAGGCGGGCCAAACGCTGGCAACCGAGCGGCCGGGGCGGCAGCTAAACGCGAACGCCCCTCGGCCGCGGCGATTCGCGCCAGGCTCACATCTTGCCCCCACCCGCTACTTCCCCTCGGCCTCGGGGTCGGCGTCTTCGCCGGGCGATCGCTGACGCCCAACGGCCCGCTGCAACGGCCGCACATCGAGCGTGAACATCCCCCGCCCGTGCGTCGCGATCACGCAAATGTTATCCCGCGGATGAATCACCAGGTCGTGAACGAAAGTCAGCGGCAATTCACTACCGAGCACTTGCCAGGTCGCGCCGTCATCGGAGCTGACATAGACTCCAAGGTCCGAACCGACGTAAAGCAAGCCGGCATGCTTGGGGTCTTCCTTGATGACGTTGATCGGACCGCCGGGAATTCCAGCGGCAATATCCTGCCACGTCGCTCCATAATCATCCGAGCGATAAACGTACGCCTGAAAATCATTGTCAGTCTTGCCGTTCAAAGTCAGGTAAACAGTCCCTTCCTTGAACTTGGAGGCCCAAACGCGCGAGGCCCACTTCAGAGGTGGCAGCCCCTTGGTGATCTCGGTCCAGGTTAAACCATGATCTCGCGTGACGTGCACCCGCCCATCATCCGTACCGGCGTAAAGCAGACCAAACTTCAGCGGCGATTCACTCAACGTCGTAATCGTGGCAAAGGAGATGTTCCCCTGCTTCTGCGGATCGTTGTGCGTCAGATCGGGGCTGATACACTCCCACGTGTCGCCCCGGTTCAGCGAACGAAACACCCGGTTCATTCCGTGATAAACCACCTGCGAGTTGTGCGACGAAAGTTGGAACGGAGCGAGCCATTGCCCTCGCAGCGGCTGGTCGTCCGGCGACTCGGGCTTGATTTGCTTGGTCTCACCGGTGGCAACGTTGGTCCGCATGATCGAACCGTAAAACGATTCCGAGTAAAGCGTGTTCGGATCATTTGGGTCAACCGCATGGTAGCTCGCCTCGCCCCCAGCGGTCGGCTTCCAGGCATTCGGGTCGCCTCTGCGCGGGTCATGATCCGAGGGACCGGTCCAGCTCATGTTGTCCTGAATCGAGCCGTAGACGTTGAAGGGCTTGGCCCAGTCGACCGCGACATTATAAAACTGCACGACCGGCAGGTTTTCGATGTTCTTCCAAGTCTTGCCGCCGTCATAGGAAAGGTTGATTCCACCGTCGTTGCCGTTGATCAGGTACTCGGGGTTGGCAGGGTCGATCCAGAGGGCATGGTGGTCAGAATGCAGGCCACGGTAGTTCAGCCCCTTGAATGACTTGCCCCCGTCTTCGCTCTTGAGCAGCGGCACGCCCATGACATAAATCACCTCGGGGTTGGTCGGGTCGACCCGAATTTGCCCGAAGACCCAGCCGTAAGTCGAATGCAGTCCGCGCATTGCCCGGTCTTCGCCACTGACCAATTGCCAATTCTCGCCCCGGTCGTCCGAACGGTAGACTTCCGCACCTTTCTTGATTTCTCCGCGAACCCGGCCATAGCTGTCGCGCTGGCCGTCGTCAGCTTGTCCGACGACTTCGTGACTATCGACAATGGCGTAGACCGTATTCGGCTGGCTGGCTGCGATCGCCAACCCCGTTCGACCGGCGACACCCTGCGCGGGCAACCCCTTGGTGAGCCGCGTCCACGTTTTTCCGCCGTCCGCCGTCTTGTAAACGCCCCCGCCCGGGCCGGGAAGCGGATCACTCCAAGGCCGACGAATCCGATGCCACATCGAGGCGTACAGCGTCTCGCTTTCTGCCGGGTCAATCACCAAGTCGATGGCACCGGTCATTTCGTCCTCGAACAGCACCTTGGCCCAGGTCACTCCACCGTCGGTTGTCTTGTAGACACCGCGGTCAGGATTGGACGTGTATTCATTGCCGCAGGCGGCAACGTAAACCGTGTTCGAATCCTTGGGATGAATCACGATTCGGGCAATGTGCTGGCTCTCTCCCAGCCCCATGTATTTCCACGTCTTCCCCCCGTCGAGTGACTTGTAGACACCCGTGCCGGCCATGGTGCTGCGGAAAATATTGGACTCGCCAGTGCCAACCCAAAGCGTCTCGGAGTTCTGGGGGTCAACCGCAACCGTTCCCGTCGAAGCCGAGGGAGCATCTTCAAACAGCGGAACCCAAGTTGTCCCTTCGTTTTCCGTTTTCCAGACACCGCCCGAGGCAGTCGAGATATAAAAGGTATGCGGCTTGTCGAGCGGCTTGGCAATGTCGGTCACGCGACCGCACATCGAAAGCGGACCGATATGCTTCCACTTGTACTCCTGATACGGCGAACTGGAACGCATCTGCAGATGCTGCTCGTAGTTCTTGATTCGACCAGCATGGTCGAGCAATGGCGCTTTGAAATCCTGAGCAGACAGCAAACTGGCCGCGAGCAGCGGCACGATCAAGGCAAGTCTTAAGGGCTTCCGAATAAACATGGCAAGTCTCGAGGCAGAGGTGTGAACGAAACCGACCACGGCGAAGCACCCCCGGTTGGACTTAACTGCGGAGCGACCTCACCGCCCCGACTGACCCGATCAGGTCTTGGCCGAGGACTTACTTGGTCGCTTCACAGTTTAACCCGGTCCAATTCGAAAAGGGGAAATGCCCGTCAGGGTTTTGGAAAGAAATCAAGGCCTTGGAACCGGGTCGGGCAAGAGCCAAACACGATTCCCAGCGCCCCCCCTACGGCCACTCGCACTTTGACCTGACCGATCAGGCGCTGGCCGCCGCGGCCCCCGAACGCCGCTGGTTCGATTCGCCCCCTCTCCGCTACCTTTTCGGCGGATCTCGACCGGATCGGTTCTGGCTGCTGGCTTTTCCCGCCGCGGGTCAGAATCAGCTTGTCAAACCCATTCGTGCGGGCGTCAGGGCCCCGAAATGCGATGACTCTGACGGTTGTGTCGGTTCTTTGCTTGGCAGAGCGGTACGATTGTGGTGTCCCTGCCGGTTTTGCGCTCGGCGGTTCGAGAATCGGCCCTCGGATGGCCGAACAAACAACCAGCAAGCGGGGCTCACGCAGCGCGAGTTCTCACTTGCCCGGTAACGCCAGGTAGCGCAAGGTAGCGCAAGGTAGCGCAAGGTAGCCCCATCCCCCGACAGCCCCAGCCGATGTGGTGTCCCAGTTGTCAAAGTCGTTCTCCACTGGTGGCGATTCAGCCAGAGGGCTTGGTCTGCGCCCAGTGCCAAGTGGAAGTTGAATTTGGCGATCCTGCTTTCGGGTCCAGCGTGACGTCGAACGCTTTTTCCGGACCGCGGTTGCAAATCGCTGAGGCAGCGGCCGAAATGCAGACCGGCGTGGTCGATGATGTTCGCTTGTCGACCTTGGCTGAATTTGAGATTCTCTCCTCCCGCGCAGTTGGCGGAAACACAGCAACGATCCCGGCAACCTCGACGCCGCGCAGGTCAATCGCCAACCGCGAAGCTTCGCCTGCGTCTCGCAAGTCTGGACCGAGCGAACCGCCCGGCTCGATCACCAGCCTCCCGGCAGACACGCCACTTTATCGTTTCGACGCGGCGCATCCTCCCGTGGGCGGCCGTACCCAAGCGGCCATCGAACAGCAGCGAGCGAGGTACGCTCCTGCTTCAGTCGCGTTGCCGTTGTCATCATTGAACAGGTCGGCGAAACAAGCGGGCGATACTTCCGCCGCAGGAAGCTCCGCCGCAGGTGTTTCCGCCGCAGGTGTTTCCGCCCTAAGGCAAGACAACGATGTGCCGACGATCCCGGATCGCACGGCCGCGAGAGGAGCCAGCCCAACTTCGGGCAAGTCTCCGGAGCATCCGTCCTTGCCTCCGCCCGGGGAGAGAGTCCCGCCCAGCCCGAGTTCGGAGTTTGCAATTCGCCGCGTGCCGCGGAGTTTCCTGCTGCCGCGGTCGACCAACCGCTGGCCGGGCCGATTGTGCCTCCTTTCGGGAGCACTGTTTATCACCGGACAGTGCTGGCTATTGTGGTCTTTCCTGAGGGGCGAGGCCCCGGGAGTGGCCGGTGGTATTCTGGCTTCCGCATGGGCCTTTGCGATGGCCCTCTACGTCATTGCCCGTTACTGCGACGAAGACGCCGAACAATCCTGAGTTTGCGATCACCCCTCGGTAGCCGAGCGGGGTTTGGGGCTGGCAAAGCCGCGCGCGGAGCGTCACTGGGAGGTTGAGTCGGGAACCGGCGGCTGAAACTGGGCCGCCGAGAAAAAGGGGCGATTTTCCGCGAGCCGGACTCGACCACGTCTCAAGCCTCCCGCGCCGCAAACGATTGGGATATCATACGGCGATGAGCGATTCACCCTTAATCCCCCCCAAAGCTGTCCGCGTTCTGGTTGTCGACAACGACCGCGACTTGGCCCGAGCCATGACTGAGAGCCTCGAGCGCGTCGGCTTCGATTGCACCACGGCAACCAGCGGAACAGAAGGGAGCCAGCTGATCCAGCAGAACAGCTATGAGATTATCGTCACGGACCTGGTGATGAACGACCTCGATGGGATGCAGATTCTGAAGCTGGCCAAGGGGACGCTCGAAGACTGCGAAGTGATTATGGTCACCGGTCACGCGACGGTGCCGCTGGCGGTGGATGCCATGCGCGAGGGCGCGTTCAATTTTCTGGAAAAGCCGGTCACGCCCAAGCGACTGCAGGCAGTGGCCGTCAAAGCCGCCGAGGCCGTCAAACTGCGGCGGCAGAATGAGGAACTGCAAAGCCGGCTGGATGAAAAATTCGGTTTCGAGAACCTGATCTACGCCAGTGATTCGATGCAGCGGGTCGTGGATCGCCTCAAGCGAATCGCTCCCTCCGATGCCGGAGTGCTTATCACCGGTGAAACGGGAACGGGAAAAGAGGTGATCGCCCAGGCGATTCACCAAAACAGTCCGCGAAAAAAGAAACCGTTCGTGGCGATCAATGCCGCGGTTACGGAGCACCTCGTCGAGAGCGAGTTGTTCGGCCACGTAAAAGGAGCTTTTACCGACGCGATTTCAGATCGGCCCGGCAAGTTTGAATACGCCGATGGCGGAACCTTGTTCCTGGACGAAGTCGGCGACATGCCGATGTCGACCCAAATCAAGCTGCTGCGGGTGCTCGAGGAACGCGAGGTTACCCGGGTTGGCGACAACAAGCCAATCAAAGTCAACGTCCGTGTCCTCGCAGCGACCAACAAAGACCTGCAGAAAGAAGTCGCGGCGGGACGCTTTCGCGAAGACTTGTACTACCGGCTGAAGGTTGTTTCCGTACACCTCGATCCGCTCTCCAAACGCCGCGAGGACATCCTCCCACTGGCCGATCACTTTCGCAAACTCGCCGCGAGGAAAAACAACAAGCAGGTCAAAGGCTTCACTGTCGAACTGCGGAAATGGCTCCTCGATTTCAGCTGGAAAGGAAACGTGCGCCAGCTGCGAAATGTCGTCGAAAGCCTCGTGGTGATGGACCTCGATGGTGTCCTCGGGCTGGACGACCTCTCTCCCGAACTGCTGGAAGAGAGTCCGCCTCCGGAAGGCTCCTTCCCGCCTGTGTCCCCCAGCGCTTCGTTTCCAGGGTCCGCTGCCGCTGAAGCCGCTGAGTTGACCACAGGCGATTCGGAAGGTGGCCTCCGCGCCGCCGGCGGCAGCAGCATCCCGGCCGACTTGCGCGGCAAGACAATGGCCGAGATTGAACGCTGGGCAATTGAACAGACCCTCGCTCTGACCAACGGCAACCGGGAAGCAACCGCCAAGCTTCTCGACATCAGCGAGCGGAACCTCTACCGCAAATTGAAGGAGTACCAACTCCGCCGATGAGTGCCGAATCCCCTCCCTTGTCCGCCAATTCCAGCTCCCCCCGACGGATTCGCAGCCTCTCGGCCAGCGTGATCAACAAGATCGCTGCGGGGGAAGTGATCGAACGTCCGGCAAGCGTCGTCAAGGAACTGCTCGAAAACTCAGTTGATGCGGGCGCAACCCAGATTGAAGTCGCGATCGAAAATGGCGGATTGGATGCCATTCGAGTCACCGATAACGGTAGCGGCATTCCCTACGACGACCTGCAACTGGCGATTACCAGCCACGCCACCAGCAAGATTGAGTCGGCAGACGATTTGTTCCAGGTCGGAACATTCGGATTCCGCGGCGAAGCTCTCGCCTCAATCGCTGAAATCAGCGAATTCACGCTGCGGACCCGAACCGCCGAGGGCGACTCCGGTTACGAGATGTTCGTTCGCGGTGGACACACCGAGTCAATCGCCCCGGTCGGAGCGCCGATCGGCACGACGATCCGCGTCGACAATCTCTTTTTCAACACCCCGGTCCGACGCAAATTTCTCCGCACGGCTCAAACCGAGGCGGGGCATGTGACCGAAGCATTCACCCGCGTCGCACTTGCCCATCCCCAGTCCCACCTGATTCTCCGCAGTGGCGGCAAAGTCAGCTACGACCTGCCACCCTGCGGCGATTGGCAAACGCGGATTCACGACTTTTTTGGTTCCGAGATCAGCTCAGCCCTGATTCCGATCGAGAGCCGTGAGGGCCAAGTCAGCCTCACGGGTTACGTTGTCGACCCCTCGGTCAGCCGCTCGCACAACCGGATGCAGTATCTGTTTCTCAACGGCCGATACATTCGGGACAAGTCGCTGCAGCATGCGCTCAGCGAAGCCTATCGCGGCTTGTTAATGACCGGTCGGTTTCCGATTTGCTTTCTCCGTTTGAACATGCCCTACGACCTGGTGGATGTGAATGTGCATCCCGCCAAACTCGAAGTTCGCTTTCAGGATGGCGGACGCTTGTACAGCCAACTCCTGGCAGCCCTTCGGAACCGTTTTCTGACGAGCGATTTGACTGCCCGCGCGCAGCTTGGTGGTCGCGGCGAGGTCGCACCTCCGATTCCGTCCCCTTTTCCTGTGGCGGGTTCCACCAGCTCTTACGAGCGGCCGTTTTCGCTCGGTCCCGGGGCACCTCAGCAGCAACATCGGATTGACTTCCCGACGGGTAGTCCAGCGCCGTCTCGCGATTGGCTCGCTCCCCTCTCGAGCAGTTCGCCCGCGAATCCCCCGGCGTTTTTTGGCTCGACCGAATCGCGGTCACCACTCGCGCCGAGTTCCGCGCCTCGGCCAGGTGACCACCCGCCGGACCTGACATTCGAGCCAGCAACTGCCAAGCCGCATTTCGAGAGGCCTTCGGGAACCGAGTTTGAGCCGCTTCCTCCGGGAGCCAGCCCGCCCGCTGAGTTGCCTGGTCGCTCGCAGCCGCATGCCCCGCGCCAACTTGGTGAATCGGCAGGAACGGCCCCCCAGCGTGTGACAGCCCTGCAGGTTGACAACACCTATCTGGTAACCGAGAGTCCGGAGGGGATGCTGGTGATCGACCAGCACGCCTTGCACGAACGGATTTTGTACGAGCAATTTAAAGCCAAAATTTCAGCTGGTGGACTGGAAACCCAGCGACTGCTGGTCCCAATCACCGTCACCTTGCGCCCCGCCGAAGCAGCGGCTGTGCTGGAGCAAGCCGACCTGCTGCGCCGTTTCGGAATTATGGTGGAACCGTTTGGCGGGGAGACGGTCGCGATTATGGGCTATCCCGCGATTTTGTCCCGACAAGACCCGGCCGAAATGCTCCGTCAATTGCTGGAACCGCTGCTGACCGAAGGCGCCAGCCCGCAGACCGGGACACTGCTCGATGAACTGCTGAACATGATGGCCTGCAAGGCGGCCGTCAAAGCTGGCGATCGCTTGTCGGCTGAAGAAATCGCCGCTCTGCTGGAACATCGCGGCCTGTGCCACGATTCGCATCATTGCCCGCACGGCAGGCCAACCGTACTGGTCTTCAGCCGCGAAGAACTCGACCGCCGCTTCAAGCGAATCTGAGCGGAAGAGCCTCGCGGGGCGGGCTCGTTCGGGACGCCCGCAATCGGGACGCTCGCAATCGGGACGCTCGCAATCGGGCTGGGAGTTCGAGCACCAGACACCGAGTCGATCTAACGGCGGCAAGTCGCATCAAAACGCGAACGCTCAGTTCCCACCAAACCCCAGTTCCCACCAAACCCACGTTGGCAGCCTTTTGAGGCGAAGCCGATACCCTCAGACTCGAGCGGCAAGGGCGTGCGGCAAACGTCCTGACTGGCTGGAACGAGTCCGTCAACAGCCAAGCACAAACGCGGTGCGATCCTTAAACGCCAGCAAACGCTGCAAGCCAGAAGAAATCCCCAGCCTAGGGCCCAGCCTAGGGCCCAGCATAGGGCCCAGCATAGGGCTCAGCCTGGGCCTACGCCTTTTCGGCCACTTCTTCGACTTTTTCTTTGACCTTCTGCACGAAGTGGGGCTTGTCGCCGGTCGACAACTCTTCAGCCCGCTTTTCGGCGGCTTTACGCTGGTTGAAATCGAACAGGGCGACCCGCTTGAGTTGGTGGTTGAAAACGCCCCAGAAAATTCGGAGCCGAACAACTTCAGCTTCCTTCTTGCGGGACTTTTTTGGCTTGGGGGCAGCAGCCTCTTTCTTTTCCGTCGGCTCTTTCTTCTTCCGGGGCTTTTTCTTGATGGCGGATTCGTCGAGCGGTTTCGGTTTCTTCTTGGCAGCCATGGATGCAGAGCCCAATCAAGCGTGAAATCGGGGTAAAGCCCGAAAGTTCAGAATTAATTAAACGTCTATAAAATAGCGAATCCCGCTTGGGCTGCACAGATGGCAGGCCGGCGCGGGCTTGGGGACAGGACCTCTCGAATTCTGGCTTTTTGTCCGCGCGTCGCTAGGTTGGCGAGTCCGGCGGCGGGGTCCCTTTGCCCGCCTGAATGTAGGCCGCGCGGGCCCGGGCGTAGTCAGCAGCGTGGGGCAGGCTATCAGCCCCTGATTCAGCCGTTGACCCCGCGTTTGGGCTCGTTTCAGGCTGAGCCGCCTGAAACAGCCGCTTTAAAAAGGGGCGACACCAACCGCACCCGGTTCCCGCCCCGAAACACTCGCTGAGTTGAGCCGCACGGACGGGTCGCTCCAACCGAATCCAATTCTCCAGCTTCCGTTTGGTCACGTGAAAACAGAGGCAAACTTCATCATCTGGTTGCATCGGATGATCCGCGCGAAAGTGAGGGCAGGACCCTGTCGGGCGGCAGGCTGACCGAGTCGCTTGGGGGGGCCGTCGCACTGCACTGCGGACGGGAACACTGCGGACGGGAACACTGCGGACGGGAACACTGCGGACGGGAACAGACAGGTTCCATATTTCGGTCGAATCCCGCTCCCAGCCTCGTCAGCTTGAGTCCATGCCACGTGGCTTTAAGGGAAAGGCTGCTAAAATGGTACACGAAACCGCAGCGGCGAAGGATGACCAGGCGCGTCGAGGCCGATTCCGATGCAAGCTCAGGCGGTGAGCGCGATCTTTTGAAAGCCCCCTCCCGAAATGAAGCATATCCTTGCGGAAATCGAAAATCTCCCTCAGTGGCTCGCCGCACAGGGGTTGCCCAAATTCCGCGCCGCGCAGATTCAGCGCTGGCTGCTGCAAAGCCGCGCCCAGTCGTTTGCCGAAATGTCGGACCTGCCTGCTCCCCTGCGGCAGCAATTGGACCGCGACTTCCAACTTTGGACGACGACCATTCTCCGCCATCAGCAAAGCGAGGATGGAACGGAGAAACTGCTGCTCCGACTTTCTGACGGCGGCGTGATTGAATGCGTCCTGCTCCGCGATGGACCGCGGCGGACCATTTGCGTCAGCAGCCAAGTGGGCTGCGCCATGGGTTGTGTGTTCTGCGCCAGCGGCTTGAACGGGGTCGAGCGAAACCTGACCAGCGGGGAGATCCTCGAGCAGATGCTTCGGCTGCAGCGGTTGCTGCCCGCCGACGAGCGACTGAGTCACATCGTCATGATGGGGATGGGCGAGCCGCTGGCGAATCTGGAAAACGTCACCCGCACCTTAGCGATTGCCAGTGCCGACGATGGCCTGGGGATTTCAGCCCGCCGCATTACGATCTCCACCGTGGGGCTGCCGCCAGCCATTCGGCGGCTGGCAGAGCTCGATTGCCGGTATCACCTCGCGGTCAGCCTGCATGCGCCCAACGACGAACTTCGCGACCGGCTCGTGCCCGTCAACCGCAAAATCGGGATTGCGGCAATCCTCGAGGCAGCCGACGAGTTTTTCGCCCACACTGGCCGCCGGCTGACTTTCGAGTACGTGCTCCTGGACCAAATCAACGATCGCCCAGCCCATGCCGAAGAGTTGGGGCGCCTGTTGGCGGGGCGAGTCGCCCTGCTCAACGTGATTCCTTATAATCCGGTGGCGGGCTTGCCGTATCGGACTCCCAGCAACAAGGCGATTGCCGAGTTTCGGGAAATTCTGGAGCGGCATGGAATTACAGTGAAATTTCGCCAGCGGAAAGGTGACAAAATCAACGCCGCCTGCGGCCAATTGAGACGGCAAACGGTTGACTTGAGCACCGGGACTCTGGTCAATCTGCCCGTTTCGGGCTGAGGCTCGTGCGACTCGGCAAGTCGCTGCGGCCGCGGGAGCGCCGCAACTTGCCCAGTTCCGCACGCTGACCGGTAAAGCCGGGGAGGCGTTGGCCGGGGCGACGTCATTAGCGGAAAATCGGGCATTCTGAGTGGCGAATGGTTCGGCTTTTTGCCCGACTGGCCCGACGGCCAAAAGTTGCTGGCGGAACTTCGAGACGTCAGTGAGGTTCAATTTAGACGAGTCGCGGATCGGCTGATCGCGTCCGTTTCAGGTTGAGCCCGTAGTGGTTGAAACAATGGTTCTCAATTGGGACTGCGACGTTGCCTGTCGAAGACAATTCCTTGCCGAGCACCGCTCCTGCAGCTGGCTCTCCGAATTCAGCCACGGGTGCGCAAGCCGCAGCGGGTTCGACCAACTACGAGTTGCTTGACCCGGATGTGCGGTTGATGCTGCAGGTCCGTCAGGGAAGCGCCGCCGCTTATGAAGAACTGATTGCCAAATACCAACGGCGAGTGATTGCCTTTTTCCAGCACGCCGTCTCGGCCGAAGTCGCGGAGGACCTTGCCCAGGAAGTTTTTCTGCGTGTCTATCGGGCCCGGCAGTCCTACGAACCGGGGGCGCGTTTTGCGACTTGGCTGTTTACGATCGTGCACAACGTCGCAAGCAATGCCATTCGCCGCCGCCAGTTCCGCAAGGAAGTGAATGTCGATGTGGCCGACAGCGGGCAATTCTCCGCCAAGCCGCTCGATACCATGGCACAAGCAGCAAGCGGTTACATGCCTGCCCGCCGAGCCGACAAACGCGAAGCAGCCGAAATGGTCAGCCTTGCCATTCAATCCCTGAATGAAAGGCAGAAGACCGCAATCCTGCTGAGCAAATTTGAGAACATGAGTTATCAGGATATCGCCGAGACCATGGGACTGACCACCCAAGCAGTCAAATCCCTTCTCTCCCGAGCTCGAGCCAACCTCAAGGAAATTCTCGAACCCTACATCCAGTCCGGGCTCCCGCCCGACCCAACCCGACGTTCAGACGAGGACTAAACCCCGGACAGCAGTAACTGACCCACACTCCCCAGCGACTCTTTTCTCCAAACGTTTTCCTTTCTTTCCAACTCCCATCGAGCCATGAGCAATTCTGACTCCAGCCGCGAACGACAACGAGCAGAGCTCGACGAAGAACTCGTCGCCTATCTCGATGGCGAGCTGTCAGCCGAGCAGAATCAGTTGGTTGAACAGCGGCTCGGCTCGGACCCCGTTTATCGGGAGCGACTCCGCGAGCTCGAAAAGACCTGGGACCTGCTCGACGAACTTCCGACCGGCAAACCCACGCAATCGTTTACGCAAAGTACGCTCGAGCTGGTGCTGAACGAAGATACTCGGCTGCAACTGAACAAACAGCGCAAGCCTTGGACGTTGCCGCTGCGGGTTCTCGCTTTCTCTGCGATGCCATTGGCTCTGTTTGGCAGCGCCTTTGCCGCCACCCGCTACTGGCAAAACCAGCCTTACCGGAAACTCCTGCAAGACTTGCCCGTGATTGAAAACGTCGACATGTTCACCAAGGTCGAGGACCTCCGGTTCCTTGAGCTGCTGGAACAAGAAGGATTGTTCGGCGATGGAATAGGAGGGCTCGGCCAATGATGCGTCGATCGCCCAACCGCGTAGCCAAGGCAAATCAAACCGTGACGCCTCCGATCAACCCCCCGGGAAAAATCGCCCAGCCGGCTCAGTTGGCCACTCAAACCGATCAACGCGATCACTCCGCACTCAGCTCCCGCTGGCTCCAGACCAGCAACGCCGGCTGGCTGTTGCTGCTGCTCGCCAGCTGTCTGCTCGGCAGCCTCGCCGCTGCGCGACCGGCTGGGCCGGCTCAACAAGCTGCAGTGCCCTCCGAATCACCACGCAGTGCAGACGGCCTCGCCTCTAGCGGGACCGGCCTCGCGCCTGGCGGCACCGGCCTCCCAACCAACGGCAACCTCGCCGCTGCCGATGCCCGAATTCGGGCCATGGACCAGGAGCAGCTGTTCGAACTGCGGCGAAAGCGGGATACGTTTTACTCGCTCCCCCCCGGTCGCCAGGATGAGCTGCGAAAACTCTATGCCGCGATTGACGAACACCCCCAACGCGATCGCCTGCTCCTGGTGCTGCAGCGTTTTTACAGCTGGTACCGCGAGCTGGACCCGATTGTCCAACCAAAAATCCTCGACGAGACCGATCTCGACAAACGGATTGCAATCATTCAGGACCTGCTTCGCGAGCAGTCTCGCGATACCAACATCCTCCCCTTCTCCAACCGGGATTTGGAGTTGGTCGAGAAATGGGTGGACGAGTTTTCGGCGAGCCGTCGTGAAGAACTGAAAAAAACCGGGAAAGAGCTGGCGCAATCATCCAGCGACAACCCTGGAATCGACGCTATGGTCCGCATGATGTTCCGAGGAGACATCGCTCCAGACGCACTCTTCCGACGACTGATCAATTTTGCCTTCGCTCCGGGGCGAAACAATCTTGAAGTCCTCGCTTTGGTGAAGGACGACGACCTCAAGCAGCTTTACTCCAGCCTCTCACCCGAAGGACAAACTCACGTCCCCGAGGGGCGCGAGCCACAGCTGCAACTGCTTTGGACGCTGGTCCGCCGCCCCTACGCCAGTGACGAAGACTTGCACAAGTTCTACGTCCAGGAGCTGACGCCGGCTCAGCGCGACCAGCTGGACCGAATGTCTCCCGAGCGAATGAACCGCGAACTGCGGCAACTCTATATTCAAAAGAAATATCAGCTCCCCGGACGTCGGGGTGGCGGGTCAGGACTCCAGCCAAACAATCCGAGAAACTGACTTCGCTCGGTAGATTTCCTTCCTCCCCCCTCTCGCGGCCGCTGCAAGACCAGACCGCCCCCTGCCCGACGAGCCGATTTTTTAGGCTTTCCCGGGAATTTCCCCGAGCCTTCGGCGTCTATAATTCCCAGAGCAGCCCTTTTCCCTGAATTTCGGAGGGGCCGCTGTTCGATGCGATCCGCCAGGCAGCGATTTCCCTGCCCGCACCGGCCTCCGTCCAGCCCTCTCCCCAAGCCGAACCGTTCATGTCGACACGAGTGTCCAAACCCGAACAGGCTCCCCAAGCGGAGACGCGGCCGGCCAAAAACCAGTTCGAGCAGTACGTCGAGCAGCAACTGGAAAGCACCCGCCAGCAAGTCAAGCTGACCGAACTGACTTCGGGCCTGCTGACACTCGGCTTGTGGCTGCTCGGCTTGCTGATCGCCGGAATTCTCCTCGATTCGTGGGTCGTGCAATTTGGCCCAGTCGCCCGGCTCATCGCGTTCGCAATCCTGATTGGCGGTGGCTTGTGGATCGCCTGGAGCAAAATTGCGGTCCTCTTTCTCCGTCGTATCCACCGACTTTATGCTGCCCGCATGATCGAATCGGGCAGCGAGAACTTTCATAACAGCCTCGTCAACTATCTCCAAGTGAAAGAAGGCGGGCAGGTTGACCGCGAAGCGATTGTCCAGGCGATCTCCCAGCGCGCAGCCCGCGACCTGTCGCAAATCTCCCCAACCGAAAAAGTCGATCGCTCGCGGGCGATTCAACTCGGCTTTGGTCTGGTGGGACTGGTCGGCGCGCTGGTGGCCTATACCCTGCTCTCCCCCAAAAGTCCCTGGCCCTCGATCGCCCGAATTCTCAATCCTGTATCGAACATTTCCGCGCCCACGATCGTTCAAGTGACCAAGGTGAGTCCGGGCGACACCGAAGTATTTTTCGGACAGAAACTTCTCGTGACGGCGGAGATTCGCGGACGTCACTCGCCAGACGAAGTTCGACTCGTCTACACCACTAAGGATGGCCAGTTCGTGGATGTGCCGGCCCAAATGCTCCCCACCGGCAGCGGCGGCTCCTATCAGCTGGAACTCTCCACCACCCCATCGGGGATCGACGGTCCACTCTCTTATTTTGTGACTGCCAATGACGGTCGATCGCCAACGTTCTCCGTCGATGTCAAACCGAATCCGGCGATCACCCTCGAACAAATCGAGATTATCCCCCCCGCTTACTCCCGCCTGCCGCCGCGGACTTTGACGGGACAGACCGAAATCGACGGACTGGAAGGATCGAAAGTCAAATTGACCGCAGTTGCCAACATGCCGATCCAGGTTGCATGGGTCGAATTGCTGCGGCAACGGACGCGCGGCCGCGAGACCAGCTACGAAGTCGTCCGCACGGTCGAGCTGCGTTCCGATGATGCGCTCAAAGCAAGCGGCGAGTTCACACTCAGTTTGGATGCGAATCGCACCAGTCAGATTTACTCCCACTATCAACTGCTGTTCCGGACGGCGGATGGCCAGCGCAATCCGCTGGTCAATATCCAGCCACTGCGGATCACGCCCGACCTCCCGCCCGTTGTCAAAGTCGTGCGTCCCTTCGATCGCGAGGTCGCTGTGCCACTGAATCGGTCGCTGGAACTGGAATTGCAGGCCGAAGACCCGGATTTCGAAATCAGCCGCCTGCAACTGCTTCTCGATCATCAGGGCGGACTGCTGCTCGACGAGGAAATCGAACTGGGCGAAAACCGCAAGCAGCAGCGGCTCAGCGCAACCTACCGCTTCGAGCCCCGCAAACTTCGACTCTCTGTCGGCGATGAAGTGCTCTTTCATGGAAAAGCCAGCGACAATCGCGTCGCGGCCCTCAGTGGCCAACCTGATCCCAACATCTCGCGCACCGAAAACTACAAAATCAAAATCACCGAACCTCTGGAAACGGAAATCGTCGAATCCAACCAGCCAAACGGCGGAACGGGTCAAGCCAACTCAGGCCAAGTGGCGGACAACCAGCAGGGAAATCCCCCAACCGCCAACCAACCCTCCGAGCCCTCGGCCGAGAAAACCGGGAATCAACAGGCCACCAATCAGGCCGGCAACGATCAACAAAAAACTGGCGAGCCTTCCGCCAGCGAGGGCGCTCAAGCGGAAATGAACCAGTCCCAGCCCGGCGAATCCCCCGGCGAACAATCCGCGCAGAATCAAGACCCCGCTGCGAACAAGCAACCAACCTCAGACCAACCACAGCCGTCTCAGGAGTCCAATCCCAAGGGGGCTGACCAGGCAACCGGCAACCAGGCCGAGCAAAACAAGCAACCCTCGGCTTCGGAGCAACAAAACCCCGGACAAAACTCCGGCGATGAAACTGGGCAAAAGGAAGCTGGGCAAAAGTCCTCGGGCAGCGGCAAGCAAGAAAGCCAGTCCGGCAATGCCGATTCCGGCCAACCCGAGTCTGGTAAACAAGGCGAACAGCCCGGCGAAACCCAAGCCAACCCCCAAGCCGCAGAAAAGCAAACCGGCGAAAACCCGGCGGGTCAAAAGTCCGATCCCCAGCAACCAGAGGGCGGAACCAATCCCAGTGGCAAGTCGGCTGCCGAAAAGTCAAACCCCGCGGGCAATCAGAACGACCCCAGCAACTCCCAACAACCGAGCGGTAGCGGCCAGCCAGAGTCAATGCCGCAATCCCCCCAATCCAAACCCCAGCCGCCTCAGCAGAATAACCCCGGAGCACAGTCTCAAAAGAATCAAGCTCAGGGCAACCAAGCTCAGGGCAACCAAGCTCAGGGCAACCAAGCTCAGGGCAACCAAGCTCAGGGCAACCAAGCCGCTGGCGAGCAGTCGGCTGGGAATCCATCCTCTGGCGACCAATCGTCGGAGCAATCGGGCAATCAGTCCTCCAGTAACTCGACGAACAAAAGCGGCAGTTCGGCCAACTCCAACGACTCCGGGGCCGGGGCCGCGGACTCTGCAGCTGACAAAAATGAATCGCCCGCCAGCCAACCCGGCAGCGAGCCCTCAGCCAGCGAGCCCTCAGCCAGCGAGCCTTCTGCTGGTGACCCCTCGGCCAACGAGCCGCTCGACAAATCCGCGACGGATGCCGAGCGTTTTCGTCGCCTGCAGGAACGC
>Ga0315899_10002339_pt1 | contig 21034 bp, 13 predicted proteins | sample LakEriMetagenome_2_FD_203518 | JGI IMG/M metagenome (GOLD analysis project Ga0315899, IMG submission 203518) | Freshwater fungal communities from buoy surface, Lake Erie, Ohio, United States - Buoy 4 MA112 | ecosystem: Environmental > Aquatic > Freshwater > Lake | place: USA: Lake Erie, Ohio... | reverse complement strand
CGGCGCAGCACGCCGTACCATTCGCGATATCGTGGTGGCCCGCAGCGATGACAACGGGCGCAGCTGGGGCACGCCCGTGCGGGTGCATCACGACGATTGGGTGTTCGACGGCTGTCCGCATGCCGGCCCCTCGCTGGCCGTCGACAGTGCCGGGGCGTTGCACGCGGCCTGGTGGACGGGCAAGCCGGGCGCGGCGGGCGTGTTCTACTCGCAGTCGCGCGATGGCGCGCAAACCTTTGCGCCGGCCCAGCCGCTGGGAGTGGCCGACGCGTCGCAGCCGGCCCACGTGCAGCTGGCGGTGCGTGGCCAGTCGGTGGTGGCGACCTGGGACGACGGCACGCGCCGGGTACCGCAGGTGGTAATGCGGGTGTCGAGCAATGGCGGCGGCAGCTTTGCCGACGCCGTGCCGGTCAGCGAGAGCGGCCGCGCCGCGGCCTTCCCGGTGCTCATGGTGTCGCCCACCGGAAACGCCGTCACCGTGGCGTGGAGCGAGCAGGCGCCCGATGCGGCACAGGCCGCCGCGAAGGCACGTCCCAACATGCGTGATCCCAAGGCGGTGATGCCGCTGCCGCGGGTGGGCAACTCGCAGGTGCTGGTGCGCCGTGGCGTGATCGGCGGCGCGGCCGTGGCCGAGCGTACCAGCAGCGATCGCTTCCGTCCGTTGGCCGTGGGCGACGCGGCGCCGGCCTACGCGGGTGCCGTGCTGACCGGAGCCGGTGTGGGCGACACGGTGCAGCTGGCCGCGAACGGTCAGGTGACGCTGGTGAACATCTGGGCCACCTGGTGCACGTCGTGCAAGGAGGAGATGGCCGATCTGCAGGCGCTCTTCGAGCGCTACCGCCCGTCGGGGCTGCGGGTGGTGGCGGTGAGTGTGGATCAGGGAGGCCCCGCGAAGGTGCAACGCTTTGCCCAGGCCGAGCGACTGGGCTTTTCGGTGGTCCATGACCCTGCCGGTACCATTCAGGCGCGGTACGGCGTGGTGGGGGTGCCCGAAACGCTGCTTATCGACCGGGCCGGCGTGGTGCGATGGAAGACGGCGGGGAACATCCATGGTGCGCTCCCCGCCGCCCGCGCCGCCATCGACGCCGCATTGCAACCGGCGCTGGCCATGCGCCCCACCGTTTCGCCGCAGCGGCCATAGATTTCCGGCATGTCGTCTGCCCGGTCCCCGCGGCGGTGGCCTCTGGTCGCCGCCGCCCTGATCATGGTCGTGCTCCTCGCCGGCCCGCGCCCGCGCGTGGTCGAGCCCGATGCGGCCGTGGTCCGGGGTGGCATTCCCGGCGACCTGGCGGCGTTGCCCGCGTGGCTGCAGCAGCGCGAAGCGAAGGCCGGCGTGTTCGATACCGCTGTGGCCAAGCGTGTACGGTTCGCCAACGTCGACGCACCGGCGACGACCGGCTGGAGCGTCGTGTACCTACACGGGTTCTCGGCGACGCGACAGGAAACCGCACCGGTCGCGGAACTCGTGGCGGACGCGCTGGGCGCCAACCTTTTCGAGACGCGTCTGCGGGGGCACGGGCTTCCCGGCGACTCCCTGGGGCTGGTCGCCGCGCGCGATTGGCTGGCCGACGCCACCGAGGCCCTCGAGATCGGCCGCCGCCTCGGTGATTCGGTTCTGGTCATCGGCACCAGCACCGGTGGCACCCTCGGCGTCTGGCTCGCCACCCTGCCACCGGACGCCCGCCGTGGTTTGGCCACGCTGGTGCTCATCTCTCCCAACTTCGGTCCCAAGGACCCCAACGCGGCGCTGCTCACGCTCCCGTGGGCGAAGGTGCTGCTGCCGCGCTTGATTCCGCAGCGGGAATGGACCGCGCGCAACGACGAGCAGCGTCGCTTCTGGACCATGAAGTACCCCAGCACGGCGCTCTTCCCCATGCAGGCGCTGGTGGAGTACACGCGCGACCGGTCGCTCGACGGGTACGATGTGCCCACCGTCGTGTTCTTCCACGAGGGTGACGAGGTGGTAAGCGCCGTCCGCACGCGCGACTGGCTGGACCGACTGGCCACGAAAACGCGCGCGCCGGTGGAACAGGTGCTGGTGACACCCACCAACGGCGAAGACGGGCACGTGATTGCCGGCCGTATCGTCGCACCGGGCCAGACCGCCATGGTGCGCGACCGCATTGTGGCATTCGTGCGGGCGCGCTAGAGGCGTCCGGGCAACGGCTCCCTATTTCTTGAGCCGCAGCAGCCCTTCCTGCGCCACGCTCGCCACCAACTGGCCGCTGCGCGTGAACACCTGCCCGCGCACGAAGCCGCGCGAACCGAAGGCGTTGGGGCTGTCCATCACGTACAGCAGCCACTCGTCGGCGCGGAACGCACGGTGCATCCAGAGCGTGTGATCGAGCGAGGCCAGGAAGAGCCGCGGGTCACCGTAGCGCACCCCATGCGGACGCAGCGCCGTAGGGAGAAAGCCGTAGTCCGACGCGTACGCGAGAATGGCCTGATGAATGATGGGGTCGTCGGGCAGCGCATCGATCACGCGAAACCACACGTATCGCTCCGGCTCACCCGCGGCGGAGCCACCGGGCAGGTGACTCTGCGGCGACCGGAAGTCGATGGGCCGGTCTTGCGTGAGCACCGTGCGCAGCTCGGGCGGCAGCACGGCCGCATGCTCCCGCACCTGTTCGAGCTCCGGCTTGATGCTGTCGGGGTCGCGCACCTGCGGCATGGTGACCTGATGATCCAGCCCGGGCTCTTCGATGTGAAACGAGGCCGAGAGCTGGAAGATGGCCTCCCCATGCTGGATGGCCGTAACGCGGCGGCTGGTGAAGGTGCCCCCGTCACGCGGGCGATCCACGAAATACACGATGGGGGCCTTGAGGTCGCCGGGGCGCAGGAAGTAGCCGTGCACCGAGTGCGCCTCGCGGGGTTCATCCACGGTGCGGCGCGCCGCCACCAGCGCCTGCGCAAAGACCTGGCCGCCAAAGACCCGGCCGGTGCCCAGGTCCCGGTTCTGGCCGCGGTAGATGTTCACCTCGAGCTTCTCCAGCTCGAGCAGGGACAGCAGTTCCGTCACGATGCTCATGAGGGCAATATGTGGCATGAGCCGCGCATTCCGCTCCTTCTTCTTTGCCTTCCTGTGCCTCGTGGCGGGCACGTGGCTGCTCTGCGGCCCGCGCAAGTCACAGAGCCCCGGCGCCGTTTCGGCCGCGCCCGCTGCCGCGTCGCCCGCCGTGGAGGCACCCGCTGCCGCCCCCGGGGCCTCGGCCCCAGCGGCGCCTCCTCCCCCGCGCAGCGCCATCGGGTTCCGCAATCGCCAGCGGCTCGATGAGCACTTCGACAAGCATGGCGCCGAGTTCAACGCCCCGAACGCCGATGCGTATCTCTCGCTGGCCCAGGCGCTGCGGGCCGCCCCGCCGTCGGCCACGGTGCGGGAGCTGCAGCGCCCCACCGACGGCGTGATTGCCAAGTTCGACCGGGCCACGGGGGCCTTCGTGGCCTTCGACGCCGACAGCATCATCCGCACCTTCTTCAAGCCCAACGACGGCGAAGCGTACTTCGAGCGGCAGGCGCGGCGCCGCCCGCGCAGCTGACGCACCCGTTCGTTGGTCCGCCGAAACTCCGACCGCTTCCAATGCACGAACGCGACGAATGGCTCGCTCAGTGGTCCCGCACGGTGACCGAAGTGGAGCGCGGCTACGAACTCACCTTCGACGATTACCTCAACGACCTCGACATGCGCCACAAGCTGCGCGTGATCGGGGAACACGACGATCAGTGGGCCGATCTGCTGGAGCTCGACACGCGCTTCCGGAACGCGACCTTCCCGAGTGGGCGGTGCGTGTGGGGGGAGGAGAATGCCCAGGCCGAAGGGTGGGACCGGGAGAAGCATTGGTACTACTGGCTGCTCCCCAAGAAGCAGGGACTGGCGTTCGAGGCGGAGTACTGACCCCAACCATCGCGCGAGTCGGTAAATGCTCAACATTATTCGTTTCGTATTGCAATCGATCACGCTGGCAGCAACGATGATGGCCTGGGCCGCCAATGAGGCCCAGGCACAAGGGGCGCAGCCGACCTTTACACTCCGGGTGAATGTCACCGACACTGCCGGTAATGCGCTCGCCGACACGGAGGTGTTGGTTCGCAGCGCCAACCGCATCTCGGCCAGCGGCCGCACCGGACGCGCGGGAGTGTGGACGGGGTCGTTCACCGGGGAGTCACCCACGGTGGAAATCGTTGTCCGAAAGCTCGGCTTCCAACCGGTCGACAGCCCTCTGCAGCTTTCGCCGAACGATACGCTCAATCTTCAGATTGCCCTGACGCCATCGATACAGACGCTGGGCACGGTGGAAGTCAGAGCGCGCGAAAGCCTCAGGAGGCAGGCGTACTTCCTCGATTCCGACGCCATCGTCGGCAGTAAGCGCCGAATTCGGAACGCACTCGACGCGATGGTGCAACTGCGACCGTACATGATCACCAGCATGTCCGGACCAGGAAGCAGTTGCGGTGTGATCCGGGAGGTGTGGATCAACGGCGTGCAGGTTCCAAAAACCTTCGTGCCTGATCCGCGGATGGTGAATCGGGCACTTCCCGGCCTCCCAAGAAATGCTGTGTCTCCCGTGGTGCTGACGATTCTGTCGTCCGTACGACCGGAACACATCGAGCAGATGAACTACGTCGATTGTTATGGCGGACCGGTGGCTGCCGTCGGCAGCCGGAACGCGGTGTTCATCATGCTCAAGGAGGGAGTCGAGTACCGGTGGCCCGATGGCACGTTCGCGGTGAGTGAAGGCAAATCACGCCGGTAGCTCGCTTCTTCGATTGCGCCGGCGGGTGTCGAAGCGTGGCGCCGAAGCTCGAGCATCACAAATATGATTCCGGACTCGGGGTCGTTATCTTTCGAGGCTATGTCGGAAACTCCACTGCCTCAGACTGCCACGGTCGAATCGTCTTCGGCTGATTCCATCTCGGCCGAGCAGATCGCTGCCGCCACCGCGCTGCTTGAAAAGCTCGCGGCCGACCGGGCAAACCTGCTCGACATCCCTGACGCCGAGCGCACGCGCCTGCTCAAGGCGGCGGGCGAAGTCTCGCGCCCGGATGCCATCCTGCGCCGCCAGATGGTGAAGGCTACCAAGCGCCAGAAGAAGGCCGAGCGTACGGTCAAGCTGCAAGAGGCGGAGAACCAGCTGCAGGAAACCGGCATCCGCAAGCTGCGCCGGCAAACGGTGTTCACCACCCCCAACTATCTGCCGCCGGGAAACGACGAGCAGATCACGGTAAACGAGCCGGACTTCACCGAGGCGCTGGAGCCACAGCACTGCTACGTGTGCAAGCAGCAGTACACGGTGCTCCATCACTTCTACGACCAGCTCTGTCCCACCTGCGCGGAGTTCAACTACCGCAAGCGCACCGAGCTGGCCGATCTGAGCGGGCGCACGGCGCTGCTCACCGGTGGTCGTGTGAAGATCGGCTACCAGGCGGGCATCAAACTGCTGCGTGCCGGTGCCCATCTCATCGTCACCACGCGCTTCCCGCGCGACTCGGCGCAGCGCTACGCAGCGGAGCCCGACTTCGAGCAGTGGAAGCACCGGCTCGAGATCTACGGGCTCGACTTGCGTCACACGCCCAGCGTTGAAGCGTTCTGCCATCACCTGATGGAGACGCACGACCGTCTCGACTTCATCGTGAACAATGCCTGTCAGACGGTGCGGCGCCCGCCCGACTTCTACAAGCACATGATGGATCTCGAGCGCGCGTCGCTCGGCGATATGCCTGAGCAGGCCCGCAAGCTGCTGGGCGCGTACGAGGGCGTGCGCGGCTATCACCTGCTCCCCGAAGCGGGCGTGTCGCGCGAGGAGGAGATGGTCACGCCGGCCACGCTGCCGCGCGCGCTGGCCGAGGTGGCGGGCATCACGCATGCGGCGGAGCTGTCGCAGGTGGCGCTGCTGGCCGAAGAGTATCAGGACCAATCACAGCTCTTCCCCGAGGGGCGGCTCGACCAGGACCTGCAACAGGTGGATCTGCGCGAGCGCAATTCGTGGCGGCTGCTCATGCACGAGGTGCCCAGTGTGGAACTGCTGGAAGTGCAGCTGGTGAACGCCATTGCGCCGTTTCTGCTGAACGCGCGTCTCAAGCCGCTCATGCTGCGCACCGCCAACCGCGACAAGCACATCGTGAACGTGAGCGCCGTGGAAGGGCAGTTCTACCGCAAGTTCAAGACGACGCGCCACCCGCACACCAACATGGCCAAGGCGGCGCTCAACATGATGACGCGCACCAGTGCGGCCGACTACGAAACCGACGGCATTCACATGAACGCCGTGGATACCGGCTGGGTGACGGATGAGGACCCGGTGCATATTGCCGCGCGCAAGGTGGAGGAGCATCGCTTCCATCCGCCGCTCGACATCGTGGACGGTGCGGCGCGCATCGTGGACCCCATCATCGACGGGATCAACACCGGCACCCATGTATGGGGCAAGTTTCTCAAGGATTACAAACCCACGGATTGGTAGACATGCCCATGCGCCGCACCCTTCGCCACATCCCGCTTGTCCTGCTCGCCGGCTGCACGTCGCTGACCGGCACCACCGACAACTCCGGCTTTCTCTACGCCACCTTGCGCGGCACGGTAACCCGGGCCAACGGCACGCCGGTGCCCAACGTGGAAGTGGGCGTGTCGTGCGTGGGGGCCAGCAATGATCCCGTCGGCTTCACTACCGACGCGACCGCGACGGGGGCTTTCGAGGTGGCGCTCAACATGCCCTCCATTTTTTCTCCGTTGGAGGGGCCGAGCTTCGTGTGCCGCGTGCTCACCCCGGTGACGGGGTTGCCGCTGGCGGAGCGTTCCGTGACGGTGGTGGTGGGTAGCAACCGCAATGCGCGCCCGGTCACGACGGTGTCGCTGGTGGTGCCATAACGCGCCGGCCGCTGCTCAGAACGGCCGGCATGAGAAGCAACACGCCCAAGGTGCCGGCCACCGTGCCGCCAGCGGTGGCCAGGGCGATGCCGCCAAACAGGGAGTCGGCGTCGGTGCCAAGACTGAGCGGCGCGAGGGATGCCAGCGCGGCGAGCGTGACCACGACGATCATCCCCGCACGATCGAGCGCCGCACGCATCACGGCAGCGGAGCGAACGGTGCCGGTGCGACGACGGGCTTCGAGCGCGGCATCCACCAGCAGAATGGCCTGATTCACGGCGAGCCCCACCACGAGGATCACGCCCACGGCGGCTTCGCGCGTGAACGCGGTATCCGTGGCCCAGAAAGCGGCCACCACACCGGTAAGGGCGATGGGCAGCGAGAGCAGCACCATCACTGCTCCCCACACGCTGTCGAACACCAGTGCCACGGTGAGCACAACGAGCACGATGCCGAGCGCGAAGACGAGCCACAGCCCCTTCGCGCTTTCGTCGTCCTCTCCGAAGAACTGCTCGGTGAGGTCCACGAAGGTGTAACCGGCGGGTGCGGAGAGTGACCGCATGAACGATTGGTGCGTACGCTGCGCCAGCTTGTTGGGGCCGCGGAAGTCGTAGCTCACCTGCCGGATGTATTGCTGGTCTTCGCGCTCCACACTGCCGAGGGCCTCGCGTTCGGAAATGGTGGCCACATCGGCGAGGCGCACCGGCGTGCCTGCGGGCGACACCATGATCGCCTGTTCGAGCGCGGCGAGCTCGCGGCTGGCGGCGCCGGCGTCCTTCACCGTGACTGGCAATTCCTCGCCGCCAATCTCGAGGCGCTGTGCCCCCACCTGCCCGCGAATCTCGCGCGCCAGCGCCGCGGTGAAGTTGGCGGTGGTGAGCCCCACCCGCGACAGCTTCACACGATCGGGTTCGAGCGTGATGAGCGAGCTGCGCTGATTGCCGAACCAGCCACCGCTGGTGATGCGCACATCGCGCACGCGTGTGATGCGTTCGAGCCGTTTTTTCACGTCGAGCGCCAGCGCTTCCACTCCCGCGTACGAAAAGCCCTTCACCTGAATGCGGAAGGTCGCGAAGCCGCCACCACCGCCGCCGTTCGAGAAGCTCAGCCCCTCGCCGTACACGCCGACACTCGCGCCACCCAGCAGCACGCCGCGCTGCGTGAGCTGCTCGTACAGCGTGAGCGGCGCCGCCGTGCGCCCACCCTCGCGGGTGAAGCGCACCACCAGCGATGCGCCCGTGCCGCCGCCCTGCGCCCGCACCTGCTCCACGCCCGGCGTGCCCACCGCGAGCCGCTCGAAGTCGCGCATGCCCGCATCGAGCGTGACCGGATCACTCCCGCGCGGGAACGACAGCGACACGTTCACCGTGGTGCGCCGATCGCCCCAGTTGCCCCAGCTGCTGCGCGGCACCTTGGCGATGAACACCCACGCCATCGCCCCCACCAACCCCACACTCAGCAGCCGCGTGCCCCACCGCCACCGCAACGTGAACACCAGCACCCGCACATACCCACGTCTCACCCACCCGGTCAGCCCCGAAGCGCGACGCAGCGCATGCCCCGCCTGTAGCGTTTCCGCCCCCCAAGCTTCCGCCGTCCGAGCTTCCGTAGTACCGCTGTTCCGCGTAGTCCCCACTCCCGTAGTTCCAGCTCCCGTCCCATCAGCTCGCGCCCCACCAGCTCCCGCCCCCCCAACCCCCGTCCCACCAACTCCCGCCCTCAACTCCCCCACCTTCCGCCCCACCCGCGAAACACTCGGCACCATCACCAACGCCGTAAACACACTCCACCCCAACGCAATCACGAACGCCAGCGCAAACGGCGTGAACGCCGCCCGTGTGTTTCCCTGCAGGTAGAGAAAAGGCAGCAGCACCACCGCCGTGGTGAGCGTACTCCCCAGCACCGCCGGTGCCATGCGCCGCGCCACCTCGGCGCGCGACGGCGGCGTATCGGGCGCGAGCGCGAGCCGCTCCACCACCACGATCGCGTTCTGCACCAGAATGCCCACGCCCATCCCGAGCCCCGCGAGCGTGAGCAGGTTGGCCGGGATGCCGAACAGGTACAGCGTGAGGGCCGTGGCCGCGACCGCCACCGTCGTGGTGCCCATCACCGCCCACACCGCGCGGCGCGGCCGCAGCATCAGCAGCAACAGCACCGTCACCGCGAACATCGCCAGCCCGCCGCGCCGAGCGAGATCCTGCAGCTCCTCCGCCAAGGCAATGCTTTCATCGCTCGCGACGTTCAGACGCATCCCCGGTGGCAGCTGCGGTCCCAGCGCCGCAATCTCGCGGCGCAGCGTAGCCGCGGTCGCAATGGCATCGGCCCCCGGCTGGCGCGTGACGTCGAGTGCCACCGCGGGACGCCCGTTGATGCGAAAGAACTGGCCGCGCGCATCTTCTTCCGCGCGAACTACGGCCAACTCGCCGAGCATGAAACGGCGTCCGCCCGGTGCGACTACCGGCAACCGCGCGAGCGAATCGAGCGCCGCCGGCTCATCGCGCAGCACCACGGCCTTCACCTGGGTGCCGCGCGTGAGTGTACCCAGCGATGCGACTACGCGGGCCGAGGCGATGGCTTCGTTCAACCGTTCGGGAGCGATACCAAGCTGGCGCAATCGTGCGGCATCGTAGCTCACCGCAACACCGAAGGTGGTTCCACCACGTGACGTGACCCCGGCCACACCGGGCACGTTCGAGAGACGCGGCTTCACCCGTTCGTTGAGCGTGCGCTGCAACGCGCCCGGTGTGTACGGGCCCGTGATGATGAGCGACAGCAGCGGCGCTTCCTCGAGCCCCTCCGGCACGAAGTTCGACACACTCGGCTGCGTCACCCCCGGCGGCAGCTCCTTGCGCAGCAGTTCGAGCCGTTCGAGTATGCCGAGCCGCGCCATCTGCACGTCGGCCTGCGGCTCGAGTTCCACCGTGAGCGATGACGTGCCATCGCGACTGGTGCTGTTCACGCGTTTCACGCCGCGCACGCCCTGCACCGCTCCTTCGAGCGGCGCGGTCACGTACGCCTCCATCACCTCGGGCGACGCGCCGGACCAGGTGGCATTCACGTTGAGACGAGGCAGCTCCACGGCCGTGCGCGTGGCCAAGGGCAGTCGCGTGAAGGCAATGCTTCCCGCCAGCAGCATGGCCACCGCCAGCGCCCACATGACCGCCGGCCGGTTCACGGCGGCGCGAATCACGCGGCGCGCTCGGTGGTGGGTGGTACCGGCAACGCGCGCACGGTGGCGCCGCGGCGCCCTTCGAGCACGGCATACGCTTCAGGGAGCTGTAAGAAGGAAACGAGCAACGCGTATTGCCCGCGTGTGCTTCCAAAGTCGGCTCCTCGACGAACGAGACCGCCGGCGAATAACCGCCGGAGGCATCGCGCCTGGGCGCTGCTGCAAGCCGGGAGAGTCACGCTCCCCAGCGCAAGCACGAGGAAACCTGTCTGCAATTTCCAACAGCGTCCCACGACTTCACCGCGCGCCCTCATGCCCCCTCACTACGCAAATGATTCGGCAGCGAGCCACTTGCTTCGCCGTCTGCGCTCCCCGCGAACTTACAACGATCCGAAGCGGAGCGCGACGATCGAGCCACCCGCGGCTACGGCCGAGGCATGGGCCACAGCACATACAGGTCGTCGTCCTCGCCGGGAGGTAAAAGCATTGCGCACCGACGCCGACCAGCCGATGATCGCGCGGCAAGTGCCAGCGATCGACCTCCCCTTCGGTGCGCTCAAAGGCGCTGTGACCTTATCGTGTGCTTGCCGCTTAGTCGACGGACCATGCTCGAGATTCGTACTTCCTCTCTGTGCCGTTAAGACGCCGGTCAGTAGCGCTTGAGCGCGTGCACCACGACGTACTCCACGCCTTCTTCAGTTTCTCGAACTCCAGCGATGCGGTCCTCTCCTATCGCGAGCAGCCGCAGGCCAGCGGGAATCCGCACCTTTGCCACCGGACCAGATTTCAGGTCAACGACAACCCAAAGGTCACCGGCTGCTGTCGACAGCGCTCGAGCCGCATTGACGCCGCTTGTCGAGTCAGGATAAGGTCGAACCCACACACGCTTTACTCCATCGGCAAGCAGGCCGGCAATCGTGGGCGCGCGATTCGGCACAGACGGCAACGCGTCGAGTTCGAGCAGCGACCGACTCTCGGCGGGATTCTCAGCTATCCTCGCGGCGCGGTACATCGCATACGCCACACGATCCTTCGACCCGAGCACGCGAGCTTCAATCGGTACAGCCAGCGCTCGCCACCCAAGTCGTCGGTGCCAAACGTGAAGAGTATCATTTGCGCCAGAGGTCCAAACAATTGAGGAGTCGAAGACAGCCCAAGAAGGTTCAGCCTGCCATGGAATGGCCGCCATCGCTGGCATGCCGTTCACCTCAGTGCGGAATCGTTGGAGACCGGCGAAGCGCCTCACCTCCACGGTATCGACGAGATCAGTCCAGATGAGTGTCCACTGCTGGCTGAGCATTCCGAGGGAATCCATCGGGAGACGAGCTCGCGAGAGCCACGTGACCTGATCGCAACGGGAATTCAGGCCCGCCGCGTCCTGTGGTATCACCGCACGCTCGTCGGGTGGAAGCATGACGCGACGGACGCGCCCATCCGGTTCGAAGACCGTCACACGTCCTGGTTGACGCGCCACGAACGCGCCGTCGTCGCACTCGAATACACCGGCGAGAAACGCGAGGTCACCCGGCCCCTCTCCCGGACGACCTGCGCGCACGCGCAATTCTCCACTTGGGCTGAAGCGCCGCAGTTCTTGGTCAGCGGCGTCGCCGAGGAGTACAGAGCCCGTTCGTCCAATCGCGATATCGATGACGCTCGATAGGTCATGACCAGGCCGGGCCGGATCGAGCCCGAGAGTCTCAAGCGGTGCCTCGGAGAGCTCCCAGACTACGAGGGAGGCACTAAGCGATTGCGGCGGCGGTGTATCACTGCTTGGGGCGCACGCGTAGCCTGCACCTAGCAAGCCAGCGCCAAGCATCGCGTGCAGGAGTCGGAACCGATGTACCATTCGAGATCTCGAGAGCCGACTGGTGAGCGGACCAACGTATCGGCGAGCGGAGTGCGGGCGGCCTACGCTAGGACATGCTCTAATCCAGAGCACGTCTGCGCGTACGAAAATCAACCTGAACAACCCTCAACAAGCTGGGCTTCAGTTGGCAGTAGCTCGCCATAGATGCGAATTTGTTCAACTCCGGCGGAATTGAACAGTATGGTCGTAGGGGTTCCCGGCACGCGAAGCGGTCGAAACCCAACGGACGCGGAGTCCGGCACGGCGAACAGGGGGATTCGCGCAGACTCGGTACCGTTGACGAACGCCTTCGCCTCCTCGAATCCCGTGGTAGCAAGCCAAGCGCTGGCCAGCTGAACGTTCGCTGACGCGGCAAGCTCGCGCACTCTGCCGCTCCACGTATGACGCATTCGCGTGCAGACCGAGCAGTGCGGACTGATTATCGAGAGCAATACGCAGCGTGACCCGAGCGATTTAGGGAGATCACCCAGTAGGACTTCACTGCCCGACTTGCCTTGCCAGAGCTGCACTGCGGTAACGGGTACGGTGCCAGCCTTGAATGTTGCCGTACCGCGACGCGCAATGGCAATCACTGGCAATACGAGTAGGGCAGCTACAAGGAAGCGACTCCTTCTCACCTTACCTCACTGGTGTTCGCATTAGCGTGGTTGCCTGTCGCGTCAGTGCCGCACCGAACGCATTCAAGTCGGATTCTTTCCGCAAGAGGAGTTCGAGGTACAAGGCGACCCCCCACCTGATCCGCTACAGAATCCGCCAGCCGTCCCTTGAAACTCGCAGCGGCAATTACCAGACGTGCTGCAGGGGCGCTCTTCGAATTCATTTGCCTGTAGCACCCCAGAAAGGCTGAGAGCCGCGACAACGTTGGCGAGCGCAAGCAGGAGTACGCCCTTCTTCTCATTCACCGGTAGCAAACGCATGCGATCAGTCTCCCCTGAAGAGAAAGGTGAGTGGCCGTCCTCAATGAACAGCGCACGCACCTAGAGTCGTTCGTGAGCTTCATCTTCGAAAGCCCCCGAATCGGGGGGGGACCGCTAGATGCTGTACCAGATACCAGAGCCGTGAGCCGAGGGGACGCAGCTACGATGAGGACAATCCGCATCAATGACAGCGCTCCGCATGACCGTACCAGCTCCCGCAAGTGCCAATCAATGGTATGTGGCGACTTACCGACGATAGCTGCGATCTCCTTTCGAGTCTTGCCTTGAAGTCGCAATCGCAGGATCTGTCTTACTGCTGATCTCCGGATAATCAGCTGCTCAATCGTCGCCTCATCGCTTTCCAGCGCCGATTCATGCATCATTGTCCAGGTCCTCGCTTTGTCAGGTGATCCCGTTAGCCGCGCGCGCCTTCTTCAGCCCGCACCACCGCGAGCTTCCGTACGCCTTCATGACCTCGGGCGACGCGCCGGACCAGGTGGCATTCACGTTGAGACGCGGCAGCTCCACGGCCGTGCGCGTGGCCAAGGGCAGTCGCGTGAAGGCAATGCTTCCCGCCAGCAGCAGGGCCACCGCCAGCGCCCACATGACCGCCGGCCGGTTCACGGCGGAGCGAATCACGCGGCGCGCTCGGTGGTGGGTGGCACCGGCAAGGCGCGCACGGTGGCGCCGTGGCGCCCTTCGAGCACGGCATACGCCGTGGGGAGCAGGAAGAAGGTCACGAGCAACGCCGAGATGCTGCCGCCGATGATGCCGGCCGCGAGCGGCTGATAGAGCGCACCGCCGCTGCCCCAGCCGAACACCAGCGGCAACACGCCGGTGATGGTAGTGATGCTCGTCATGGCGATCGCGCGCAGCCGCTTGGCGCCGCCCTGCAGAATGGCGTCGTGCAGCGGCACGCCCTCTTCGCGCAACGTGCGGATGGCATCGAGCTTCACCACCGCTTCGTTGTCGGCCATGCCGATCATCACCACGATGCCGATGAGACTCACCGCATTGAGCGACTGTCCCGTGAGCCACAGAAAGATCACCGCCCCCGCACCGGCGAGCGGCACCGTGAGCATCACCACCAGCGGAATGGTGAAGCTCGCGAACTCGGCGGCGAGCACGAGAAACACCAGCGCCGCGGCGAGCACCGCCACCAATATGAGTTCGTTGCTCGTGCGGGCGCGTTCGGTGTCGGCGCCACCCACCTGCCAGATCACCCCGGCCGGGAAGGTCATGCCCTGCAGCGCGCGTTGCACGTCCTGCGTGGCGCGCGCCGTGCCACCTTCTTCCACCAGCGCTTCCACGAGCGCGACTGGCCGCTGATTCACGCGCACCACCTCGAGCGGCGCGCGCACTTCCTTCACCGTGACCAGCTGCGCCAGCGGTACGCCACGCAGTGGTGTGCGCAGCGCCGCCTCGAGGTTCTCGTTCGCAAGCCCGGCGTAGCGCACGGCAATGGGGGTGCGGCGGTCGGTCTCGCGCAGCGTGCTCGCGGCCACCCCACCCAGCGCGCCCTGCAGCGCATTCACTACCAGCTGCGGTGCAATGCCACGCTCGGCCAACCGATCACGTTGCAGCGACAGCTCTACCACCGGCTGCGTGCTGGCGTACGCCTCGCGCACATCGGCCAACCCCGGCAGCGGCGCCATGACACGCCGCACCGAATCGCTCCACGCCTGCGACAGCGCGGCGGATGGCGCCGAGAGTTCCACGCGCACCAGTCGCCCCTCGCGGCCGATGAGTGCACCGAACTCCGACTGCCCCGCGAGATCCACCGACAGCGCGCCCGTTGCGAGATCCGGCAGCGCCTCGCGCAGCTTCGCCCCGAACGCCGGCGCCTTCGCGCCGTTCGGCACCTGCACGATGACCTGTGCCGTGGCACTCGACCCTGGGTCCGCGCCCGCGAGGATCTCTTCGTCGGTGGCCTTGCCCACGCGCGCATACACATCGCGCGCACCGAGTGTGCGTGCCACCTGCTCCACCCGCGCCACCTGCGCCGTGGTCGCGTCGAGACTCGTGCCCTGCGGCAACGAGAGCTGCGCCACCAGCACCCCGTCGTCCACCCGCGGCAGAATCTCCTTCGGCAGTTGCCACACCAGCACCGCAGTGACGATCACCGCCACCCCCGCCAAAACAAACACCGCCCGCGCGTGCGCCAACGACCAGATCATGCCTCGCTCGTAGAGCTCTGCCAGCCGATGCCCCAACGTAGTCAGTGCCGTTTCATCGGTCGCCGCTGTTCGAGCTTCCGCTGTTCGAGCTTCCGTAGTTCCGCTGTTCCCCCGCCTCCGCCCTACCATCATGACAGGCATGAGCGTCAACGCCAGCAGCAGACTTGCCGCCGTCGTCGTCACCACACTCAAGCTCAAATCACGAAAGAGCGCCGCCGCCAGCCCCTGTACGAACACGATCGGCCCGAACACCAGCATCGTGGTGAGCGTGCCGGCAAAGAGCGGCGCACTCACATCGTTCGTGCCCGTGATCGCCGCTTCGCGCAGCGGCATCCCTTCATCGCGTCGTCGCCCCACCGCCTCGGCTACTACGATGGCCGTATCCACCAGCAAGCCAGTGCCCAGTGCCAAGCCGCCCAGCGACAGCACGTTGATGCTCACCCCCAGCGCCTGCAGCGCCACGAGCGCCATGAGCACGGAGAGTGGCACCGTGAGCCCGATAGCCAGCGATAAACGCCAGTCGCGCAGGAAAAGCAGAATGACCAGCAGCGACATGATGCCGCCGGCCACGATTTCCTGTCCCAGGTTAGAGAGCGCATCCACCACGAAGTCGGCCTGTGCCGCCACCACCGTGAGCGCGAGCCCGGGATACTCCTGCTCCAATTGCGCGATTTGCGTGGTGAGTCGTTTGGTCACCGCCACCGTGTTGGAGCCGGCGTCCTTGTACACCACGAGGCCAATGGCATCGGTGCCATCGAGCCGAGTACGTGTATCAGGCTCGGCCAGTGCGAGCTGCACCGTGCCCACGTCGCGCAGCAGCAGCCGGCGTTCAGGCGGGCCAATGGGCGTATCGAGCAGTTCGCTCGGTGACTGGAATTCCGTGAGCGCGCGTACGGCGAAGCGGAACTGGCCGCGACGAATGGTGCCGCCGGCGCCCGTCACGTTCTGCTGCGAGATGGCATCGGCCACGTCGGCGGTGGTGAGCCCCAGCGCGCGCAGCCGGTCGGGGTCGAGCGACACGCGGATTTCATCGCGCGGTGCGCCGGCCACCGCGACACTCGCCACCCCTTCGATCTGTTCGAGGCGGCGCGCGTGCACATCGGCGGCGGTGCGTGCCAGGGTACGCAGGTCCACACCACCCTCACCCGCGTTGCCCGCCGGGCGCGACGTGAGCGCCAGTACAGCAATGGGCCGTTCCCCCGGATCGCTGGTGAGCAGCGTGGGCCGGTCGGCCTTTTCCGGCAGCGCGCTGCGCGATGCGTCGAGTCGCTCGCGCACCGCGAGCACCGTGGCGCGCATGTCGGTGCCCCAGGCAAAGCGCGCGGTGGTAGTGGCCTCGCCGTTGCGGCTCACACTGCGCAGCTCCACCAGCCCCGGTGTGGCGCCAATGGCCTGCTCGATGGGCTCCGCCACGAAGCGCGACACTTCAGTGGCCGCGGCCCCCGCGTACGTGGTGCGCACCGTGAGCACGGGCAACGTTACGTCGGGGAGCAGCGACACCGGCAGGCGCGACAGCGACACGCTGCCGAGCAGCAGCACGGCCAGTACCGCCGCCACGGTGGCGACCGGGCGGCGTACGGCGGCGGCAGCGAGACTCACGGGCTGTTGGTCTGGCCGTTGCGCTCCCGGTCGCGCACCACGCGCACCGGCGCATCGTGCGTGAGCGTGAGGTGGCCGTCGACAATCACCGCGTCTCCCGCGCGCACGGGAATGTCGCCACTGCTGCTGTCGGGGAGCACTTCGGTGAAGGTGCCGTTGCTGCGCCCAGGCACGATGTACGTCCACTGCGCGCGCCCGTCTTTTACCACGAATACCAACGGGCGGCCATCGCGCTCGATCACGGCGCGCGTAGGCACCAGGCGCCGGTTGCGCAGACGAGTGGCCTCGAGTTGAACATCGGCGTACATGCCGGGGCGCAGCACGCCCGCGCTCGCCACGCGCACCACGGCGCGGCCGGCGCGAGCCACGCTGTCCACCAACGGCAACAGGGCTTCGATGCTCCCGCGCACCGGCTCGCCCGGCGCGCCGGCGCTGGTGACCAGCGCTTCGCCGCCCACTCGAATCAGCGGCAGGTCGTGTTCGAGCACCTGCGCTTCCACCACGAGCCGGCGTGTATCTACCACCGTGGCGATAGCCTGCCCGGCGGCGACCTTCTCACCGGTGGCCACGTTGATGACCTGCACGACGCCGGCCACCGGGCTCGTGATGAGCGCGCGGGTCTGATCGTAGCGTGCGCGTTCGAGCTGCAGCCGGGCTCCCGTGAGCCCCGCCTTGTTCATGAGGGCGCGTCGCTGTTCGGGGGTGGGGCCGCGCCCGGTGACAAGCGACTCCGGCACGTAGCTTTCTAGGAAGCGCTGTTCTGCTTCGTCGGCGCGCGCCTGCGCTTCGCGGGTGGAGAGATCGAAGGGGTACGGGTCGAACGTCACCAGCGGCTGCCCGGCAGCGACGCTTTGTCCCGGCCGTACCAGCAGCCGCAGCACCGTGCCGGCGACCTCGGCTTTGAGCGGCACCACCGCCTCGGAGCGCACCTGGCCCGTGGTGGTCACGCGCAGAACCAAGTCCGCGTCGGTGGCGTCTTCGGTGACCACAGGGAGGGCGACGGCGGGGGCGGAGTCGGCGGGCGCGTTCACCGTAGCTGCCGTTGTGGATGATCCCGTTGTGGATGCCGCCGCGACTGGGTCGCCGTTGGCCGCATCTCCTTTGGCACTGTTGCACCCGGCGATGATCAGGCAGCCCAGAGCAACTACGAGCGACCACCCTTTCGCTGGCATGCATCGTTCGATGACTGCTCCCCGAACCATCCCGTGTGTCATGATCCCTCGTGCTGCGAATGATCCCGCGAGCGGCTGCGCCCGTCATCGCATGCGCGCCATCCTATTAATAGCGTCCGGAGCGGAACTATGCAGCGTGCAGTGCGAGCCGTCCGTCCTGTGCCGTCAGCGTTTGGAAGCCGAGGCGACATCGATCCGGACGATGCGGGAGGTTCCCTCGTCCGCCTCCTGCACCCCGACCAGTCGCTCGCCATAGGCCCCCACCAATCGCACGACGTTGGGTACCCGCACGCGCCGCTGTACGGTGCCATCGGCACCGATCACATCCACCACGCGATCTGTCGCGCCAGCGGACGAGGTGTTCACGACCACGGCGTTCCCCGACGTGGTGCAGAACAGCTGCTCGAGCGCCAGGCGCGCTGCCGGCTTGACGGCGAGCCGCTTCGCCAGGACCTCCCGGAAGGCGGGCAAAGGGGGCGCAGTTTCGAGCGCCTGCGTCGAGAGCGCCGTGTGTTCCTCATCGGACATGGGTTCGGCCCGATACGCCGGGCGATGGATCGAGTCGCTCGCACTCGAGGTCCCCGCACGAAAGCGCCGCACGGTCCACCCGTCGCTGAACGCGGTGATCAGATCACCGTTGCCACACACATCCCACAGAAGCGCGCGTTCCCACGGGAGTCGTGCGAGAGCCTGCCCTCCATTGCCGTGCACCGCCACCGCACGATCCGTGAACCGCGCTACGGTGTCGATCCATCCGCCTCGCTCCACGTTGTAGCGAAGGATGGTCCCCGGAACCGTGTCACCAATGGATGATGCCGGCGGAAGCGCGTACGCGTGCAGCGCCCCGCGGCGAATACGCATGTTGCGGAAGTACGGCGGCGGCATCACGCTCGTCCCGGCTGCGGAATCGCCGGCGATGAACGTGGAGAGGCGCGCATTGGCGATATCGAAGACGGTGACCCCGTCCCCCTCGAATCCGCTTTCACCAAGCGCGATGGGAGCGCGCACCTCCCCGGGCCCCCCGCCGGATCGCGCGACGATGCTGATGGTGCCAGCCGAATCGATGCGATACAAAACACCTCGCGCGAGAACCCACGACTCTCGCTCCCACATTGCGACATCCTGCACCGGATCGAGCACACAGGCTGCCGCTTGAGTAGCTACACAGCGAACGGCATCGAGCACGGCAGGTTCAATGGGCGTCGACTCGTACTCTGTCTCGGCGATCGCACCAACTGCTTTCGCAGGCCGTTCTGCCGGAGCTTCGCTGCAAGCTCCCAGTGCAATAGCGCAACAACACACCATCATCATTGCTCGGTGCGGCACCCCAGGCGCGGGCGTTTTCCACATCGCGATTGACAAGATCATCGTTGGGATTCCCGAAGCATGTCTTCAATCGTGGGGACGTCGAAGTCACTGAATTGCAGGACATTTAGAACTCGCTTTGCGCCTAATGCCGAATGGCGAATTATCCCGCTGGAATCCACGACCAGAACAATAGGAGTTGCTGGGATTTGGGAAAGACTCTCCGGCGCGATGCCGCGTGTACCACGCACTGAATCAGGTGAAGCGCTCGTCGAGACTACGACTAAAGACTCTTTCCAACGAGGATTTCGCTTCTCCCTTGCGCTGGCGAACCAGTCACAGAAGGGGCAGCCGCACTGCTCGATATACACTACTGAAGGGCGACCCTTTACCTCCTTTACCAAGCTCGTCGCTCCGCGAGGGCCAACGAGCATCACTGGTTGATCAATAACTCTGTCTCCGGTGGCGAGGAACCGCGCCTGCGCTTCCAAGTTTGCGAAGTTCTGCTTGAGATCGAGAAAGATCTTTCGGTCGTTCCGCAATGTCGCCTGTGAAGAGCCGGAAACGACAAGTGCAGCAGTCATCGCGACTGCGTAAAGCATAGAAGTCTTCATGATGAAGCAGGGAGGGGCTAGACGACGGCGCCGATGAGGCGGCCCTACCTACAGCTTCCTAACGCGTACGTTCAAGCCTGTCCTGGCTTCACCGAACAGAACCACGAACACATACCGTTGGGGCACGGGTTGTAATAGGCCAACCCCTCACAGCCTCCGACACAAACACACCCACCCGCCTCTTCAGCCGTCAACGGCTTCGGCGACGCGGCTAATGCAGCCGCCGTTGCAGCGGCGATTCCCTAGGCCACAAAGATGTTCTTCATGAGCTCCTCCAAGAAATTGATTGAATAGACAGCGCCTCGTCAGCACCCACACGCTTACGCTGAGGCAACCCCACCCCTCAGAAGTTGCCTTGCGTCATTGTCTGCGAAACGTCTACGGACGGCTTCACCCTTCGCGGCGAAGATTGTGTCAGATTCATTTTCTGTCAATAGCCAATCTCTTTTGCAACGGCAGGGACAGAACGAGGTACGCCCAAGCGTTCACAAGAACGTAATGTTGACATCATGGGCTCCTAATTCAGAACTGGACGGAGAGCTGTAGAATAGCATCGCGGAAGAGATGTAACGGAATGCGCGTTTGCGGCCGATGAGGCATTGAGGTTTCTGGAACACATCGATCGCATCTCATACTGTATCGCTCAACGCGTGAGACGCTGAATGCATTCGGCCACTGCGAAACCATCGGGTAATCTTGACGAAGGCCCGCGCCGTTCGCGGCGCACTCTGACGGCGTGCATGGTGCTCAGCGTGGCTCTCGTGATCAGCGTCAGCCTGCAACACCCCGCGAGTTCTGTGGGGCTCCGTTGGGCACCGAGCCCATCGAAGCGCACGTTGCGGATGATCGAGCTCAAGCCGCATGAGATGATCGGCGCCCTGAGCGAAATACGTGAGGAAGTCAACTGGGTTCGCTGGGTTGCTTGGGGGATTGCCGTACTGGCGTTGCTCGCGTTGCTGTGGGCCGCAGTTCGATGGTTCGTGAGGCGCCGGAAGCCGACACGCACGCGGACAGTCGTACAGATCGGCGTCGAGGCGGAGGTTGCGATCGAGGCCAATGCTCACGTGCTCGAGACCGGACTCGCCGCAGCAATCTCAATGCTCTCGACCAGCCGCGATCCCGGGAATGCCGTCATTCAGGCATGGCTGGCACTCGAAGGCGCGACTGCAATGGCGGGGCTCCGTCGCGACCCGGCAGAGACTACTTCGGAGTTCACGGCCCGCATTCTCTACCGGTCACGCCGCTCCGCTGCGCCAATCTCCGAACTGCTTGCACTGTATCAGCGCGTACGATTCGGCGACCACCAACCCTCACCGCAGGACATTGTCGCAGCAAGGAGCGCGCTCACAATA